>ERZ779829.88-NODE-88-length-36081-cov-3.166852_pt1 | contig 36081 bp, 35 predicted proteins | sample MGYA00511562_ERZ779829 | MGnify/ENA primary metagenome ERZ779829 (study PRJEB29588, sample SAMEA2151677) | human gut metagenome | biome: human gut; feature: human-associated habitat; material: faeces | place: Denmark | collected 2008/2010 ... | reverse complement strand
AGCCTGGATTTAAGGTTTTATTTTAGAACTTGATCAGGAGTAAATACGGGATGATAGATAATTTAGACAGAGTGGAGCTTATTGCTCCCTGCCATTTTGGTCTGGAGTCAGTACTGAAGAAGGAAATATTGGAGCTTGGATACGAGATCGTGTCTGTGGAGGACGGGCGTATTACATTTGCAGGAGATGTGGAAGCAATAGCCCGGGCAAATGTATTCATAAGGACTGCAGAGAGGATCATGCTTAAGTGTGGAAGCTTCAAGGCAACCACATTTGACGAGCTCTTTGAGGGGACGAAGGCGATACCTTGGGAGAATATACTTACCAGGGACGCGAAGTTCTGGGTTTCAAAGGCAACCTCCAACAAGAGTGCATTATTTTCACCGTCAGATATCCAGTCCATTGTGAAGAAAGCAATGGTTGAGAGGATGAAGCAGACCTACCATGTGAACTGGTTCACAGAGGAAGGGGCGTCATATCCTGTCCGCGTATTTATCTTCAAGGACATAGTTACCCTGGCAATCGACACCTCGGGAATATCTCTTCACAAGAGAGGCTACAGAAGGCTGGTAGGTAAGGCACCGATCTCAGAGACTCTGGCGGCTGCTCTTATTATGCTGACACCGTGGCACAAGGACAGAGTGCTGGTGGATCCTTTCTGCGGAAGCGGAACATTTCCAATAGAGGCTGCCATGATCGGGGCAAATATCGCACCGGGAATGGACAGGGACTTCACCGCAGCGGAGTGGGTGAAGATCGGAAATAAAAAGATGTGGTATGAGACCATAGACGAGGCTCATGACATGATAGATAATGACGTGAAGATGAATATCCAGGGCTACGATCTGGACGGCGACATAGTGAAGTGTGCCATGGAGAATGCCAGATGTGCAGGCGTGGACAAGCATATTCATTTTCAGCAGAGGGATGTTAAGGATCTCAGCAATCCTAAGAAGTATGGCTTTGTAATGACCAATCCACCTTACGGTGAGAGACTTGAGGAGAAGGAAGCCCTTCCGGAGTTGTACAGAACCATTGGTGAAGCCTACAGAAATCTGGATAGCTGGTCCATGTTCCTGATCACCTCTTACAAGGACGCTGAGAAATATATAGGCAGAAAAGCCGACAAGAACAGGAAGATATACAACGGAATGATAAAGTCCTATTTCTATCAGTTTATGGGACCGAAGCCACCGAGAAGATCATGACATGAAGAGACTTTGGCAATGGCTATATAGGTGAAGACGACATGTCATAAATTGACATTGTAGACAGCACCTGTGATGGGTGTGAAAAATGGCGTTGCAGGTGACATTTATGAGAATGTGTGATAGGTGTAAAAATGGCGTTGCAGTCGGAATTTATGATATCGTGTGATGAATCACATAATGGATGAGATTTGTGTTGGCGTAAGAAGGAGAAGCGTATGAAGAAGCTAATATTTGCAACAGGGAATGAAAATAAGATGAAAGAGATCCGCATGATCCTTGCGGACTGTGGCTATGAGATACAGTCCATGAAGGAAGCGGGAATAGACATAGATATAGTTGAGGATGGAAAGACATTTGAAGAGAATGCCATAATCAAGGCTGAGGCTATCAGAAATGTGGCAAATTGCCTTGTACTGGCAGACGATTCCGGTCTTGAGGTTGACTATCTGGACAAGGCACCGGGAATATATTCAGCAAGATTTATGGGGGAGGATACATCCTACAGAATTAAGAACAAGGCTATCATAGACAAGCTTGAGGGAGTTCCTGACAGCGAGAGGACAGCCAGGTTCGTATGTGCCATTGCGGCAGCATTTCCGGATGGCAGGACAATAACAAGACGCGGAACCATAGAGGGAATAATAGGATATGAAGAGCGTGGCGAGAATGGATTTGGATATGATCCTATCTTCTTCCTGCCGGACAGAGGTGTGTCAACAGCAGAGTTGTCACCTGAGGAGAAGAACGAGATAAGCCACAGAGGAAATGCACTTAGACTGATAAAGGAAGTAATCGATGAAAATTCTGATAATTAGTGATACTCATGGAAGACGAAGCAGCATTGTAAAGGTTGCTGAGAAGGTGGGTGAGGTGGACATGGTGATCCATCTTGGAGACATTGCAGGAGATCTTGATTATGTGGAGGAAATGTTCGATTGCGAGATCCACATGATTGCAGGAAATAATGATTTTATGTGTGGACTTCCACGGGAGGAAGAGCTTGAGATCGAGGGAAAGAAGGTATTCATAACCCACGGACATTTGCACAAGGTGGGCTTTGGAACTGACGATCTCTATGAGCTTGCGGTGAAAAACGGCTATGACATCGTACTGTACGGACATACCCATGTGCAGAAGGTGGAGAACCGCAATGGAATATACATTGCAAATCCCGGCTCACTGGCACTTCCGCGGGACGGTGCAGAGGGTAAATTCATCCTTCTGGAATTCGACCAGAACGGCACACCATTCTTCGCAGAAAACTCATTAAAGAGAGAGTACAGATCCTACACCGATTGGTTCTTTTAAAGAAAGAGTACAGATCCTACATCGATTGGTTCTTTTGAGTAGAGACTATTTAGTAGAAAGTAAGGGGCAGCCCAGTAAGCTGCCCCTTTGTTGGAGATAGATACAGGTTGTGACTTGGATTATGACCTAAATTAGTGTAATGGGAAAATAAGTCAGGATTACAGTATATGGAGGATACAGGATTGAAGAAGCGTGACATAATAACAGGAACTATTGCGGAATATGATTTCCCAAACAAGGGAAGCTTCATGTGTGGTGATAGAAAGGTTACAATAAAAGGGGCACTTCCCGGACAGGAGGTAAGTGCTCAGGTAATAAAATTAAAAAGCGGTCGGGCAGAAGCAAGAACCTTGGAAGTCCTCAAGCCATCACCTCTTGAAGACAGTAAGCCGGTGTGTTCACATTTCGGTCAGTGTGGCGGCTGCAGTTATCAGACCATGAGCTATGAGAACCAGTTGAAGTTGAAAGCAGATATGGTGAAGAAGCTTTTAGATGGTGTGATAAATACAGAAGAAAATCCATACGAATGGGAAGGGATAATTGGCTCTCCGGTTACATCAGGATATAGAAATAAGATGGAATATTCATTTGGAGATGAATATAAGGATGGCCCCCTTGCCCTTGGACTTCATAAGAAGAATAGCATGTACGATATCGTCCAGATGGAAGACTGCGATATTGTAAGTTCTGATTACAACATGATCGTTGGTTATACAGTGAAGTTCTGCAAAGAAAATAATTTGCCATATTATAAGAAAATACAGCATACAGGATTGCTCAGGCATCTGGTCATAAGACAGTCATACACTTCGAAGGAATTGCTTATCAATCTTGTGACCAGTTCACAGAATATTGAGGACATGGATCTGAACATGTATGTTTCGGGACTTCTTGAGCTTGAAACATCAGGAAAGCTTACAGGTAAAATTGCCGGGATACTCCATACTACAAATGACTCCATGGCGGACGCGGTCATTTGCCAGAAGATGGATGTGCTTTACGGTACGGAATTTATTTATGAGGAACTGCTGGGACTTAGGTTCAAGATATCACCATTTTCATTCTTCCAGACCAATACTGCCAGTGCGGAACGACTCTACAGCAAAGCGAGGGAGTATGTGGGGGATACCAGGGACAAGGTGATATTTGACCTCTACAGCGGAACCGGAACCATCGCTCAGATGTTGTCTGCTGTAGCAAGGAAGGTTGTGGGAGTTGAAATAGTCTCTGAGGCGGTGGATGCTGCCAGGGCAAATGCCGAACTGAACGGTCTTGATAACTGCGAGTTTATAGCAGGGGATGTGCTTAAGGTTATTGATTCCATAACAGATAAGCCGGACATAATAGTCCTTGACCCTCCTCGTGACGGAATAAATCCCAAGGCACTGGAGAAGATCATTGCTTATGGTGTTGACGAGCTTGTGTATATAAGCTGTAAGCCAACCTCCCTTGCAAGAGACCTTGTGACTCTGCAGGAGAGAGGTTATAGGGTAGTAAAAGCTTGTGCTGTGGACCAGTTTGTGAATACGGTTCATGTGGAGACGGTAGTTCTCTTGAACAACAAAAATTCTAAGAAGAAAGATTATGTAGAAATCGGTTTAGACACTGAGGATTACTATAAAATCAAAGCAGATAAAAAATAAAGAATTCATATAAATATTACGAAGAAGTCAAATCATTATTTAGCTATGTGATTGGTAACGATCACATAGCTAATCAAATTATATTATCTTGTGTCAGCTCGGCACGAAAGTTCAATCAAACAACTAAAAATTCACAAGGTGTATTTAGTACACTTGAAAAGGGGATGCCTATTGTCATTTACAAAAAGAGAAATGAAATTATTGTATGACTCATACTTTGAGGTTATCAGGGAAATGGAGAAGTATATTGAAGTTAAATCGGTTAATACAGAGCATTGTTGGAATGTCTTCAAGCATACTTTCGAATCAGGTAGACATGTAACGTTGTATCATAAGCATAGCATGAACAAGCCCTATTATTATAAGCAATGTTCTTGCAGAACAGTGGTAGAAGCTGTTGAACGAATTAAGCAGCACGATGAATATGAATTGAAGAGACGTGAGGTTTCGGTTCTCCAAAAGTTTGATACATCAGACAGACGATTAAAAGTCTATAAGAGTAATGATAAAGATAATAATTCAGGAAGGCTAATTATAGTTGTATGCTAGAAACGAGGTGAGTAATAAATTATTATATGATTGTAACAAATGAAATAGATTATGAATGGGATGTGGACAATCAGTTTGTATGCGCAGGATTTACAGACAGAAATAGAAAGTCTGTTAAAGCTATGGAAACAAGTGATAAGATAATTTACTATGTTACAAAGCACTCAAAATTTATGGCTAGTGTAGAAGTGTCAGGTGTTTATTTTTATTCAGAAGAACCGGTATGGGATGACTTGGAATTCATCAAAAATAAAACAAAGTGGGGATCACAAGTACAAGGCAGTTTTAGAAAATTAAGTGAGCATGATTACAATGTTATTGCTAATGAAATAAGAAAAAGAATCGAAAATGAATAAACTTATTAAAGTAGAAGGGGCTGTGAAATAACAGTCATCTACGCAAAAAGAGGACTTTTCGTTCATTTTAAAAGAAAAGTCCTTTTTAAAATTTCATATTCAAATCTTAAGACACATTCTTATAATTCCTAAAATCAGCAAATGTACTGGATAAAAAAGATAATTAAACCACTTATTCTGTTTTCCACGTTCTCCATTATAAGTAAGTGTCAGGCCAAATCCAAGCAAAGCCCATGGTTCTTTGAACATGGAAAGATAGGAAAATGGAATCGCAAGTGCCTGTCGGTCATGAAAAATATAACAGAAATATCCAATCAGCACCGCATGGTGTTCATAATCTAATCCCAGATTCATTGCAGCAAAGCACAATACTGCCACAATGAGAAATGATACGAAATACCATAAAGCTTTCGGCAATGCTGCCATCTTTTCCTTGAGTACATCAATCAGCCAGATCATGGCAAGCACCAAGGCTAACGTAAACATAATATTGTTCCAGTTGGCTTCAAAAAATGTAGCTGTTGTACACATATCAAAAGGAATTTCTGATATTACTCCAAATACAAGAAGTGTAATTAAATACTTCCATTTATTTTTTGTGTGGAAATAGCCTTCCACGAGAAGGAAGATGAATATTGGAAATGCGATTCTTCCTAAAATATCAAAAAAGTCACTCAACCGATTCAATGCTCCTCCATCCAAATTCGGATAGATTAACGCTTTGTTTGTGTGATCGATAAGCATAGATAGAAAAGCAATGTATTTAAGCTGCGCCCCTGAAAATATTTTTATTCTTTCTTTTATATTGTTCATAAAAAATAGTCCTTTTTTTAATTTCTTCAATTACATTCACTTATTGGGTCATCTTTACCCACCCCACTGGATATGGCGAAAAGGAACCGTTGAATAGTAGGAAGCTAAGATTGTGATAACTCTATATTACTATAGTTGTTTTGAAAAAACTATATAAAAGAAGAGTTTATTCGAAATGTGCTGATGAGATGGAAGAATTAAGACAAAAAAAGCAACTGCTATTGGTGGAGCATATGATGCGGAGTCTTTGAGGAAGCTTGTCAGACTTTTAGAATATGAGAACAGATTGCTAAAAGAAAAATTGAAAAAAGAAAATATTCCATTTGAAGAAACTATAGATAATGTGGAAGAGTATGATCCTGACCAGGGAGAACGTATTGTTCATGGCAAGAAGCAGAAAAGCGGAGTTTCAGATACCATTTGAACGACCAAAGATGAAAACGCTCCTGCAGAGTATCAGTATCTCAGTATGCTTCTGATGATGTAGCTGATCGGATGGGATTGATAGAATGATTTACACCTCATGGCTGATTTGGTGGCTGTGTGGGTTTTTTTAGTGGTGTGAATATCCATTGAAATATATGTTTTCAACTGTTAAAATTGGGGATGGAGTAGCAATGAGGATGAACCATTTTGGATGTAGAAAAAAACAAAAAATATAGGTACGGATAAAAAAGGGATTACAGATGAAAAAACAGTTGGTATTAAAAGAAGATATAATCAATAAATTACAGTTGTTGAGGGTTTAACGATATTTATAGGAAGATGTAATGGAAAGACAGAATTTAGGAGAGCCACCTATGACGAATAAAAAAAAGTGCATCTATATTATTGAAGATGATGCAACCATCAATCATGGTATAGAACTTACTCTGGGAAATGAAAAATATGAATATCGGCAGTTTTATTCCTTAGGTGAGGTTGAAGACACAGAGCAGGCAGATCTTATCATTTTGGATATTAATTTACCGGATGGGAATGGATTTGACTTTCTAAAACAGTTAAGGAAGACTTCTGACGTACCGGTTTTGGTTGTGACCGCAAACGATACGGAATTGGATGAGGTGACAGGTCTTACCCTTGGAGCGGATGATTATGTGACAAAGCCATTTTCCCTGATGGCACTCAGGCTTCGGGTGAATAATCTTTTATCAAGGGCGTTAGCCGGGAAGCCTTGTGATGTTCAGAACCGATATGAAAAGCATGGGTTATTGTTTGATTTTGACAATCTGATATTCAAGAAAAATGATATGGAGATTGAATTAAGTAAGACGGAAATCCGACTGTTAAAGTATTTTACGGAGAATGAGGGAATTACCCTTTCCCGGGAAAAGCTGATTGATTATGTATGGCAGAATCAACAGTATGTGGATGAAAATGCCCTATCCGTCAGCGTGAAAAGATTAAGAGATAAAATAGAAGGTTCTGGAGAAAAGATAATCCATACGGTATATGGTATTGGTTATGTCTTTAAATGGGAAGAATGAAAATTAGAAGAAATGAATACGAGATTTTGAATCAAATGTTGGATGATGCAATTGCAGGTACCTTTGAGGAAAATTGCTTTGACGAAAGCGAGCTTTCAAAATTGCAGACAAAGCTTATGCGGTATCTGTCTACTGCATCCATGTCTGAGAAGAAGATTCAGGAAGAAAAAGACAATTTAAAGGAACTGATTACGAATATTTCCCATCAGACCAAAACACCTCTTACCAATATACTGATGTATTCGGAGCTTTTAACAGAGGTGGCAGCTACCGAGCAGGAGAAGGAATATGCCGGTGAGGTTTTTGCTCAGGGAAAGAAGTTAGAAAGCCTGATTGAAGCATTGGTAAAAATGTCCCGCCTTGAAACCGGTATTTTTCAATATCAGAAAAAGGAAACTGCATATCGGGAAATTATCCATAAGGCAGTGGAACAGGCACTTCCAAAAGCATCTGAAAAGAATATTTCCATTCTTGTAAGGGATGTGGGAAGATACCGCTCCTATGTAGATGAAAAATGGGTAATTGAAGCAGTCTATAATATTCTGGATAATGGGATTAAATATTCCGGAGAGGGTACTACCGTTTATATTGAAGAATTCTCTTATGAGTTTTTTTCGGGTATCCGGATTACAGATCAAGGTATCGGTATATCAGAGGAAGAAATTCCTTTGTTGTTTGGAAGATTTTACAGAGGAAGGTCCGCACATGACAAAGAAGGAATTGGTGTTGGATTGTTTCTGGCACGGGAGATTGTAGAAAACAACGGAGGCTATATCAAGGTCACTTCACAAGTGGGAACGGGTTCGAGATTTGATGTCTGTTTTCCAAATATTTCAACATTGTAAGATTTGAGAAAGAATCTGGAAAGAAGGATAAGCTATGCTGGGTATGAAAAACAGATACCCGGCATTGTTTATTTTATGAGAAGAGTATTGCTCATAATTTGTGGGAATCGGAAAGGAAAAGGGAAAATGGAAATTTTAAGAACAGAGAATTTAAAAAAATATTACGACCAGAACATGGTCTGTGTAAAGGCATTGGATGGAGTGAGTCTTTCTGTGGAGCAAGGGGAATTTGTGGCAATTGTGGGAACCTCCGGAAGTGGAAAGTCGACCCTTTTGCATATGCTTGGAGGCTTAGACCGTCCTACCTCCGGAACCGTGCTGGTGGACGGAAAAAGGATATTCGACCTGGAAGATGGGGAGCTTACGATTTTCAGAAGAAGAAAAATCGGCTTTGTTTTTCAGGCATATAATCTTGTGCCGGTATTGAATGTATATGAAAATATTGTACTTCCCATACAGCTTGACGGAGGAGTTGTGGATACGGATTTTGTGGAACAGATAATTGATATATTAGGTCTTTCCGAAAAAATCAACAGCCTTCCAAACCAGCTTTCCGGTGGGCAGCAGCAAAGAGTTGCCATCGCAAGAGCACTGGCAACAAAACCATCCATCATTTTGGCAGATGAACCTACGGGAAATCTGGATTCAAAAACAAGTCAGGATGTGCTGGGGCTTTTGAAGGTGACAGGTCAGAAATTCAAACAGACCATCGTTATGATTACCCATAATGAGGAAATTGCCCAGATGGCTGATCGGATTATCCGGATTGAAGATGGACGGATTATATCGGGAGGGGGAGATACCAATGCGTAAGGTTGATAATCACCGCTGTATCACCAATATCAGTAAAAAAAGTATGCTGGCAAATAAAAAGAGAAATGGAATCCTGCTGGCTGCCATTATATTAACAACGGTAATGCTTACAACATTGTTTACGGTTGTAAACAGTCTGATAAAGTCATATGAGACTTCTACCTGTTATCAGGTCGGAACCAGTTCCCATGCAGGATTTAAATTTATGACACAGGAAGAATATGATGAACTGGCAACAGATAAAAAAATACACAACTTATCTTATAATGTTATTATTGGTGATCTGTTAAATGAAGAATTAAAAAAAGATTATACAGAGATTCGATATACCCAGGAATTGAATGCCAAACAAAGCTTTGCTTATCCGGAAATGGGAAGCCTTCCTGAGAAGTACAATGAGGTGGCAGTCTGTACAAATGTTTTGGATGATTTTGGTATTCCTCATGAATTAGGACAGATTATTCATCTTAAGATTTCCAATGGTTTTGACACCTATGAAGGAGATTTTACGGTGTGCGGTATCTGGGAAAAACCGGCAGAAACCATAACAAATCAGATTTTTGTGTCAAAGAAATTTCAAGAAAGCTTTGCTCCGGTCTGGAAAGACAGAGAGGATTATAACAAGTTTTTGAAACAAAATTCTTATGCCGGTGCCATGAATCCGGACTTTGATTTTCCTTCGACTTTTAATATATCCGCACAGATGGATGCCTTAAAGGAAAGACATGGGTTCGGTGATGAGATAAATGATGGTATTAACTGGGCATATACAACAAGCTCCATTGATGCGACTTCCGTGCTGATTGTTTTGATTTTGCTTGCCTTGATCATATTATCGGGATATTTGATCATTTATAATATTTTTCTGATTGCGGTAACGGCGGATATTCATTACTATGGTTTGCTTAAGACAATCGGTATGACGAATACACAGTTAAAAAAACTGGTGCTGAAGCAGGCAATGCTTTTAAGTGTGATTGCGATTCCCGTTGGTATGATTTTGGGATATGTGCTTTCTCATATTGTCCTGCCGTTGATTGCCGAGAATATAACATCTGAGGCATGTAAGGTTTATTCCAATCCTTTTGTATTCCTGGCATGTGCTGTTTTTGCATGGGTTACAGTTCGAATCAGTTGTGCAAAACCATGCAGGATTATCAAAAAAATATCTCCGGTAGAAGCGGTGGAGTTTAATGACTGTCAGGTAGAAAAATTGTCTCAAAGGAAAAAGGCAAAGAAGGTAAATCCGTTTTCTATGGCATGGGAGAACTTGAAAAGAAATAAGAAGAGATCTATGGCGGTAATTCTTTCCATGGTTCTTAGTATTTTAATGATAAATGTAACGGTATCCATTGTGTCCTGTTTTGATGAGGATAAATATATTTCTACTTTTGCAGGCAGTGATATTTCAGTGGCTGATGCAACCTTGTATAATTCCCATTCTTTGGAAACGGTATTGGATGGCGTGACTTTTCAGGATATGGAAGCACTGGAGAAAATGGATGGTATTACGGAATGTGGAGCCATTTATATGTCTGAGATACAGCAGAAGGTGGATGGTACTTCATGGGAGCGGTTGAAAAGGATTTATGAGGAACATAATGACTGGTTTGTGAGTGGGCAGGATCAAAAAAACTGGTTTGATTCCTTCGTCTATGACCAAAAACAAATTGATGCTCATCTGTATGGTGTGGATAAGATGATTTTTGATGCTATGGAATTGGACACAGAGGTAGTGGACTGGGATACATTTTGTTCCGGTGATTACGCAATTGTTTCTTCCATGACAGAGGGAAGGAGTAATGATTCCGAGTTTGCACTTTATCAGGTGGGAGAAAAAATACCGGTAGAATTGCCAAGTGGTAAGGTAAAAGAGTATGAAGTAATTGCTATTGGGGATGTACCATACTCTATGGGGCCAAAGCACAGTCACGGAATGGATGTCTATGTAACGATTTCTTCAGAGGAATACCGGAAGGTTGTTCCGGACTCAAAAGGAGCAATGCAGCTGTTGATGAATTTGGATAAGGAACATCTGCAGGAGGCAGAAAGCTATGTGGAACAATATTGTGAGACGATAAATGAGGATTTGGATTATCAATCCAGAGATATGTATTTGAAGGAACTTAAGGATACCGTGCGGATGTTTTTAATTGTGGGAAGTGCTCTTAGTGCAATTCTTGCTTTGATTGGTATTATGAATTTTATAAATCTTACTTATACATCCATTCATGAACGAAATCAGGAGCTTAAGGTGTTATGGTCTGTTGGAATGACAAAAAATCAGATAGCATCCATGCTTTCCTTTGAAGGGATATTGAGAATGTGTCTGGCATTTGTATTTGTGCTTTCCGTGGGACAGCTTTTAAATTATTTGATTGTATATGCCATTGCAGGAGGTGCCATAATTTTCACCTATCATTATGTTGTATGGCCGATGTTTGCCTGCATACCGGTATTCATGTTGATTGCGGCAAGTGTTCCAAGATTGATGACAGGGAAAATAGTTTAATTGTAAATTGTGCCAACGATTACTTGACAGTAATCAAAACGGAACCCTGAGTATTCAAGTGGAATTTGATATGTATAACCGTTATGCAGGATATAGTGACAGCCTGATGGGAAATGGCTTAGACTGGTATCAATGTTTTTGGATAGCTATTTGTCTGGAAGATGATAATCAGAATGATAATTATGTGATGGTGCCGAATCCGTATTATAATGAAGAACATTATAGCGATGAAGATTTTTGGCGGGAACATGATGTGAACGACATCTATCGTTATGATACAGTGAGTGCCTGGAATGCTTTATTTGAAGAAAATGAGTAGAACAACAGATGAGGGGTGTCCTTTTTTGCTGTGGTAAGATAAGATTGTCATGATGAAAGTAGGTAAAGAGAGATTTAGGCTTGCCAATGTACGATGCTCCTAATGCGGTAGAGGAATTGAAACAGCCGAGGAAGCATCCGACAGCAGAGAAAGTGGAAACGATAAAGGATGCGTTGAAGCATTTTGAAGTGATTTAATGAGGATAGGCGTATCATTAGAAATAGTGGTACGCTTTTTTTTTACATAGTAAGGATTGTAAGCGATTGAAGAAGTTTATGAAAATATTGAAATAGGTTGAATTTATCCTAGAAGAGATGATATAATATCTATATAAGTTGGTGGAGGTGTTCATATGACAGTAGATACAAACACAATGGTTTCAATTACAGAAGCAAATCAGAACTTTTCGAAAGTTGCAAGATTAGTAGATGAGCTTGGCTCGGTAGTCATACTTAAGAATAATGCACCAAGATATTTGGTAATAGATTTTAGTAAAGCGGATGATAGTGCCATCGCTAAAGATGAAGATGTACTTGAAATTTCAAAGAGATTACTTGCACAGAATAAAGAAGCTTATGAGGTGCTTGCTAAATGAAAAGACTGAGTAAAGAGCAAATTTTGCTGCTCCATTCACAGCTTATTCATCAGACTGGCGGAACTGCTGGTGTAAGAGATTTCAATTTGTTGGAGTCTGCCATAGAGACTCCGTTTCAAGTATTTGGCGGAGACGAGTTATATCCAACGATTCAAGCAAAAGGTACGCGCCTGGGCTATGGCTTAATAAAGAATCATTGTATGTTGGATGGAAACAAACGAATAGGAATACATGCGATGCTTGTATTCTTTGCCTTAAATGGAATTGAATTACGATATACTCAAAAAGAATTGTATAAAATGGTTCTTTCGGTGGCTGACGGTAGCTTGGAATATGAGGATATGCTTAGATGGGTACTGGAGCATCAAGAGTAAGTTTCCAGATATGATAGTTACATCGATTAAAAGAAAACGGAAAGAAAATAAGGATTAAAAGATAAATCGGTATTTTTAGGAATAGATATTCAGGAAAATATGCAGAAAATCGCTTATTTGCGAGAATGATACGAATCGTATCACGCATGTGAAAGAGCGTTTCTTTCATAGTTTTATGTTTTCTGATAAGGTGGAGTTGTCGGAAAGACAAGCCAAAACAGAAAGGATGTAAAATTATGAATAAGAGCGAAAAAAAGAGTTTGTTGGTGGGAAGCATGTCTGACTTTGATAAATACATGTTGGAATTGGAAGAAAATGCGAAAAAATAACGGGAATGTTTTTCCCTTTAAATGCCGGATTTTTTAGGCATAATAAGGCCGAGTGCATGGAAACCTGGCTATCAGTTAGGACGAAAAATAGCTGTTGACCTGTTCTTTGTAGGAGGAACGGACAAGGTTGGGGCTGCCGCACTAATTATATAGTGCGACAGCCCTATTTGTGATTCTGTTTATATTTCCAGAATATAGAAAGATTAAGATAAAGATTGACATAGTAGAACAATAGTCTTATAATCGTTCTAAAAAGAACGATTAAGGAGAGCGGCAATGTATTTCTGGGATCAGCATAAGACAATTACAAACTATTATGAATTGCTTTCGAGCGGGATATGTGACCGGTACGGATTAACACAGATGGAATACGATATACTTATGTTCCTGCACAACAATCCGCAGTTCAATACCGCCGCGGAAATCGTAAAAGTTAGGAAATCGACCAAATCACATGTCTCTACTTCTCTGAAAAGTCTGGAAAACAATGGACTAATCAGAAGAATACAAAGTGAAGATAATAAAAAGCATATTGAGATTGTTTTGTTGGACAAGGCGGAGATAATTGTGGAGGCAGGATTAAATATGCAGAAGCAATTTGCCAAAAATGTCTTGAGCGGGTTGACAGAAGAAGAAAAACATATGTGCATCCATGTATTTAATAAAATATGCGGTAATGCAGAAAAATGTATGAGAGAGCATAAGGAGAACGCAAATGAAAGAGAACACGTATAAACCACAGATTCCGGATGTGATGGAAGCAATATTTGATGCAGCGTATCTGACGTTTGATCTGGTAGCCGCAATTTTATTTTTTGTATATGCAAATGGAAACACATTATTTGTACTTTATGGAATATTGACATTGACGCTTTGCGGAGGGGATGCGTTCCATCTGGTGCCAAGAATTATCAGAGCAGTAGGCGGAACCAGCGATAAGATAAAAAGACAACTTGGCATAGGATTACAGGTATCTTCGATTACAATGACCGTATTTTATATTATTTTGATGTATATCTGGAAGCTTACGTTCCCGGAAATTACGATGCCGGCAGCGATCGAAGCCATCGTCTGGATATCGGCGGTTGTCAGAATTGTGATATGTCTATTCCCGCAGAATAACTGGTGTACAGATGAAGGAAACATGAAATTGTCCATCATCAGAAATGCAGTCTTTGCAGTGACAGGTATCGGAGTTATTATTCTGTATGCGATTTCCGGAAATGCAAATGGATATCATATGACAAGGATGGTTGCAGCGATTATTATTTCGTTTGGCTGTTATCTTCCGGTAACGTTATTCAGCAAAACAAAGCCGAAGGTTGGACTTTTGATGATTCCAAAGACGTGCGCTTATATGTGGGTTATAGCGATGGGACTCCAGCTTTTATTTTAAAGCGGAAATAGACCAAAGAGATAAGAGATATAAAGTAAAACAGGGACAGAACGGAAAATAATTGTTTTCGAACTGCCCCGGTTTTTAAATTATTTATTTGCCCTGCTGACTGTAATGGTTGGTAGGGTGTTTTGATTAAAAAAAAGAAATTGTTTCCCGATAGAATTGTAGGATTACTACTGGTATAATGTATAAAGGCAAATATTTGGAGACCTTTATGAGTTATATAACCGGAACAGTTTGTAGCTTTGAAGCAGAGAGTGGGCTAGGACGGTACGGCAAGAGTGGAAGGCATGACTAAAGTTGTGATTGACGAGAACGTAAAAAAGGTAGTAAGTGAGCATATCAATCACAAATTAACTGTCAGCGAGAATGAATGGCCATTTTTACAATGAAAGAAGAGATTACTTATCTGACAGATGTATTAGGCAAAAGGAATATTGAATTTGTTTGCGAGATTCAACCGGATGAAGAAGACTATGAAAAGGATATATAGAATTATTGATAATATCACTACTTTGTATGTTTATATAAATTTGATTGACTTTTACGCCCTCAAACCTTATGATTAAGGGCATAAAAGTCAATTTATTGATTAAAGTAGGTGATTGAATGAATGTCTCAGATAAAATAATACAGCTTGCAAAAGAAAATAATGGTGTTGTTACCGCTGCGATTCTTTCTGATAAAGGTATATTGCGAGGAAACTTAAAAAAGCTAGTCGATGAAGGAAAACTTGAAAAGACTGCGAGAGGAGTATATATCCTTCCTGAAATATGGGAAGATGAGTTTGTGAATTTGCAAGCGAGATTCAAAAAAGGTGTTTTTTCTAATGAGACAGCCCTATTTTTATGGGACTTAACAGATCAAACACCAAATAGATATGATATGACCTTCCCGCATAATTATAATTTGACAAATGTAAAGAGTGAAGGCGTAAATTGCTCAAGAGTAAAGCAGGAGTGGTATGCTGAAGGGAAAACTCAATTAGAATCTCCGGGGGGGAATAGGATAATGGTATACAATATGGAACGAACTCTGTGTGATATTCTTCGTAAACGAGGAGGAATAAATACAGGTATTATTACAGAGGCGTTCAAGCGATATACAGCCAGAAATGACAAGAATATTCCACTTTTGTCAGAGTATGCAAAGATGTTTCGTGTTGAGGAAAAGGTGAGAAGTTATCTGGAGGTACTTATATGAGAAATGCAATGCAGTTAAAAGCTGTCATTAAAAATATATCAAAAGACAAACATATCTCGGCACAGCTCGTGATGCAGAACTTTATGTTGGAACGTCTGCTGGAACGGATTTCTGTTTCAAAGTATCGTCAGAATTTTATATTAAAAGGTGGTTTTCTGATAGCGGCAATGGTGGGATTAGATACTCGTGCCACTATGGATATGGATGCAACGATCAAGGGCTGGCCGGTTAATGAAGAGAGTATCAAAAATATGTTTCTTGATATTTGCAAAATTGATCTGCAAGATGATGTGACTTTCGAATTTAAGAAAATTGGTGAGATTCGAGAAGGGGATGATTACACAGGGTACCGTGTTTCGTTGTCGGCAAATTATCCTCCGATGGCTGTGCCTTTAAAACTGGATATTACTACAGGCGACAAAATTACGCCAAGAGAGATAGAATATCGTTTTAAATTGTTATTGGAAGATAGAGAAATCCCCGTACTTGCATATAATCTGGAAACAGTTATGGCAGAAAAGTTGGAAACTGTAGTTTCAAGAGGTGATCAGAATACAAGACCAAGAGATTACTATGATATTTATATTCTTGCTAAAATGCAGTATAAGAATATTGAACCAGAGTATTTGAGAGCAGCACTGGATGCAACATCGAAAAAACGAGGTTCTTCGGAGATATTGAAGGAGTATAAAAATATCATTGATATTGTCAGAAATAGTGATGTAATGATTAAGCAGTGGAGGACTTACCAAAGAGATTTTGAATATGCCACTGATATTAGTTTCGATGAGGTCTGTGATGCGGTAGTGCGGATGATGGATTTGTGTATTTGATATGTGACCTAAATGGTGACAATTTAAAAATGGAGAGGCACAACATAATGGACAGGAAAAATGAAGGATTGAATTATTTGAAGCAATATCCCAAGATGAGCAAATGGGTAAATACCTGCATTTGCTGCGGTTCAATGGGGTATGATCCAGATATGCCGGAGGTAATTACTTCCAGGGACGGAAATGGAGAATATCGTACTGTGTTTTCAAGGAATATAAGGAGCTATTTCCCTCCGTTAAGGTTGGATGATATGGGGATGTGTGAAATCTGCCGAAGGCATTGGGAAGATAGATGAAAGCGGTAAGGATGAGGAGTTAGTAAAACTTGCAAAAGCCTCTTGCTGCTGGGTGTATGTTTCGGCAATAATAGAACAAATTGCCGAAAGGTATTTTGGGGAGTTAGAAAGGCAGCGTTTATAGGAGCTGAATGGGAAGATGCTTTTATGGTGATTGGTGTCGTTTTAAGATTAATGTCGGAAGGGGGATTTATATGTCAAAACTAAAAGCCTGGAAATATGACGATGAATATATAAGTTACATTGCAAGCGGGGAGTCGGCAGCGGTATTTGTAGTTAGAGATATAGTAAGCTCAATTGATACAAAGGGAAAATGGATAGATGTGATATCTTTGAATACATATGAGAAAAGAGGAGCAGGAGACAGAAAAGCATTTAACTGGATAATTGTTGAATTGTTTCCAAGAAAAATAAATCCTAAATATGATAAGCTTGATCCGGCAAACAATAGATACTTGACTTGGGTTACTGCAAGTAGGGATATTGAAGAACAACGGCAGAAGGGTTATCATGGTGATAAATATCTTGTACTGTGTGATCTATATGACGAGAACAAGAATACATATAATGTGCGTACCATAATGGGGAGGAAATATTGGGAGCCTGTGGATGTATATAGACCTATAACCATTAAAGATAGGGTACCTCCAGTGTGGAGATATAGAATTAAAGCAGTAAAGAAGGTTAATGCCCGGCAGGTAAGATATATTCAAGATCATGAGTATGAACTTGAAGGAAAGATAAGGGAAAATGGGAGACCTACGCTAGAGATACTGGGAGTACAAGTAAAAAATCATAAAGTAGTTTGATAAACTTATTAAGCCGCCAGATTTTAAGAAATTGGCGGCTTGATTTTGTTATGGCAACGAGTCAAGTGTGACATGCTTGTTTTAGTCAGAAAATCCCAACAATACATAGATATTTATGTTATACTGTACGAAAGGTCAGTACAGTGATAGCAGGAGGAAGACAAATGCTGCTTATAGGAGCGAGGATTCAGGAGTATAGGAAGAAAGCAGGATTGAGCCAGGAGGAATTTGCAGAGAAGATCGGCGTCAGCAGACAGGCGGTGTCCAAGTGGGAGCGGGATAAGGCGTATCCTGATCTGGACAGGCTTGTGTGCATATGTGAGATTCTGGATGTTCAGGTTGGCGAACTCATATATGGGAAGAGCGGGCAGGCAGATGGACCCGGGCAGGCGTCCCAGGAAAGAGAAATTGCAAATAACACAGTACATATGAGGAACTTCCGGGGGAAAGGCAGACTGGCAAGATTGAGGACGGTATTTGCCATTTTAGTTGCCTGCTGTGTTTTCTGTATGGTGGTGTTGACGGTGCTTATTGTGAGAAATGAGTGGGGCACTCATCATGATAAAAATGGAAACGTTCGAGTGGAAAAGGTGTATCGCCAGTATACAAAGGCTGATCTGGGATATATTGATGACAATGGACGTCGGGTTGTGGATACAGTTTGGCTTGATGTTCCGGGGATAAGGGATGGAGATTATCTTGAGCTTTATACCGGAGCTGACAATGATAGCATGTTCCTTAATTACAGATCATCAACTATTATTGCTACGTCAATAGTCATGGTAGTATTGATAATTTTGCTGGTTCTCACAATGCTTGAAATTAGGAGAATGAAAAAGGAAGATACGCTTCATATCGTACTTGAGGATAAAACTGCCGATGAAAAGATATAAGAAAATAATTTATGTGATTTTTATGATCTGCATACTGGCGGGCTCTGTATTTGCCGCACTTGATTTCATGGGAGTCGTTGATCTGAACTTCAGTAATAAAAAATTCGGTGAAGATGTGTCGGCGACGGAGAATGAAAATGGTACTAATACCAACAATCCCGAACCCTGGCATATAGTGTTCAAGGGTTATGCTTTTTCTGTGGAGCCTGTTGGACTGGCAATCATACATGAAAGCGGCTGCATTAACATAAGAAGCTGTGATGAATATCTCATACAGATTGATGTGGAGGATGGCACTGCGGAGGAGTTCTGGAATGGCAGAGATGATCGTGTGAAGAACATGGAGGATTCTGGTTATGTGATAGAACTTGCTCCGGAGAAGGTTGAACTCCAGGGAAGGGAGTACATCAGATATATAATCAGCCTTGCAAATGAGCGAGGTGCGGATGTTGATAATACATATTTCTATGTGCTTGTCTCTGACGCCGGTGATGATCAGCGTTTCTTCACGGTTATAAAGTTTGATGAGATTAATATTGCTTCTTTAAATGTGAAGGAAAAGGACGAAATCTACGAAAAGGCTGTTGATGAAGTCACATCTATTGTTGCCGGTGCAGTGCCTACTGACGAGACAAATGACATGGCAGGATCATATTGGCAGGAAACACAGGCTATAAAAAATTTTGCAACTGATAATGATAACAATATAGGTGCGGACAATATTACAGGTGCGGATAGCAAAGTAAATAAGAACAGTGATGATAATTCAAGTGAAAATGACATCTTAATAAAAGACTCCATCACAAATGAAGATACCATAGTATCGTACGAACTCCCGGAAGGCTATATCCTCACAGATGATGACCTGTCGGGCAAGAAGTATTATTCGGATAATGATAAGGTTAATGTGACGATATCTGTAGTGCCATACACATGGATGACAGCGGCTGACATGGCAGAAAGAGAGCGCGGAGCCGGAATTTCAAAGGTTATAAGATCAGGGCAATATGAAGTAAATGGAGTGACCTTTTACTATTATACCTATTCGATTCTGTATATCAGGGGCGGAAAAAGAAGCATTACATATCATTTTAATGGGTATGCTGATTTGAAAAATGGGGATATATATTCTGTATATGGATTTGCAGATGATAATCCGGCTGCAATGGAACCGGATACTTACGCAGATTTTATGAAGATCAACATGGAATGATTTGGGTTGACTGGTTGGCTTGGAACCTTAAATATGCTATAACACCAAAATACAATATTTTGACTTTGAAAAGGTGATAAAACAACGACAAAACTCCTGATAAATACCATTTCGCAGCTTCTGACACCAACAGTTGCCCGGTTGCAACCGATTATGACTTGATATGATCCGGGTTAATCATTAATAATTAAACCACTATGTTTATATTTTAAGGAGGATCAGATTTTATGAGAAACAGGAAAATGTTACTTGCAGGACTTATCACCGTTGGAATGGCAATTTCTCTTGTGGGATGTGGAAGTGACAATAATTCTACAAAGGAGGCTGCCACAACAGAGCAGGTGACTGAAACTCAGACAGAAACTGAGACAGAAGATATAGAGGACGTTGATGATGATTCATTTGCAGATGATACCGAGGAGGACTCAACCGAATTTACAATTCCGGTAGATGAGGATTTCACACTGGCACCGGGGCTTAGTGAGAGCTATGTAGATTTTGACAACAGGGCATTTGTATATAATGGAACAAAGTTCACACTGGGTGAGTCAACCTTGAAGGAACTCATAGACGCAGGTATACCATTTGGACAGAATGACATCAATAACAGTGGAAACAATGTAAATAAGAATTATGAGACTGACACCTACACAGCAGATATCAATGATTATGTGACGATGCAGTTCAAGTTTGCCAATTTCACTGACGGCGAGCAGAAGGCTGAGGATTGTGTTCTTTCTTATGTAAGATTTATACACCATTTTGTACCACAGCCGGATTATGACGCTGACATGAATAAAGAGATTTCAGAGGCTATGCTTGACGCAGCAGGACAGGTGAGCTTCTCATTCCCAACAACCATCACCAGGGATGAGCTTCTTGCCAATAGCAGTGAAAATGCTGAAGAGAAAGGCGAGAGAGTCAGCTATCAGAAGGATTCTGAGGTTTATATGGGAAGCAGCGGATATTCATTTGAGTTCAATGATGTGACAGGACAGTTAGTAGAGTTCAGTATTACATGGCTTCCATAAAGTGCATTAAAATTTTACATTGTTTATGTATAACAAAACCGGTCAGGAGTTAGCAATCCTGGTCGGTTTTATTTATTTGCAGATACAAAAAAGATGTTTGCTATGGTAGAATAAGTGTGCTGAGTTGATAAGTGAAATAAGGCAATAATATAAAAATTACTTCGACATACGTTTGGAATGAACGGAATTGTATATACTGGTGCATATGATAAGGAGGATTAACAAATGGAAGACAGAGTACTAGATTGGCAGGTTTACGAAGATACAGCAAGAAAAATGGTTACTGAAGGAATGGTATTGTTGAAAAATGATAATAATACTCTTCCGTTGAAGAAAGATGAAACAGTTTCAGTATTTGGACGTATGCAGAATTACTATTACAAAAGTGGAACTGGTTCTGGTGGCATGGTAAATGTTTCAAGGGTGGTTGGAATTATGGACGCCCTTTTGGAGAGAGAAGATATTAAGATTAATAAAGATTTGGCTGATGTGTATGTACAATGGGGTAAGGAACATCCGGTTGATCTTGGACTTGGATGGGGCCAGGAACCATGGTCACAGGCGGAAATGCCGGTGACAGAGGAGTTAGTACATGAAGCGGCTGATAAATCAGAGGCAGCAATAGTAATTATTGGACGTACTGCTGGTGAGGAGAAGGATATTACACTTGAAGAGGGCGCATATTCTTTGACAAAAACAGAATATGAGATGATGAAATTAGTAAGAAAGCATTTTAAAAAAATGACAGTCCTTCTTAATGTTGGTGGAATTATTGATATGTCGTTTATGGATATTATATCACCTAATGCTTGTATGTATGTATGGCAGGGGGGGATGATTGGAGGTTATGGTGTTGTAGATGTTCTTACTGGGGATGTCAGCCCATCTGGCAAGATGACGGACACTATAGCATATGATATTAAAGATTATCCAGCATATGATAATTTTGGCAATGGGGAAAGGAATTTTTATAAAGAAGATATTTATGTAGGGTATAGGTATTTTGAAACTTTTGCGAAGGATAGGGTAAGATATCCGTTTGGTTATGGACTTTCTTACACAGAATTTGAAATTGCTGTAGAAAATGCAGTCTATGACTCTGAAAATGGGAACATAAATATTAGTGCAACTGTAACCAATGTTGGAAATTGTACCGGTAAAGAGGTAGTGCAGGTATATGTGGAGGCACCTCAGGGAAGCTTGGGAAAAGCAACCAAAGTTTTGGTAGAGTTTGACAAGACCAAGGCGTTGCTTCCAACAGAAAAGGATATGATTGAATTCTCAATTCCTGTATCGCGAATTGCTTCGTATGATGATTCCGGAGCGACAGGATATCTGAATAGTTATGTGTTGGAAGCAGGTAAATATGCTGTTTATATTGGAAATAGCATTCGTAACACTCAGGAATGTTTGAACTTCGGATTAAATGATACGTTAGAGGTGCAGCATTTACGTGAGGTTATGGCACCGTATGAAGCATTTGAACGTATGCACCCAGTTGTGGATGAAAATGGAAATTTAAGTGTTTCTTATGAGCCGGTGCCACTTTTTACAGTTGATATGTATAAAAGAAGGGAGCAGGAAATTCCTGAAGAAATTCCTCAGACTCAGGATCTTGGAATAAGTCTTTTGGATGTAAAAAATCAGAAGGCAACAATGAGTGAATTTATTGCACAGTTTGATGATGAAGATTTGGCCTGTTTTGCTCGTGGAGAGGGAATGGGTAGTTCCCTTGTGACCGCTGGAACCGCGTCTGCATTTGCAGGAGTTTCAAAAAAACTTATTGATCATAAGATACCATCGGTATGTTGTGATGATGGTCCGTCTGGCATGAGATTTGACTCCGGTATGAAGGCCTTCTCCTTGCCAAATGGAACTCTGTGTGGATGTTCATTTAACAGGAAATTGAATACGGAATTGTATGCACTTTTAGGACTTGAGATGACGGCAAATAAGGTTGAGGTGCTGCTTGGACCAGGCATGAACATTCATAGACATCCTTTAAATGGACGTAATTTTGAATATTTTTCAGAAGATCCGTATGTGACAGGAATGATTGCTTCTGCGCAGCTTAAAGGATTAAAGTTCAGCGGTGTTTCGGGAACAATAAAACATTTCTGTGGAAATAACCAGGAATATAATCGTAGACTTACAGATTCCGTGATTTCACAGAGAGCCTTACGTGAAATTTATCTGAAAGGGTTTGAAATTGCAGTTAAGTCTGGATATGCGGATTCAGTAATGACAACATACGGTTCCGTGAACGGATTATTTACAGCCGGAAATTATGATCTTAACACCACCATATTAAGGAATGAATGGGGTTATACCGGAGTAGTTATGACTGATTGGTGGGCAAGTATGAATCGTCGTGGGGAAAAACCTAGCGAGACTGATCTTGCAAGTATGATTCAGGCACAGAATGATATGTATATGTGTTGCCCTGATGGATCAAGAAATGCTGGAAATGACAACATAATAGAAGCTTTGAATGATGGACGTATTAAGAGAGCTGAATTGCAGAGAATTGCAAAAAATGTTTGTGATTTTGCCATGAATACAAACGCATTTTTACGTTTGGTTGGTGAACCGGTAAATATTAAAATTATTAATCGCCCAAAACAGGCTGATGATTTTGACATGAGCGATGTTGAGTATTCAAAAATAGATGAGGATCTTATTATTGATTTGACGGAAAAAGAAAGTGTACAGGATACAAATTATGTTATTGCACTTGACGCTTCCAAATCTGGTTTCTACAAAGTAAGTCTTCGGGGAAGTTCAAATTTGTCTAAGCTTGCACAGTTGCCATGTACACTATTTTATAATGGTTTTCCGATTTGTAATTTTACATTTAACGGAACTGACGGAAAGGATGTAGTAATTGAGAAAGAAGTTCCTTTCTATAGTAGATTTAATGTATTCCGTCTTTATGTAAAATCTAATGGACTTGTTTTGAAAGATATAGAAATTAAGTTTACTAAGAGTCTGGATGAAGTGGGAATAGATAATATAAGGGCAAATAGTGACATTTAATAGAAAAATGTTCATCAGTAATAGGCAGGCAGTTGCTCATGACATGTGCCAGGGGTTAAGGGATATGTCATCAAGAATTGTCTGCCTTTTGTTATACAAAATACCAAAGAGCCAAATTACGCATAAAAATGATAGCACGATTCATTTTATGAGCCGGGGCTGTTTCCATTACAGCGGCTACAAGTTCCACCAGTGGTTTTATATGATATGGATGGAGAAAATGATCGGATTCCACAATCCCGACGTTGTTTCGAAGGAGATATCGTGATAAAATAATGCGAGTGTCGAATTTTAAATGGCTTGATGTTCAATTTTGGGAGGAAATTTTATGAATAGGATTGTGTTGGAAGGATATATAGTGATTTCAGTCATGATCGCTATCACAGATATTTTGCTGGCGATCCAGTCTGTGAAGAAGAATAAGACCACAGGAAGGTTTCTGGGATTGGCTTGTGCCGCTGCAGCCTTAGTAGATATCAGCTATCTCATCAGTATCATAAGCAAGTCTTATCTGAACATGTCTATAATGTCAAGTGTATATTTTGTGGGCATAGACTTTATGTTGGTGTGCCTCTTGATGTTCACAGTATATTTCACAAAAGGAAGATTTTCAAAGTACGGCAGACTGGCTGTAGGATTCTGTTATTTATATTCATTTTATGAGCTGGTGATATTTGCAATAAATCCATTCAAAGAGATTGCCATAGGCTATGTGGAGCGTGATACATTCATAGCCGGATATGTATATCATATGAAGCCTCTTTATTACATGCATTTGTTATTTTCCTATTCACTTGTTGTGATAGTGCTGTTCCTTCTTGTAAGGAAGATGTGCAGGATACCAAGAGAATACCGTTCCCAGTATAGCTGTGTTATCATCGGAATCGCCATGATCGTACTGGTGAATGGCGTGTTCCTGTTCCTTCCGGGAAACAATGTGTATAACCTGCTTGATTACTCCATCTGCGGATACAGTCTGATCTCATTTCTGATTTATTGGAGCTGTTTCAATTACTCCACTCATGGAATGTTAAATAAGCTTAAAACCTATGTATTTGAAAACGTTGGTCAGGGCATAGTTCTGTTTGATTACGAGGAACATCTTATCCTTCACAACGAGAGAGCCGATTATTTCCTGGGAAAAAAGCTCTTAGGCAAATGCGAAAATCTCGGGGATTTCCTTGCAGCATACAACCTGTCGGCAAATCTCGCCTCTGAGGATGACAGTTTTTCACTTCAATGTTATATAAGATCAGACAATGAGGAGCGTCCCCTCAGATGTGATGTTAGGAGGCTTGACAATGAAAAGGGAAGAAAACTTGGGCAAATGTTTGTATTCTCCGATATTGCTCTGGAGACAGATATGCTTACCGGATTCCAGAAATGGGAGAGCTTTAAACGTCTTGCCATAGAAGAGAAAGATCACTTTACTTTCCCTGTAGGAGTTGCCATATGTGATATAAATAGTCTTTCAACAATTAACAGTACCCTTGGTAATCAGGCGGGAGACAAGGAGATCAGGACACTTTCGGATATTATACGCAGATGCTTCCCCGAGAGGACATATTATGTTCGTGGAACTGATGCCAATCTCATTGCACTGTGCAGTAAGAGCAGTGAAGAGGAAATGTTTAATTGCCTCTCCAAGGTAAGGAAGCTTTATGCTGGAAGTATCCAGTATGCGGTAAGTGTGGCAGGGACTGCAAGCCAAAACATAACCGATGTCATTCAGGACGCAGCTCGTGCTATGCGTGCCAAGAAGCTGGTGGATTACAAGTCCATACATTCAGATATGCTCGCTTCACTGATCAGGGCTCTTGAGGAGTGTGACAGTGATACGGAACATCACGTTCGCAGAACACAGAGGTTGGGAGCAGAACTTGGCAAGAGGATCGAGCTTACGGATATTCAGCAGAGTAAGCTGGCACTGCTTTGTCTGCTACATGACATTGGTAAGATAGGTGTTCCCATGGAGATCCTTAACAAGCCTGGTAAGCTTACGGATGAAGAGTGGAAGATAATGCGTTCCCATGTTGAGAAGGGATATGAAATTGCAAATAGCAATACTGAGCTTAAGCAGATTGCAGAGGAGGTGCGTCACCATCATGAAAGATGGGACGGAAATGGTTATCCTGATGGACTCAGCCGAGAAAGTATTCCGATACTTTCAAGAGTTATTGCAGTTGTTGATGCCTTTGATGCCATGACAAATGATCGGTCTTACAGAAAAGCCATGTCAATTCCAAAGGCTCTGGAAGAATTAAAGAAAAATGCCGGCACCCAGTTTGATCCATATATAGTGGCAGAATTTATCAAGCTGGTTTCCGAGAATTATACAGCAGAGGACACAGAGGAAGCTACAGAAAAAGTTGAAAATACTGAGCGGAGGCAGCTTATGGGGGATAGTACCGATGGTGAAAATATTCCCAATACCTCAAATGTCCATAATGTGCAGTACAGCAGATATCTTCTTGATATGTTCAACAATATAATTTCTGTGGACGATAATTTTGAGGCGCTTACCGGTTACAACAGAGAAGATGTAGAAAAAGGAATGAACCAGCAGGATCTTATTCCGGAGGAAGAACGTACGGAGTATCTGTGTCAGACCGCTGCAAATCTTGCAAAAAGTACATTTGTATTCCAGGAGCACAGAATACGCCGGAAAAATGGAAGCAACATATGTGTGTTGTGTTACGGAAGGAAGTTTTATGATTCAGCTATAAAAGAAGACAGGATGGAGATTATTATTACAGATATTTCAAAGACGTATTCAATGAAGGTTCTTACAGATGTGGAGCAGAATAAGGCTGAAGCGAGACTCAGAAACTGGGAGAGCACATATCGTTCAGATTCACTTACAGGCCTGTTGAATCATGCAGCCTTCAGAAATGACATGGAGATGAAGCTGCTTGCAGGGGATTCAATAGTTATGATGATAATGATGGATGTGGACAGGTTCAAACAGTACAATGACACTTACGGTCATCACAACGGAGATAAGTATCTGGTTCTTGTGGCACAGGCACTGCTTATGTCATTAAGAGATGAAGATTATGCATGCAGGATGGGCGGCGATGAATTCGCAGCGATGTTGTTCTTCGGAAAAAATATTCCTGACAAAGCAATAAGGGAGAGAGCACAGCAGATATTCGACAAAGTTAATCTCACTGTGAAATCTGCAGAGGGAAGTTCCGGTATATCCATGGGCGCAGTAATAGCTAAAACAGAGGTGACCTTTAATCAGTTGTATGAAGAGTCAGATAATGCACTCTACAGTGCAAAGGAAAAGGGAAGAGGCAGAATTGTGGTTGTGGGGCATGGACAGAAAGCATAAATCATAAAATGGCAGAAAGGTTATAAAATTCAGAAAATTGGTCAGGAGAAGAAAAAATATATAATCCATAAACATCAAATAAGTGAATATGGAATTCACAATGTAAAGGTGCATTTTCAGTGTTATACGAAACAAACATAAGAAGATGCACCTTTTATTTTCTTAAAAAATCCCCGCATAAAATCAAATAAAAGAAAGCTCAAAGGGATAGTAATTACCCCGGCAGTGGTTATAATTAATGGTGATATGCAAATATAAGCATGTAGATCTTTCTTTGGGAATCTGATGAGATAACCAGGCTGACGAGTTGGATTTCCTATGAAAGCATGGCATGTCAATCAGGAGGATATTATGAATATTTTTGATATAGTGGGACCTGTAATGGTAGGACCTTCAAGCTCCCACACAGCAGGTGCGGTAAAGATAGGATATGTGAGCAGAAAGCTGTTGGGGGAGGAAGTAAAAGAAGCACGTATACTGCTTTATGGCTCATTTCTCACAACAGGTACAGGTCACGGAACCAGAAAGGCACTGGTTGCAGGACTGTTAGGCATGAAGACCGATGATATAAGGAAACCGGGCTTGGTGGACTGGCAACGACACCTACCGCGGTGGAGATCGGGAAGCGGATGTGATTAATTTTGTAAAAAATGATTTTGTTAAAACCGATTTTAACAAAACTGATTTTAATAAAATATTTACTAAAAATATTAGAGAAACTAAATTTATCAATTATATTTTCAGGAGCAACATGGAAACAATAACAGGACTTATAATGATAAACCTCATAGGCTGCCTTTTCTTCATAAAAGGCAGGGCAGATAAAGATAATATGATGGCAAGGGTAACGTTGGTAAGTGTATTTACTGCCATCCTTGCCGTTACGGTGACATTAAAGTTTGGTAGCACAGGTGAGATCGCCGGATGGGATTTAAGGTTCTGGCGGGCATACGCAGATAACAGTATATTGATATGGTATACCCTTATCATAAACGCTGTTTCTTTCGTAGTCTTTGGAGTGGACAAATATAAGGCGGTGAAGGGACGATATCGTATCCCGGTGGCTGTGCTCATTTACCTTGCATTTGCAGGTGGTTCTGCAGGAACTGCGGTGGGAATGGTGCTGTTCAGACATAAAATAAGAAAGAACTACTTTGCTGTGGGGGTCCCAATGATAATTGTAATGCAGATACTGCTTATGGTGTGTGGGCTCAATTGGGGGTAAAAAAGTGCAAATTATTTATCCACCCTGCTGATAAAATAGTCACAACAGGTTGGAAAACATAGCAAACCAATAAACCGAAAAAGACTGTCAAAAGGTGTACCTTTTGACAGTCTTTTTTCATGTACAAGTCTACTACAAATGTTGGAAATGTTCAACAGTAATAGGCTCGTTTTTTGTTCAAAATGCCCAAAAGCCCCCTTTGATTTTGGGACTGTCAAAAGGTACACCTTTTGATAGTAAATTGGATTCAAATAGTTCTATACAAAAAATGGCACGCCATCACTTTGGGAGCCGTGTCAGTAAGAGGAGGAGAAACAAATGACAAAGAAAACCATAGCGGTGGCGTTATCATTGTCACTGGGCTTAAGTGGTGTGGCACCTGCCATACCTTCAAATGCAGCAGAGCTGCCAGGGGACACAGGCGTTGTTAATGAGGTGAGTGTTGCAACAGATACAGACGCAGATTATCAGGAACAGGAGGCCGCCCAGGCAGACAATGTAGTCCAGGTGGAGAACCTTGTGGCTGTAAATGAGACTAATTTCCCTGACGAAGTATTCAGAAAAGCTCTCAAAGAAACCTATGATACAGATAACGATGGCTACATAGACGCCAATGCAATTACAATAGTGAAGGTTACCAGATCGGGAGTTACCTCAGTTAAGGGAATAGAATTGTTCCCAAATCTGCAATATCTGATGTTAGGCGGAAACAAGATTTCAAGCATAGATGTAAGTAAGAATACCGAACTGCTGCAGATAAGCATGTTTGACAATGCTCTTACTTCCATTGATCTGAGCCATAATACAAAACTGAAGATATTTGATTTTGCCAATAATAATCTCACATCACTTGATATAGACAACAATGCTGATCTGACAAGCATTACATGTAGAGGTAATAAATTGACATCCTTAAATCTTACAAATCAGGGAGAACTTGAATTTCTGGATTGCAAGGATAATAAGATTAGTGAGTTGGATCTGAGCAAATGTGAAAAGTTGGCGTATCTTTATTGCGGCAATAATGAACTTCACACTTTAAACCTTAGGAATAATACTGCACTGAAAGCACTTTCCTGTGCATACAATTATTTTGAAGGGGTGGACTTCTCATATCTTGATACAGACAAACTTAGAACCTGTGAGACTACACCTTTTAAGGAACAGGTGCTGTTAAATGAAACAAATTTCCCTGATGACAATTTCAGAGCATGTTTGTCTGATACATTTGATCTGGATAAGGATGGAGTTATCTTAAACAGTGATGTGAAGGAGCTGGATGTATCGTGCAAGAAAATCAGCTCACTTAAGGGAATAGAACTTTTTCCTGCTATTACAGTGCTCAATTGTGGCGGAAATCGGCTTAGGGAACTGGATCTCAGAAATAATAAAGCGTTGATGAGACTCTGGTGTTATGAAAACAATCTTGAGCACCTTGATCTTAGGAATAATACGGCACTTATGTATTTTGATTGCAGAGATAACTATCTGGCTGATGAAGATTTCTCATATCTGAAAATTGATAAAAATAATATGCGATTGACACCTCAGAAAGTAAAAATAGCCCTGACTGAGGAGAATTTCCCTGATGAGGCCTTTAGAAATTATCTTGCGAAAGAGTTTGATCCGGATGGCACCGGCAGCATAGTGAGGGACAAGGTTACATACCTCCATGCAAATGACATGGGAATAAAGTCTCTTAAGGGCATCGAGCTGCTTACTAATGTGTATGTTATCGAGTGTAATGGAAATGAACTGACAGAGCTTGACGTCAGCAAGAATGAAAAGCTTGCAACTCTGGACTGTGATACAAATAAGCTGACAAGCCTTGATGTTTCAAAAAACACGAACCTTAAGACTCTCGATATACATCAGAACAATATTGAGAATATAGATCTGTCAAATAATGATAAGCTTACCTACCTGAATTGTTCAAAGAATAAGATTAAAAAACTTGACATTACAAATAACACGAACCTTGAGGGCCTCTCTTGCTATAAAAATAAAATAACCAGTCTTGACCTGACTTATAGCAGTTTTCTGAAGATGCTCTCGTGTGGTGACAACGAGATCAGTGACATCGATCTGGGTAGTTGTGAAATGCTTATAGAGCTTTATATTTATTCTGCAGAACTTACTAAGCTGGATGTGAGCTGGTGTACAAATCTTCAGAAGCTTTACTGTGAGGGCAATAAGCTCACGAGCCTTGATGTGTCTGGCAATACAAAGCTTCAGAAGCTTTACTGTGGGGGCAATAAGCTCACGAGCCTTGATGTGTCCGGCAATACAAAGCTTGAGACCCTGTATTGCGATGAAAATAAAATAACCAGCCTTGATCTGAGCACAAATACTGAACTTACCTGTCTGGTTTGCAGTAATAACAGGCTTGAGAAGCTGGATCTCAGAAAGAATACAAAGCTTAACTGGTTTGATTGCGAGGAAAACTATATGCCTAACGAGGATTTTTCATATCTTGATAAAGATAACATGGAGAAATGCAATACAGGCAATCAGCACGAGGTTGAAGATATCTACATTGACGATAACGGAACATGGTATTACATGAAATACGGTGAGAATGATAAGAATGCGACTAAGTTGTTCAAGTATGAGGGCACATGGTATTACGTGAATAAGGGTATTGTTGATTTCAACGCCACAACCCTCGTAAAGCACGGCAATAGCTGGTATTACGTGAACAAGGGCAAGGTTGATTTCAATGCAAGAACCCTGTGCAAATACAATGGTGTCTACTACTTTGTACAGAATGGCAAGATGGATACCAAGTCAGTGACTCTCTGCAAGTACGGCAGCAGCTGGTATTATATCAAGAATGGTAGGATTGACAAAACAAGAACCCTCTGTAAGTACAATAATACCTACTACTTCGTGCAGAACGGCAAGATGGACACCAAGTCCATAACCCTTTGCAAGTATGGCAGCAGTTGGTACTACATAAAGAATGGTAAGATTGATAAGTCAAGGACCCTCTGCAAGTACAACGGCAAGTGGTACTACGTGAATAACGGCAAGGTTGATTTCAATTACACAGGAAACGTAACCTACAATGGTTCTGTTTACTATGTTAAGAAGGGAATTATGCAGAAAAAGGTAAAATAAATACTGACGGCTGATCATTTGCAGATCAGTGGAGAATATCGGCTCATTTGTAGTTGCATTAGTGATTGCAGATGAGCTGATGTTAAAATGATAGATTTTTAGGCTGAATTAGGAGGGAAAAATGAGAAAACACAGTAGGATATGGGCAGTTCTGGGACTTCTGATCCTGACCATCTGTCTGTGGGGCTGCGGCGACAAGGCAGGTACCACCACAGAAAAAAAGGAAGGTGCAAATTCTTTATCAAAATCCGATTATGGCAAATATATGGATGCGTATCTGGATTATGCCAATGCTCATGAAAATGACCATGCAGGATATGATTGTGGCTATGCCATGACGCTTGACGCAGCCGATTATCCGGTTCTTGTGATGATATATCTGAAAGCGGATCAGAACTCTTCTGATGATGATTACTATGATGAATATGACAGTGATTATTCTGATGAACGGTCGGAGGCAGGCTCTCCGTATATGTACTGGGATTTCCTGGGGTACAAGAATGGTGAAGTTGAAAGGATTGAAGAACTGACAGCCTCAGAGGATGAAAGGGTAATAATTAATTGCGATGGAATAGTTGCCAAACGCAAGGACAGCTCAGAGGGGCAGATTTACCTTTTAAAGAAGGGCAAATGGCAGGAGCTTTATTCTTATGCCATAGACGGAAGTCAGGGAGTTGCCCTGGCATATATCAACAGTAAGGATGGCAAGCAGACTGTCAAATTCCAGGATGAAGATGGTAATCTCACAACTGCAAATGACTATGAGAAGGAAATAAAGAAGCTATTCCGGACCATATATGGTAAAAACGAATATTATACCGAAGTGATACAGAACATGACGCTGTACGAGCTTCTGGCGGATGATACGGTTGCCGTATCACCTGTTCTTTATGCAGAAAAAAAAGACGCATTTGATGACTATAATGAAGCGGCGATAGTATATAGCAAAATGCAATTTCAGACAATTATATCTGATATGAAAGAGCAGTGGATACATACCCAGGATGGACTTTACAGTTATCTGGTGGATGACAGATATCGCATGGTAAAGCCTGATAGATTCTATGAATTTGACTGTAAGGGGCTTCTCAGAAGAGACTTGAACTGGATAAGGGATACCAAATTTGTGGAAGAAGCGGATGGCGGTTTTTTTTGCGAATGGTTATCTGATTGGGCAAGTGATTATCTTGATAATGAGTATATAAACGATGATACATATAAAATATTCTCGGATATGGAGGATAATGCCTGGATAGGAAATAAACTGGGAATGGGCGATAAAACAGGTGAAGCTGACCAGGATGACACAGATACGGAAACAAACGATGACGAGATCGTTCTTACAGTTGATGAGAAGAAAGAAATGCTCAGTTCATTTGTCCAGTGGTTCTATTCAGAGGAAAGACATTCGAAGCTGGCTGCATGGAATGATCTGACTGGTGCTTCATCACCGCTGATAGGATACTGGCAGGGAGAACATATTGGCATGGCGGTTATAAATTATACCGATATTAAATATGGCGGATTATATTTTTATATTCTGAGCACACTGGGAGATGGCGGGATGGATTTCACCAGCATATATGAAGGTAATGCAGAAAAAATCACGCTGGTTAACGCCATGGACTTAAAGCTGGAAGATGACACACATATAACACTGTCATATGAACAATGGAATGGTGAGGAAGAAGAGGAATACAGTGAAAGTCTTACAAAGGGAGAAGTGCCACAGACAGTCCTTGACGAGTATGCAGGAAAATGGATTGATGGTTTTGGCGAAAAGGGTTGTATTGATATTTCATTTGACGCTGAACATGGACATATTAATATAAATGGCGAAAAGACTAATGGCTTGCCTGAAAAGGCAGAAAATATATATTTGTATAGTGGAGATGGAGCACTGGTGTGTTTCACATCGGATGTGACTCAGGATTATGACTCTAAGTACAGTACGTTCCCACAATATGCAACCACTACATTGGTCTTAAGTGATGATAAGTTATCTTATGCGGTTGAAGGGCACTATGATGATGGAACAGGTTGCACAGACGATATTGAAGAAAGTGGATACGGATATGAAAGGGTTCCTGAAGGTGAGGAGCCTTGGGAGACTTCCTATCGTAATTACATGGAGTACCTTGAGGATAGTAGGTGTGCATTGTTCTACCTTAATGACGATGATATACCGGAAATATATTTTTATGACACGGGGTATGTAGGTACATATGAAGAGGGCAGTGTTCGCATATATGAGAATGTAAAAAGCAATGGAGATAGGTCTGTATGTTGTATCCAACCCAACACACTTGTATATGCACCACGGAGCAACAAGTTTGTGACTACCAATGGCAGTGATTTGGAGGGCCATGAACTCAATGGTGAAAAATTGGAAATTTATAATGGATCTACTTTGACTGAAGGCAAAGACTCGAATGATTACCAGCATGGGATAAGCTTTCTTGCAGAGGATAATTTGACAGGAGAAAAGGTGATTTTCTACGACACAGTTGAAGCGGCTAAAAAGGCTTTGATGGGTAATTAATTATTGGGTCAAGTTTTATATGATAACTTGACATGCAGCGTCAGCCCTTTGTCTAACGCAAATTTTAAATGGGCTGATGTTCAAATTTAGGAGGAAAGATGATGGGAGAACAGCAGTATCAACAGAATATGAATTACCAGCAGAATGGTAACTATCAGCAGGCAGGTTATGGGCAGGCTGCGTATCAACAACAAAATAATGGTGGGCAGCAGTACAGTCAGGGCGGTGTATGTCCTGCATGTGGAACGCAACTGATAAATGGGGTCTGTCCAAGATGTACAAATGCACAGATGATGGCGGCACAAAATAGAAATGACGCGAAATTTACCCGGTTGTTCATGAGCCCTAATGAAAAGCTTGTGGCAACATTGGGAAATAATTACATTCAGAACTATTTGCACAACGGCTCAGTGAGGAATGGCTTTGCTGTGGTTAGTGACAAACGTGCATACTTTTATGGTACGTCATATACTATTTCCTACAACGGCAGAGGAAATCCCAATGCAAATAAGATGTCACGTAGTCAGGTAGTGGATCTTAAGGATGTTACAGGAAGTGGATTTATAAGAATGGTCAATATAGGTTATGCTGTTCTCGCCTGGGCTCTAGTGATCATTTCAATATTTTTGATTATGCTGTTGTATGATATAGAAGAGGGGTTAGCTGTTATTGGGGGACTCGCTGCGTTGTCTGCTCTATTGTTCTTAATATACCAATATTATGATAATAAACTTTCTCTGATATCTATCCAATATGCAGGTGGCGAAATAGCATTTGACATACGATGGTTTTCAGGACAGGAGATCAATAATTTTCATCAGCAGCTTCGCCTTGCAAAGGATAAGGCTGTAGAAAATTATGAATATGATATGGCGAAAAAAATATCCGCAGCCATAAATGGCGGAATGCATAACAATCTGAAAAGGATGGTGCAGTAATATTGGGAGGTATATATATCGGATCATTATCGCCAAGATCAGGAAATATTACATTTGCAAATGGATATCTGATGATACAGGGAAATCACTACAATCTCCGGGATTGGTATATCCGTCGTGAGGAAGGGGATGTGTCCATACGTTCCCAGGACATACTTAGCATTGATTTCATCAAAATGCGTTCGAAAATGCTGTTGATGATTTTTATTGCATATGCATTTGTTATGATCAGCTTCGGGAAGAAGATCTACAAACAGTCGGAGGCAGCATTTGCAGTGTTGGTGGTAGGCTGTCTCGGGATTTTCCTGTGGTACATATTAAAACAATACAAATTTATAAGAGTTTCGTCTGCCGGATGTACGGTGGCATTAGAAACGAAATATTATCCAATAAACCAGTTGGAATACATGATATCCTGCTGGAATTACATGAGATACGGAAATAATCAGTACTAATGATGACTGAGTAAAGTGGAGAGAAGATATGGTAAATAATATTAGAGTGGGCCTGATAAGTGCAAAGGAAGGAAAGCAGGAGGGCGTGGATTTCCTTTACTACAACACATATCAGGATCAGTACAGGAGAATATATTCCATGGTGGCGAACCTTGCTCTGTCTGATGAGGAGAAGACAAGGTTCACACAGGATATTCTTGCGGAGAGCTACAATTTTGTATTTGCAAATATCAATGCGGTGCAATCCGAGGAGCAGTTTATGGACTGGCTGCCAAAGGTGATAGATGATATTGCAAAGAGAAAAATATATGAATTTTTAGGCTCCGGAGCAGGACAGACGTATGGAGTTTCGGGAGCTGAAACATATGAAGACTGCGAAGAGAAAGGCCCCGGTGCCGGCATAGCTACAGGGGCAGCAGTTGGAGCAGCAACAGGTATAGGGGTTGCAATGTTTAATGGGGCTTATGGGGCTACAAATGTTGAGGCGGCGGGCTCTATGGTTGGAGCTTCTTCAATAGGAGGCAAGGCGGCAGCAGTTGGAAGATCAGCTTCTGCAGGCAGGGCAGTGTCTGTTGGAAATAAAGCTTTGGCAGGTAA
>ERZ779829.69-NODE-69-length-40660-cov-2.459525_pt1 | contig 40660 bp, 40 predicted proteins | sample MGYA00511562_ERZ779829 | MGnify/ENA primary metagenome ERZ779829 (study PRJEB29588, sample SAMEA2151677) | human gut metagenome | biome: human gut; feature: human-associated habitat; material: faeces | place: Denmark | collected 2008/2010 ... | reverse complement strand
GGTAACTTAAAAGCCGTAAGCAAACTAGTAGAAGGAGAAAAAGTAGAGGATGTTATAAAAAAATTATCTGGAATAAAATGTGGTTTTAGAAACACATCATGTGCTGATCAATTTTCTAAAGCTTTAGAAAGTGTTAAGACTAAAAGTGAATAAAAGAAAAAATAAAGATTTTGATTATAACTATCTTATAATAACTATTCTCTCTATACTTTTAATTTTCCTAGTAATACCAGATAATTCTATTTTTGGAAGTAGTATCGATTGGTCTACTCAACATATAATATTTCCAGACTACTTTAGAAAACTCTTTTATAAAACTCTAAACTTATTTCCAAGTTTTGCTCTCTCTATCGGAGCCGGTCAAAATATTTATAACTTTTCTTATTATGGTCTTTTAAACCCCTTACTTTTAATATCTTACTTATTACCATTCGTAAGTATGAAAGATTATATAATAACTCTAAATGGTATTATTTTTATAAGTGCTGGTTTAATATCATATTATTTTTTTAAAACAAAAACTACTAAAAAAGTAGCTTTTCTAACAACTATGTTTATTATTTTTTCTGCTCCAATATTATTTCACTTACATAAACACTTTATGTTTGTAAACTATTTACCATTTTTATTTTTAGCCCTAATTGGAGTAGATAAATATTTAGAAAAAGGAAAGATGTCTCTAGTAGCTTTTTCTATTTTTATGATAATTATGATTAGTTACTATTATTCAATACCAAGTATTATAGTAATTTGTATCTATGCAGTATACCGCTACTTAGAATTAAATCCTACAGTCAATCTAAAAGACTTCCTAAAGAAAGGATCTCTATTTTTAATTCCAATCATAATTGCTATAGTATCAGCTTCAGTCTTACTTTTACCAACTTTCTATACTTTAAAAACTGGACGTACTACAAAACTTCCCACCACAACAAACATCTATTTTTTATCAAGATTAATTCCTAAATTTAACGTTGATGCCTACTTATATAGTAACTATACAATGGGACTAACTATTATAAGTGTCATCTCAGTTATACTAGGACTATTATCCAAAAAGAAACATAACTTATTTCTAAGTATTACTTTAATAGTATTACTAAATATACCTATAGTTGTCTATCTTTTAAATGGTAACTTATATTTTAGAAATAAAGTATTTATTCCCTTTATCCCAATAGTATGTCTTTTACTATATCAATTTATTGAGGCATTATTATCTAAAAAAATACCTCAAAAGAATATTTTAATCATATCTATAATACTAGTCATATTATCTATAATCACAAGATATGATAATCCAGCAATTTACTTAGACTTACTTTTATTTAACATCACAATCTACTTATATAACACTTCAAAAATAAAGGAAAAACTAACTATATTCTTACTAATACTAGTACCGATTATTACCTTCAACATTTCAAATTACAACGATACTTATGTTCCTATTCAAAATCAAAATACTGAACTAACAACCAATATAAAAAAGATTCTATCACAAGAAAAAGACATAGTTCGTTTTAATAATTTAAACAACACTCTTCAAAATATAAATGAAATATATGAAATAGGTTATAATCAAAACTCAGTATATTCATCAGTATCAAATCCTCTTTATACAGAGTTTTATAAAAATACTTTTAAAAATGCTCTATCTTATAGAAATAACTTAATGCTTGCTCAAAATAATGATATTTTATTTCAAGTATTTATGGGTATCAAGTACATCTATTCTGAAGACAATGCTCCTGTAGGCTATGAAAAAATAACTAAAAACTTCTATAAAAATGATAATGTCTTACCACTATTTTATGGTACTAATAAAATAACTAATGAAGAAGAGTTTGATAAATTATCATATCCAGAAAATATTGAAAAACTTTTATCTGGAGTAGTAACCAAAGATAAAACAAATTATACTAAGTCTAAAATAACTAAAAAGATCAATTTAGAAGCAACTATCTCTAAACAAGAAAATCTAACTATAAAACAAAAGAAAGATTATCTTTTAATTAAAAGTAAAGAAAATGGTAAATTAATCTTAGATTTATCTTCTCCTCTAAAAGATGATATCTTAATTTTAAATATTGAACTTCTAAATGAACAAAGTTGTAAAGAAGGAGATCTTCGTATAACTATCAACAATATTAGTAACGTAAGAACTTGTAAAACATGGACTTATAAAAACAACAACAATATCTTCCATTATGTTATATCAAGTAATAATGATCTAAATAGTCTAGTTCTAAAATTCAATAAAGGAACTTATAAAATAGGTAGTATTGAAACATACAAACTAAATTACAAAGATATCTCTAAAGTAATAGATAAACAAAGTACTTTTGTAGCAAACAAAGATAAAAGTTTAGGAGATAACATAGAAGGAACTATAGATATGAAAGAATCTGGTTACTTTGTTACAAGTATTCCATATGATGAAGGCTTCAAAGTATTTGTTGATAATAAAGTAGTGGACAAGCAAATTGTAAATAAATCTTTCTTAGGATTTAAATTACCTAAAGGTAATCATAATATAAAAATAGTATATAAGTCCCCATTACAAAAAGAAGGACTAATCCTAAGTTTCCTAGGTCTAATTAGTTTTATATCTTTATTAATCATTGAAAGGAGAAAGTAATATGTCTACTATTTTATTAATCATAAGCATCGTTCTAACACTCTTATGTTATATCTTGATATTTATCTCATCTCTAACTAGCAAAAATGGTCAAGAAACAGCTTCTGAAGCCGTAATAAGATTAACTAAAGATGATAATGGTCTTCGTCTTGTAGAAAGTAAAGATAATCCTTTAAACAAGTATCAATTAAAAAGAAAAATAATAAAATTAAAAGAAAAAACTTATTCTTCTAAATCATATTTTTCTCTAAGCATCGCTTATTTATTATCAGGTTATTCTAAATTAAAAGAATCATCTCTTGAATATCTAAGTAAAGTAATACCATATTTTTACTATTTAAGTTTTACTCCTATAATTTCACTTGTTATAACTTTAGTAATAAAAACAAGTATGGATGCGAAAATTGGTATTATTATATTCATAATAATTTTAATATATCAAAATATCCTATCTAATCTAAATACTAAAGCTATAGACTTAGTAAAAGATGATAACAAATACATAACTAAATACTTAAATAATATAATGTTTATATCAAAAGTTTTTATTCTATCAACTATTATCCAACTAATTAGAATGATAATTTTACTTTAATATTCATATTTACGTAAAATGTCCAATAAAAAATATTGAAGAAACCAAAAAAAATTAGTATAATCAATATAGATAAAAATACCAAAGCAAAATCAGGATATAGTCTTGCCCCAACAACATCAATGAAAGTAAAGATATCGGGCTCAGTAGCAAGCACAACAGATGGTTATTACAAAGTAGAAATAGAAGTGCCAGAAGCAGGAAGTCTACCTTTAACAGGAGGCTCTGGAATTATTATTCATATCGGAATAGGTCTATTACTAATAACAATATCTACAATAGCTTTTGTAACATATAATAAAAAACATAACTGCAAATAAAAGACTAACTATACGTAAAGTATCCATTATGATACTTTTTTTCTTGACTTAAACATATACATATATTATTATGAATGTATGAACAAGTAATCATATATAGAGGTGAATTATGAAACTACATAGTAAAGAACTTTTATATGGTCTTAGCGAGTTCTATAAGATATTTGGTGACCAAACTAGGTTAAGAATTTTAGATGCACTCTTAAATAAACCCTTATGTGTAAATGAAATAAGTGAACTACTTGACATGACTCAATCAGCAATTTCACATCAATTAAAAAACTTACGTACATCTAATTTAGTAAAAACTGACAAAATAGGGAAGAATGTATATTATAGTATAAGTGATGAACATATAAAAATAATTTTAAAATATGGCTTGGAGCATATATCGGAGGTAATGTAATGAAAAAAATTTTAAATGAAGACTTAATAAGAATAATAATAAGTATCATACTATTTATAATTTCTATTTTTCTACCAAGTCCTATAAAAGAAATAATATTAGTAATAAGTTATATAATTATAAGTTATGAAATATATATGGAAGCTTTTGAAGGATTAAAGGAAAAAGATATTTTTAATGAAAACTTTCTTATGATACTAGCAACTCTAGGAGCTTTCGCTATTGGTAGTTATATGGAAGCTGTCATGGTTATGCTCTTATTTGAAACTGGTGAATATTTATCAGATGCTGCTGTTGCTAGTAGTAAAAAGTCTATTACTAAATTAATGGACCTACGTAGTGAAACTATTAATTTATTTAAAGATGGTGAAATAGAAAAAGTATCTATTAAAAAAGCTAAAGTTGATGACATATTTGTTGTCTTACCAGGAGAAAAAGTTCCACTAGATGGAATTGTTATTGAAGGAACAAGTTACTTAGATACATCTTCTCTAACAGGAGAATCAACGCCTAGAAAAGCAACTGTTAATGATCAAGTTATCTCAGGATCAATTAATAAAGATTCAATACTAAAAGTAAAAGCAACTTCTACTTATAAAACATCTACTGCTAGCAAAATAATTGATTTAATTGAAAACTCCAACAACAAAAAAACTAATACAGAAACCTTTATACGTAAATTTTCCAAAATATATACTCCAGTAGTAGTTATATCAGCTTTAATAATTGCTATAGTTCCATCTCTAATAGTAGGAGATTTTAAAACATGGGTTTATAGAGCACTAGTGTTTTTAGTAACGTCATGTCCTTGTGCCTTAGTTATCTCAGTACCACTAGGTTACTTCTCTGGTATTGGTAGAGCTAGTAAAGAAGGAATCTTAATAAAGGGTAGTAGAGAACTAGAAACTCTAGCTGATATCGATTATCTTGCTCTAGATAAAACTGGTACTATTACTGAAGGTGTCTTTGAAGTAACTAAAGTCGAAAGTAAAACTCTAAAAGAAAACGAATTTATAACTCTAGTCGCATCAGCTGAAGCAAATTCTATTCATCCTATTGCTAAGGCTATAGTTAATTACTGTAAAGAACCATTAGAAAAATCCACTAATCATAAAGAATACTCTGGTAAAGGTATCTCTTGTACTATAAAAAATAAAGAACTATTAGTTGGTAATAAAAAACTAATGGAAGAAAACAAAGTAGAACTACCTAAAGAAGAAGCTATTGGTACTGTTATCTATGTCGCAATTGATAATGAATACGCTGGTTGTATTGTTATATCAGATCGTATAAAAAAGAGTAGTTATGCTCTTAGTTCCCTAAAAGAAGACTTCAAAGATATCATGATTTTATCAGGAGATAATGAAGATATAACTAAAGAAATAGCTCATGAAGTAAAAATAAATACTTATTACAATAATCTTTTACCAATCGATAAAGTAGAAAAAATAAAAGAATATCAAAAACAAGGACTAGTAATGTTTATTGGTGATGGTATCAATGATGCCCCAGTTATTAAAACTTCTGATATTGGTGTATCTATGGGTAGCCTTGGTAGTGATGCTGCTATCGAAGCAAGTGATATTGTTATTATGAAAGACGACTTATCTAAAATAAAAACTGCTCATAATATTTCTAAATTAACAAAACGTAAAGTAAAAGAAAGTATTATCTTTGCTCTTATTGTAAAATTCATTGTCTTACTACTAGGAGTATTTGGTATAAGTACTATCTGGATGGCTGTCTTTGCTGATGTAGGTGTAACACTACTAGCTATTCTAAACGTTTTAACTATAATGTGGAAGAGAGTCTAATTAGACTTTCTTTTTATAAAACTACAACCATTTTTCTTAGTATGCAATAACTAATTATTATGTTATAATAAAGTAAATAAAAAGATAGGAGAAATTTATGAAAAGAAGTATTATTTGTGCAGTTTTATTTTTTCTAGCAGGTCTATTTTATTTACTTGCTGGACTAAAAGGAAATATTCCACTATACATTATCTTTGGAATACTACTAGTTTTACTAGGTGGCTTATATGTAAAAAGAGCTCTTACTGAAAAGAAAAATGAAGAAAAAGAAGCTAAAATCAGTGTTCCAAAAGTAAAAACTGAAAAAGTAAAAAAAGCCGAAAAAACTAAAAAACAAGAAAATAAAAAGGACAAAAAGTAATGCCCATAATTGTAACTAAAGAAAATATTGTAGATTTAGATGTTGACATAATAGTAAATGCTGCCAGACCATCTCTATTAGGAGGGTCTGGTGTTGATGGAGCAATCCATAAGAAAGCTGGACCTGAATTATTAGAAGAATGTCGTAAATTAAACGGTTGTAAAACTGGTGAAGCAAAAATGACTAATGGTTATAATTGCAAAGCCAAAAAAATAATTCATACAGTAGGTCCCATCTATCTAGGTGGCAATAATAATGAGGGGAACCTATTAAGTTCCTGTTACAAAAATAGTCTTTTACTAGCCCAAAAATATCTAAAAGAAAATAACTTAGAAAAAGTATCAATTGCTTTTCCTTGTATAAGTACTGGTATCTATCATTACCCTAAAGAAAAAGCTATGAAGATTGCTATAAGTACAGTAAAAGAATATCTATCTGAAAACATTGATGTTATATTTTCTTGTTTTACCGAAAAAGACTATGAATTATATTCAAAAGCACTAAGTAAGAAAAATTAATTTCTTACTTTTTTTAAACTATTTTTTCTCTTTACATAAACTATATATGAAAGGAAAAATATCATGAATTATTATTCAAATAATTATAATAATCCCTATAATTATTATAATTCAAACTATCATAACCCAAATAACTATCGCAGCAATACTATCCCAACCGATCTAGGTCCAACACCTAGTACTATAAATCTAACAAAACGTACTTTAGAAAATCCAAACTATAGAACAACTCTTTGGACTGGTAATAATCTTCAACTAACTCTAATGAGTATTCCACAAAAAGAAAGTGTTGGTCTAGAAGTTCATCCTAACATAGATCAATTTATAAAACTAGAAGAAGGAAATGCCCTAGTTGAATTAGGAACTTCAAAAAATGATTTATCTTTTAAAAAAGAAGTAAATTCTAACTATGCTATTTTAATACCAGCTGGTACTTATCATAACATCACTAATATTGGAAATACTCCATTAAAATTGTATTCAATATACGCACCCCAAAATCATCCAAAAGGAACCATAAATATTACTAAAACATAAACTCAACCTCATGTTGAGTTTTTTTCAACTTCAAGTTTATTGAAAAGACCTATTTTTCTTAATACAATTGAAATATAAATAAAAAAGGAGAAGTAATATGAAGAAAAATAGTTTATTAATAATTGCTTTAGTAGTTATAGTTATTTTAGGAGTATTTTGTTTCTATCCAAAAAATAGTAAGAAAGCTGATACTAATAATGATAACAAATTAACAGACAGTGAAAAATTTGCTAAAGAATATAACTTAAAAGATGAAGATGGAAAGGCTTTAGACAATGTTTTTGTTTATCGTACTCCAGAACAAATCATAAATATTTTAGAAAAGGGTACAGGTATTGTTTACTTAGGCTTCCCAGAATGTCCTTGGTGTACAGCTTATGTTCCATATCTAAATGAAATAGCAAAAGAAAAAGAAGTAGAAAAAATCTACTATTTAAATATTTTAGAAGAACGTAAAAATAATACAGATGCCTACAAAAAAATAACTGAAATTTTATCTGACTACTTACAAAATGATGAAGAAGGTAATAAAAGACTTTATGTACCTGCAGTAATAGCAATAAAAGATGGTAAAATTGTTGGTTTTGATGATGAAACTGCTTGGGATACAAAAGGTTATGAAAAACCAGCTGACTACTGGGCTAATGAAGATTTAGAAGGATTAAAAAATAAATTAAGATGTATGATGCAAGATTGTAAAAAAGATATTTGTACTTCAACTTGCAATAAATAATAAATAAATGTAATAAAAAGGTAAAGGTAAAGTAAAAAGACTTTATCTTTTTATTTTCTAAATGTTATAATGATAATAGGAGTGATACTATGGCAAATTTTATTGACTATTGTAAATATTATGGAGATAAAGATTTTAATGAAGTTCCATTTAATGATGTAGATGCTTTAATACTAGCAGAGCTATCATACTTAAATTTTAGTGAAGTAATTAGTATTTTACCTAATACTATAGAAAACGTTAGTAAAGCTTATTTTAGTGTTATTACAAATGAAAAAATAAAGAACAAACTAAATGTTTATAAGTATGCTCATAATCTTTTTGGTAATGTAAAAAACACTTTACGCTTTAAAGATATATTAATGACTAATTATTCAAGAATAGTTGATACTGAAAAACAATTTGGAGCTATAACTTTTGAATATAATGACTGGATTTATATTTCTTATGAAGGAACCAATGAATACATGTCTGGTTGGCGTGAAGACTTTGATTTATCTAACAAGTTTCCTGTACCAAGTCAAACTCTTGCGATTGGTTATTTAAATAAGGAAGCTAAGAAACATAAAAAAATCTATGTAGGAGGACATTCTAAAGGTGGAAATCTAGCTGTTGCTGCAGCTATGGAAGCAGAAGATAATGTCAAAAAAAGAATTGTTACTGTCTATGACTTTGATGGTCCAGGTATGCGTGAAAAAGAATTTTTAAGTAAACGTTATCAACAACTAATCCCTAAAATAAAAAAGTTCACCCCAGAAATAAGTTTAGTTGGAATGTTACTATATTCAACTCCAAATTATTTTGTCGTTCAAAGTAATATGAAGGGTATACTACAACATCACGCTACATCATGGCAATGTTTTGGTAGTTATTTTGTACCTGCTACACAAAGTGAAAGTAGTATAGTTTTCTCAGAAGAAACTAAAGATTTCATGAAAAATAACTCTGAAGAAGATATTCGAGAATTTGTTGCCTCAATTTTTGAAATCTTAAAAAAGTCTAATATAAATAATACTGAAACTGTTACTCTTAAAAAGATTGTAACTTGTATTAATTTAGTTAGAGAGTTACCAGCAACTTCAAAAACTAAAGATAAATTATTTAAATTATTTAATATTTTATTAGGATTATACATGCCTAACAATTTAAAAAAAGAAAAGAAAAAAGAAGTAAAGAAAAAGGAAACATCACAAAAACAAAAGTAACAAAAGGAGCTTACTATGAATAATAAACTAACTATTGGAATATTTAATGATTCATTCTATCCTATGAATGATGGAGTATGTATGGTTGTTGATAATTATGCGAGAAGACTAGTAAAATACGCTAATGTAATAGTCTTTGTTCCTAACTATATTTCATCTCCTTATGATGACTCCATCTTCCCTTATAAAGTTGTAAGATGTAATTCTATCAAAGCCTTATTTTTAGATTATTCTCTTCCAACTCCTAAACTTGATCCAAAGTTTAGAAAAGAATTAGAAAAGTACAAACTAGATATTGTTCATATTCATTCTCCATTTACTCTAGGAGAAGCTGGTCTAAAGTATGCCAAAAAGCATAATATTCCTTGTATTGCTACAATGCATAGTCAGTTTAAACAAGACTTTCTAAAAGCTGTAAAGTCTGAGTATTTAGCAAACAGACTAACTAGTAAACTAATAAAAGTCTTTAATAAATGTGATGAGTGTTGGGCTGTTAACAATGAAGTTGCCCGTATTTTTTATGAGGAATATCATTATAAATGTCTACCTCGTGTAATGAATAATGCTACTGAAATGGAACCAGTTCAAGATGTCAAACAAGCTCATAAATTTATAAATGAAAAGCACAAATTAAAGGAAAGTGAAATTATCTTCTTATTTGTAGGAAGAATTAACACTTTAAAAAACATTTTCTTTATCGTAGACTCTCTAAAATTATTAAAACTAAAAAAGCCTAGATTAAAATGGAAAATGTTATTTGTTGGTTCAGGTCAAGATGAAGATAAACTAAAAAAGAAAATATCCGAACTTGACATGGAAAAAGAAATTATTATGTGTGGTAAAATAACTAATCGTAAAGAATTAGCTTATTATTATAGTAGATCCGATCTTATGCTATTCCCATCAATTTATGACTCTTCATCTATTGTTCAAATAGAAGCTCCCTCTAAAAAAACCCCAACTTTTTTTTTAGAAAATCCCGCAACAGCTGCAACTGTTACTAATAATGTTAATGGGTACTTATCTAAAAATTCAATTGAAGACTACACTAATAAAATTATTGAAATTTTAGAGAATAAAAAACTATATAATGAAGTAAAAGAAAATGCTTATCGTGATTTATATAAAAGTTGGGATAGTATGGTCGATGATGCATATTATCTTTATAAAGACTTAATTGAACAAAAATCAAAAAAACAAAAAAATAACAGGTGATTATATGGAACTAAAAAAATGGCATAGTACAGATACTAAAGATGTACTTGAAATCTTAAAAAGTAATGAAGAAGGTCTAACTAATGAAGAAGCCTTAGCTAGATTAAAAAAATATGGTAAAAATGAATTGCCAAAAAAAGAAAAAGATTCTATTCTAACTATCTTTTTTAGAGAATTAAAAGATCCAATCGTTTTATTACTTCTTTTTGCCAGTATTGTATCTTTTTTAATAAATGAAAAGATAGATGGCATAGCCATTCTCTTTATAATTTTTGTTGATTTAATTTTGGGAACTTATCAAGAATGGAAAGCTAATAAAAATGTTGAAGCTCTAGCTAAGTTAATAGAAGAAAAAGTCAAAATATTAAGGTTCGGACAAACTAGAGAAATAGATGCCGGTGACTTAGTAATAGGAGATATTGTCTTACTAGAATCTGGTGACAAAATAAGTGCTGATATGCGCCTTATTGAAAGTAATAATTTATCTATTGATGAATCTATCTTAACTGGTGAAAGTACCAGTGTTGAAAAAGATAAAACAACAATAACTAAAGATGTTATTTTAGCAGAAAGAAAAAATATGCTTTATGCCGGTACTAGTGTTCTAACAGGAAGAGCTAAAGCCATTGTAACCGCAACAGGAACTAATACCGAAATAGGAGAAATAGCTAGTAGAGTAAATAATACTGAAGAAACAAAATCTCCTCTAACTATTCGTATGGAGAAGTTTTCTAAACAAATAACTTATTTAGTAATTGTTGTTGCTATTATAATTGCTATAGCTTTATATTCTAAAGGAACGACTGGTAGTGAAATTTTCTTATCGGTTATTGCTTTATCTGTATCAGCAATGCCTGAAGGTCTACCTCTAGCCTTAACAATGGCCCTAACCATAGGTTCAAATCGAATGAGTAAGGAAAATGTTGTAGTTAAAAGACTAAACTCCGTTGAAAGTCTAGGAAGTTGTACTGTCATAGCATCTGATAAAACGGGAACACTTACTGTAAATGAACAAACCGCAAAACGCATAGTTTTACCTGATAATAGTATTTTTGATATTGAAGGAACTGGCTATAATGCCTTTGGTAAAATAATTTCTAGAGAAAACTCTAATTTAAAAGATGCTAAATATATAAGTAAATTAGGTGTCTTAAACAATGAAGCTATCCTAGAAAAAATAGATGATTCTTACAGAAAAGTAGGTGACTCCATTGATATAGCATTCCTAGCTTTAGGACTAAAAGCTTCTGTAGATATAAAGAATATTGAAATAACTGATCGTATAAATTATGAGTCTGAGAAAAAGTACTCTGCTGTTTTCTTTAAAGAAAATGATAAAAACTATTGTACCATAAAAGGTTCTTTAGAAAAAGTTTTAGAGTTTTGTACTACTATGACCGTAAAAGATAAAAAAGTAAAGATAGATAAAGAATCATTGAAGAAACAAAACGAAGATCTAGCAAGTTCAGGTTATCGAGTAATTGCTATTGCTGATGGTACTTCTAAAGATAAAAATAATTTAAAAGACTTAAACTTTGTAGGTTTAGTTGCCTTTATTGATCCTATTAGAGAAGAAGCTAAGGAATCTATAAAAGAATGTAAAACAGCAGGTATAAAAGTTATTATGGTAACAGGAGATCATCCTCTAACTGCATATTCTATTGCGAAAGATTTAGGTCTAGTAGAAGACTATTCAGAAGTTACAACAGGTCAAGAAGTAAATGAATATTTAGAAAAAGGTAAAAAAGCTTTTGACAAATTTATTAAAACTAAAAAAGTTTTTACTAGAGTAACTCCTCTAAATAAATTAGAAATAGTTGAATCACTAAAAAGACAGGGAGAATTTGTTGCTGTAACAGGTGATGGTGTCAATGATGCTCCAGCTATCAAGTCTGCTAATATTGGTATCGCTATGGGATCAGGAACTGATGTCGCTAAAGAAACATCGTCTATGATAATTCTAGATGATAACTTTAAATCTATTGTTGTAGGTATCAAAGAGGGAAGAAATGCCTATAGTAATATTCGAAAAATCAGTTATATGTTATTATCATGTGGAGTTGCAGAAGTCTTATTCTTCTTGCTAGCTATTATTTTAGATATGCCTATGCCTTTAGTTGCTATTCAGTTATTATGGTTAAATATTGTAACAGATGGTCTTCAGGACTTTGCTTTATCTTTTGAAAAAGCAGAATCAAATATTATGAAGGAACCACCTAGAAATCCAAAAGAAACACTATTTAATAAAGTCCTAGCAAAAGAAGTATTAATATCTGGAATATCAATAGGTTTAATAGTATTTATAACTTGGATGTATCTAATAAATAATCTAAATATGCAAATATCATCTGCTAGAGGATATATAATGACACTAATGGTATTTATCCAAAATATGCATGTACTAAATTGTCGTAGTGAAAAAGAATCAATATTTAAAACTCCACTAAGAACTAATCCACTAATTATATTTAGTATCTTATCAGCTTTAATACTACAAATCATATTTAGAGAAATACCATTCCTAAGTAGTTTCTTACAAACAACTAGTATTCCAATACCTCACATGTTATTACTATTTGCTATATCAACAATAATTATCTTAATAATGGAAATATACAAATTAATAGAAAAACAAAAAGTATTAAAAAGAAAATAAAGTACAAAGAATAGTCTAAAAACTATTCTTTTTCTATGAAAAAACACCACATAAATTAAATATAATGGTATAATATTTAAATAAAACAAATAATTATAAACATGAGGTGTATTAAAATGAATGAAAGACAATCAATCTTAGAAATAAGTACTAGTGCTTTTAAACATAATGTCAATGAAATAAAAAGACTAATTGGTCCTAATAAAGACATTATGTATGTCATGAAAGCTAATAGTTATGGAACATATTTAAATAAGAATATTTCTCTTATAAAGGACTTTAAGATAATCGCAACTGCTATTGTAAAAGAAGCTATGGATTTAAGACATGATGGTTTTAAAAATGAAATATTCGTCTTAAACCAACCATACTTAGAAGATATAGAAAATATTATTAAATATAATGTTACAGTAGGTGTAGCTGATTTAAACTTTATCAAAGAACTAAGTAATCACAAAGAAACATTTACTATTCACTTAGAACTAGAAACTGGTATGGGTAGAACTGGTTTTAATATCAACGATTTAGATGAAGTATTAAACTATTTAGAAACAACTACTAATATTATTGTAGAAGGAGTATATACTCATTTATCTACTGCCGATAAAGACAAAGAATTTACTAAACATCAAATGTCTTTATTTGAACAAGGTGTTACTAAAATAAAAGAGCATTATCCTAACATAAAATATATTCATGCAGAAGCATCTAATGGTATTTTAAATGTTAATTCTAAATTCTGTAACTTAGTAAGACCTGGTATCTTATTATATGGTTATGCTCCAACTGATACTATTCAAACAAAGATAGATTTAAAACCAGTTGCTAAATTAAAGTCTCATGTTTTATTTATAAAAGAAGTACCAAAAGGAACTAGTATAAGTTATGGACGAACTTTTATAACTCCAAAGAAAATGACTATCGCAACTATTGGTATTGGTTATGCAGATGGCATTCGTCGTAATCTTTCTAACAAAGGAAAAGTTATCATCAAAGATAAAATCGTTCCAATAGTAGGTACAGTCTGTATGGATTCTTTTATGATTGATGTAACTAATATTAAAGATGTAAAAGTAGGAGACTATGTCTATATCTGGGATAATAAAAATATAACTCTAGAAGATGTTGCTAGAGAATGTAACACTATTAATTATGAAATATTATCAACTATATCTAATCGTGTCCCAAGAGTATTTATTGATTAAAAGTAGTAAGGAAGTGACTATATGGATCAAGAAAAAATCGGAAAACTTATCAAAGTAATACGAAAGAAAAACAACTTAACTCAAGCTGAGTTTGCTGAAAAATATGGTGTAACTTATCAAGCCGTAAGTAAATGGGAAAATGGTAAAAATATCCCAGATGTAAGTTTATTAAAAGAAATAAGTAAAGATTTTAATGTCAACATCGAAGATTTACTAGAAGGAAGAGTTTCTTCAAAAAATAAATCTAATAAGAGTAAATTAATAATTATTATAATCTTATTATCTATTATAGTTGTCTTATCTTCTTTTATTATTTACAATAATTATCTTCATAATCATAATTTTGAATTTAAAACTTTAACTTCTAGTTGTTCTAACTTTAAAATATCTGGAAGTATTGCCTATAATGATAAAAAATCATCTATTTATATTTCTAATATTACTTATTGTAATGGTGATGATATAACGGAATATAAAAAGATAGAGTGTGTTTTATATGAAAGCAATAATAATACTGAAACCAAAATAGGTAATGATTCTTATAAAGGAAAAAATCCTATAAGATTAGAAGACTACTTAAAAGATGTTCGCTTTAATATTGATAATTATTCTAAAACTTGTATCAATTATAAGAAAAATAGACTATATCTCCAAATAAGTGCTACTGATGCAAATAATAAAGTAACTCTTTATAAAGTCCCTCTAACAATGACTAATAATTGTTAATAAAACCGATAGACCTCCAAATAATCTATCGGTTTTTCAATTAAAAATAAATTGCTAAGTATAAATAAATTCTAATAAAACTTATTATTTTTTCAAAGCCTCTAAATATTTCTTTAAATACAAATCTTTATTCTTAGAATTATATTGCATTATAAATCTAGGATGTTCCAGTGGAATAATCTCTTTAAAGAAATTATATTTTCTATTTAGTTTTACCAAATATTCATAATTTTTCCCACTACCAATACAATAACATATCGAAGTATCTATATTAAATTGAAGAATTTCTTTAATTGATTTGATAATATACTCTTCAAATCTTTCTTCATATTGCTTAACATCATAATAGTTGTAATTAACTTCATTTCCCTTAGAATTAATTTTAGAAATACCTAAAGGAAATACAAAATTCATATAAAAATCATTATAAAAATTTTCACATCCTCCATATTCATCAATAACATCATAAAGAAAGTTAGAAGAAGATTTATTAACATAAAAGTTATCGATGAATATTCCTGTTTCTTTTTGTAAATGAATTGCATCTTCAAAGGGAACTCCTGTAACCGCAGAAGCCCTTCTTGCTGGATTACTTCCTAGTATTAATCTTCTTTTCTTTTTATCATTATAAAACCTAGTGTAAAATTTAGTTGTAATAACTTTTATTTGTTCCTTATTACAATCATTATATGGATTAATAATTTTATAATAATCAAATGAATCTATTTTTATTTTAGATAAATTATCACAGTAAGTTAAAATTTTTTCTGAATTTGTTTTGTTCATTGCATTTCACCATTCATAATATTTTTTATAAGTTATATTATTATTTTAAACCTAAATTTTCTGATATTCTATAAAAAAAAATAAAATGATATATTTTTTATAAACTTTGGAAAAACTCTAGTTAAATTTTTTAAATATAAATTAGGTAATAATGAAGATAAATAGTATAATAGTAGTAGGAGGATGTATGGAAACAAAAATAATTTATTATGTACATGGTACAACATATGATAATGCAACAAAAAAATGTTCTGGTTGGAAACAAGTAGAATTAAATGATTTAGGCAAAGAACAAGCTGTTAATTTAGGAAAAAACACTCCCTATAAGTTTGATGTATTATTCACGTCTGATTTAATAAGAGCAAAAGAATCAGCTAAACTAGCTTTTCCTGAATTCAAAGCTATAGAAGATAATAGACTTAGAGAATGTAATTATGGAGATTTAGATGGTGGTGATAAGAACCAAGTAATTTATGAAGAACATATCGAAACTCCCTTTCCAAATGGAGAATCTTTACAAGATGTTGAAAAAAGAATTAGAGAATTCTTAAAATATGTAAATGAAAACTACCAAGGTAAAACAATTGGTATTATAGCTCATAGAGCTCCTCAACTAGCAATAGAAGTAATTACAAAACATATCTCTTGGGAAGAAGCTAATGCTAACGACTGGAGAAAAACAGGTGCTTGGCAACCAGGCTGGGAATATAGCTTTAAAGATATTGACTTAGATTAATATCTTTTTTTCTGAGTGGAATTTAAATAAAATATATAAGTATATTGTCTACTAAAATCTTGAAAAACTTCCCAATAACTTATATAATTAATATAGAATAGGAGGAGTAAAATGAATAAATTAAAAATCAATAATGGCTTAGCTGCTATTATCTTATTAGCATCTTTATTTGCAGGATGGCAAACTTTATTATTAGCTGTAATTTTAATGTTAATATTCTGTGAGGTAAATGATAAGGTAAGAAACTTAATGGTAAATGTAATTGCTTTCTTAGTAGGTCTTACATTAATATCATTTGCTTGGTCAATTATTTCTGATGGAGTTAGCTTAGTATTTAAAGGTATTGAAAGTATTGTTAATGTAATTAATTCTTACTTATCATATGGTAACCAAATTAATATTGCAACTCTACAAACTAAGTTTATGAGTCCAGTAACAACTTTAATTTCATTCTTAGATTCTGGTGTTGATTATTTACTAATGTTAACTAAGTTCTTATTTGTTGTTTCTACATTAACTGGACATGCTATGAAAGAAAATCCATTTAGTAAAAAGGTAAGTGAATATGCTTCAAAAGCTGTAAATTATGTTTCAAGTTTTGAGCAACCAGTACCAAATAATAACTACAATGGTATGCCTCAAAATAATAATTTCCAAATGAATAACATGCCACAAAATAATAACTACCCAGGAAATAACCAACCAAGAAATAATAACATGTATCCAAATAATAATTTTCCAGGTAACAATTCAAACGATGTTTTATAAAAACACAAAAAAAGATTACAACCCAAAAGTTGTAACCTTTTTTATTTTGTCTAATTACTTAACGATGTATTTTAATTCTCCCATCCTAGAAGTAGGTACAAATCCAGCCTCAGCTTTAACTACATCTGGAATTCTATTTACTATTGCTGAACAAGTAAGTTCAACTGTACAAGGTCTAGTAATAACTAAATTAGTATTAGGTTCTCCTTCAACTGTCCAATCATTTCTATCACAATCTTCCTTGCTGTAAACTTTACCAATACATTCAGTCTCTAAAATAATTCCTTGTTTAGTAGTCGTTGTAACAACAGCACTCATACCAGTGGCAACTCCTGCTTTAATATCCATATCTAATGTTGTAGAGTGAATATCCTCATCACTAAATTGTGGAACACATTTTTGTGTTTGACTAACTACATCTAAATGTAATTTATCACATAACCATCCATTAACATTCCACATATAACTTGGTGTATAAGTACCAGAGTTAATAATATTTTGACGTTCTTCATCACTCATTCTATCAACACTAGCAACATCTCTATCAAACTCTTCTGGAGTAAGACCAGCACCATGTGCTTTTGCAAGAGCAATTCCATAATCTTCTACGTTATAAGAAGAACTTCCCTTAATCTTAGTAATTCTTTGAGTTGTACCAGCTAAAGTACTAATTAAATTACCCCAGAAAGCATCTTGATAACCAGAACCAGTAATAGTACAGTTATTTTCTTTTGCTAACTTATCAATTTCTAAAGTAAGGGTAGGATTAGAATTCATTGGATAGAAAGCTTCCTCACAAGTAGTAATTGCGTTAACTCCATGCTTAGCACATAAAAGTAAGGCATCACGACAGTCAGCAAGTAAACTCATAGTAGTAACAATACAAACATCAGCTTTAACTTCACTAAATAAAGTATCAGCTTCATCTACAGAAACTACTTTAACACCAATATTTTCTCCTTCTATAATTTCTCCAACATCCTTACCAATAACATTTGGATTAATGTCAACAGCACCAACAATATCCCATCCATTTTCAAGGACATAGCGTATCGTATATTTAGCCATTTTTCCACAGCCATATTGAATAACTTTCATTTTATCATCCTCCTAATTTTATCTTACCATAAAATAAAATATCTAATCAAAAAACTTATGAAACTAGTCAATTTTTGACAAATAAAAAATAATATGCTATATTTAAGTTGCGTTGAAAAGGAAAAGTAAACAAAAGAACTTATTCGAGTGAGTTAGGTATAGTGAGAACTAATAATAAGCTTTGTTGAAAGAACACCTTGGAGCAAACTACCGAAAGAAATATTTTAGTAGGCTAGTTCGGAAGCAATCCGTTATCATATTGCTAGGTTTGTTAGAACTAAAAAAGAGTGATTATTGAAAACAAGCCATTATATATAATGGTTTTTTTAGTAATAAATTAAGGTGGCACCACGGATACCCGATATTCGTCCTTATTGTAGGATGTATCGGGTATTTTTATATATAAGGAAGTGGTTAAATGAAAGAAACTAATAATGATAATAATGACAATTATAATAATATAAAAACTAAAATAAAACTCTAAAAGATATTTCCTACAAGTATCTAAAAAATATATTTGAAAGGAATAAATAATATGGAAATTAAAAAAGTATATGATGATTACAAATCATTAATTGAAAAAGAAATAACTATTAAGGGATGGATTAGAAAACATCGTAAACAAAAGGAAATAAGTTTTATTGAACTATCTGATGGAACTTGTTTTAAAAGATTACAAGTAATCTATGATAAATCTCTAAAGGATTATGATACTATTACTAAAATTCACTTTGGTTCTGCCATAAAAGTAACTGGTATTTTAAAACTATCTCCAGCAAAAGATCAAGTAATTGAACTACATGCAACAAGTATAATTCTTTTATCAGATTGTAGTGAAGATTATCCAATTCAACCTAAACCACATAGTAGAGAATTCTTACGAGATGAAGCATACTTAAGACCAAGAACTACTTTATTTCAAGCAGTATTTCGTATAAGAAGTATAACTGCTATGGCAATACATAAGTATTTTCAAGATAACGGTTACATCTATCTACAAGCTCCAATATTTACTGCTAGTGACTGTGAAGGTGCAGGAGAGATGTTCCAAGTAACAACACAAGATCTAGAAAAAATCGCTAAAACAGGTAAAGTAGATTACTCAAAAGAGTATTTTCAAAAGAAGGTAGGCTTAACAGTTTCTACTCAATTTGAAGCTGAGACATTTGCTCAAGCATTTACAAAAACATATACATTTGGACCAACATTTAGAGCTGATCCATCTCATACCCCATACCATGCTGCTGAATTCTGGCAAATAGAACCAGAAGTAGCTTTTTGTGACTTAGAAGGAATAATGGATATTGCTGAAGACTTAATGAAATATGTCATAAAGTACGTTTTAAAACATGCTAAAGAAGAATTAGAGTTTTTAGATAAATACATTGAAAAAGACTTACTAAAGAAATTAAAAAAAGTAACCAAAGAGTCTTTCAAAAGAGTAACTTATAAAGAATGTATTGAAATACTAAAAAAAGCTCCTAAAAAGTTTGTCTTTGAACCAAAATATGGTTCTGATATTGCTAAAGAGCATGAAAAATATTTAACTGAATACTTTAACTGTCCAATGTTTATTATTAACTGGCCAAAAGAAATAAAAGCTTTCTATATGAAACATCTAGAAGATGGTACTGTAGCTGGTGCTGACCTAGAATTACCAGGCATAGGTGAAGTATTTGGTATGAGTCAAAGAGAAGATGACTACAATACTCTTCTAAAAGCCATGCAAGAAAGAGATATGAAAATAGAAGACTACGATTGGTACTTAAAATTAAGAAAATATGGTGGAGTACAAACATCAGGTTTTGGTATTGGTTTTGAAAGATTATTAATGTACATAACTGGTATCGAAAATATAAAAGATGTAATTCCATATCCTAGAAGTGTTTCTAATTGTGAATTTTAACTTTAAATAATTAAAAGTATTAGTTATAATATAACAAGAGGTGAGGTACATGGAACTAAAACAAGTAGGTGAAAAAACATATTACATTGAAAATCCAACTAATATTGGTATTTATTTAGTAGATGATAAACATGTTTTTCTAATTGATACTGGTAATGATAAAGAATCCGGTAAAAAGATTTTAAAAATAGTAACTGAAAAAGGTTGGGAAGTAGTTGGTATAATTACCACTCATTCTAATGCTGATCATGTAGGTGGAAATAAACTAATTCAAGATCGTACTAATTGTAAAATATATAGTTATGGTATTGAAAAATGTATTACTGAATATCCTCTAATAGAACCATCTTTCTTATATGGAGCTTATCCATTTGACTCTATTAGAAATAATAAATTTTTAATGGCCAAACCATCAGTAGTAACAGATATTGATAATAATCTACCATCTGGTTTAGAATACATTGTTTTAAGAGGTCATTTCTTTGATATGATTGGTATAAAAACATCAGATGATGTTATCTTCTTAGGAGATTCTCTTTTTAGTGAAGAAACAATTACTAAGTATCATATCTTCTTTATCTATGATGTATCTGAATACTTAAATACTCTAAATATGTTAAAAGAACTACCTGCAAAAATGTATATCCCATCTCACTGTAAAGCTACTGATAATATTACTGATTTAATAAAATTAAATGAAGATAAAATAAATGAAATTCTAGATTACTTATATAATATTTGTAAAGAAAAAATGACTTTTGAAGATATTCTAAAACATGTCTTTGATGATTATAACTTAGTAATAAATATTACTCAGTATGTTTTAATTAGTTGTACTATAAAATCATATCTTTCTTATTTAAAAGATCAAAGTAAACTAACTTATGAGTTTATTGATAATAAAATGTACTGGAAACAAATAGAGGTATAAGTATGGAACACATTATGAAACTATATGCTTCTAATTTTACATCACTAGCAAACAATAATAAAACTAGAGAATATCGTCTAAATGATTCTAAAAGACGTCTTATAAAACCAACTGATACTATTAGATTTCAAAAATTACCTGACTATGATGAAGAAGTAATTGCTGAAGTCTTAAAAAGAGAAGATTTCCCTAACTGGTATTCTTGCTACGAAAAGTATTTTGACGAAGACTTTAAAGAGCGTTACAGAGATGTAGAAGAAGTAGTTCAAAATACCTATAATGGTTACTATACCGAAGAAGAAACTAAAGAAAATGGTTGTGTAGTTTTTACAATCAAAGTCTTACAAAAGATAAAGAAATAATTCCAAGTACTTATTTCTTTTTCTATGTAACAAAACTGTAAGGTTAAATTTTAAATATATCTGTTATAATACTACTGAAAGAAGGATTACTATGCAATATATATCTACAATTAAAACATCTATAATATTTTTTCCAATTATAGCTCTTATCTTTACAATTCCCTATATTTTAAAACAATATCATAAATATGGATCCATTAATAAGTTAAGAACAGTAATTGTCTATTCTTTTATTCTTTACATGATGACAATCTATTTCTTAGTAATTTTACCATTACCAGATATTAATAATCTTCCAACTGATAAAACAATGTATAATTTAATTCCTTTTAAATTTATAACAGACATCATCAAAGAAACATCATTTAATATTTCAGTTCCTTCTACTTACTTAAAAGCATTAACAGAAAACTGTATTTATGTTGTAATATTTAATATCTTTATGACTATTCCTTTTGGTATGTATTTAAGGTATTACTACAAAGCTAGTTTTAAAAAGGTTCTAATTTTATCTTTTTCTCTAAGTCTATTTTTTGAACTAACTCAATTAACTGGTCTATATTTTATTTATCCTCGTCCATATAGATTGTTTGATGTTGATGATTTAATTCTAAATACAACTGGAGGTGTAGTAGGCTACTTATTATTTGGTCTAGTTGAAAAATATTTACCATCTAGAGAAAAGATTGATAAAGATTCTCTTGAACAAGGTAAAGTAATTTCTGGCCTAAGAAGATTAACATACTTCTTCCTTGACTTATTTATCTATTGTATCTTTCATATGACTATCTCTATATTTATAAATAATAATTATCTAAACTATATAACCTTAATAACTTACTACATATTAATTCCTTATCTAACAAAAGGTTATACACCAGCTGGTAAATTTTTAAATATAAAAATATCTCCCGAAAATAAACCATTTCTTAGAATAAGTCTAAGAGCAATCTTCATCTATCTTTATTATTATAAGATAGTCTACTTCCTAACACTACCAACCTTAGTATTTAAATATTTTAGTCTAAATATATTGACAACTCTCTACTTACCAACATCAGCTTTAATACTAGTTTTATTCTATTTTATAAATGTAATTCATTTATTAAAAAACAAAACTATGTTTTATGACTCATTATTAAAAGTTAATTTAGAAAGTACTATCAAGACTGAATAGTTAACGTCAATTTACATAAATTTGACAAAATAGTAAAAGTATCATATACTATTAGCGTAGTAATTTAATTCGACCATTCGCGTTTTACTACCAGATAAACTATTAATAGTTTAAAGGAATAATGAAGAGCCTTAAGAATCTCCTCATGAATGGCAACAAACATGAAACAATTATTTTTGTGATTGTTATTTGTTGCATGTTCATGAAAGGAGGTTCTTTTTTCTTTACAATCACGAATGAAAGGAAGATTACTATGAAATTATTTAAACAAGTATTAGAAAAAAACAAAAAAATATTAATTTTATATTTATCAATTGGTATATTACTAACATTTTTAGAATTATATCAAGTCACATATTATCAAAAAATATTAGATGCATTTCAGTACCAAACTCTAACTATAAAACCCATAATTATTTATGGAATTTTATTATTAATATTAACTATCCTAGGCTACATTGATAACTATCCAGAGCAAAAATTAAAACATGGTCTTTACCTAGATTTTAAATTACAATCTCTAAGAAAAATGAAGACTATAGATTATTTAGAATATCAAAAACTAGGAACTGGTAACCTAATTCAAAAAATAGAAGAGGGTGCCACCTCATCAACTAACATCATAATGAATTTTTATTTAAATGTTTTTAGAAAATTACTCCCCACATCTCTTTTTAGTTTAATCTTTATTTATCAAGTAAAAAAAGAATTAACACTATTTATTTTAGTTGGCTACCTCTTTGTAATTTTAATTACCAATTTAATATTAAAAAGACTCTATAACTTAAAAGAAGACATTCTAGTAAACAGTGAATACTTAAATAAACACTTAGTCCGTGGTTTCATGGAACTAGTAGTTTTTAGAACCAATAAAAAGTATGACATGGAAATAGAAATAACAGAAAGTGGTATTAAAAACATTGTAAATAATAAAGTAAAAATAAAACTAGTTCATGAATTATTCTTTACTTTATTTGAACTTCTAGTTTCTATTCTTCAAGTTTTAATATTATCATTTTCAGTTTTAAAATCAAATCTTTCAGTCGGAGCAGTAGTAACCATAATTGCTTTAATTGGAAAGTCTTATCAACCAATTGCTATTTTTAATGTTGAATATGTAGATTACAAGTTAAATAAAATTGCTGTCAAAAGATACTTAGATTTTCTAAATTTAAAAGATGATTCTAATCTAACAACAGGTAAAAAGTTAAAGAAATTTACTCCTACAATAACTCTAAAAAATATAACTTACAAGTATCCTGATTCTAAAAAGATCTTAATAAATAATCTAAATCTAACTATTAAAAAGTATGAAAAACTAGCAATCGTAGGAGAAACAGGTTCGGGTAAATCTACTATTATTAAATTAATAATAGGTCTCTTAAAAGACTATCAAGGAGAAATATTAATATCTAATGAAAATCTAAGCAATCTAAATTTAAATGATTTATACAACAACATAACTTATATTTCACAAGAGTCACCAATCTTTGATGGAACTCTTCGTGAAAACATCGTCTTTGATAAAAAAATATCAGACCAAGAAATTATAAAAGTCCTAAAACTTGTATCCCTAGAAAAATTCTATCAACATTTAGAAAATGGTCTTGATACTGAACTAGGTGAAAAAGGTATTAAAATGTCTGGTGGAGAAAGACAAAGAGTTGCACTAGCAAGACTATTCTTTGAAGAAAGTAGTATCGTAATTTTAGATGAAGCAACATCTGCTATGGATAATATTACTGAAAAAAACGTAATGACTAATATAATGAAAAATGCTAAAGATAAAACTCTAATAATAATTGCTCATCGTCTAGAAACTATTAAAAATGTTGATAAGATATTAGTCTTATCTAATGGAGAAATAAAAGAAGAGGGAACTTATCAAGAATTACTAAATAAAAAGAATTATTTCTACAACTTAGTAAACTCTAAAAAATGAGTTAGTCAAACGTTAACAAAAAATGTAAACTTACACACTTTTTTCGACATTTACTTATATTTTATTAATACTATTTTTATGATAGAATTAATATCAGATAATAAATAATAAGAAGGTGTATTATGAACAAAATAAAAAATATTATTTATGCTTTAGTAGTAGTATTTATTCTTACTGCTACATTGGATGTACACGCTCTAACACTAGGAGCGATAAAGGGTACAACAGATCCAAATAGTTATATTGTAATAGAAACAGCAACCCTAACTATAAATAAGGTCTCAAGTTCTGACTCATTTGATGCTTATAAAATTATTGATGTTTTCTATAACACGACAACTAATGTCATAACATATGAATTTACATCAGATTTTAAAACCTTCTTAGCCCAATCAGATGTGTATAAGTCATTAACACTTACCGATTATTATAATTTAACATCAGGCAATATTACTTCAGGTTCAACTCAAACATCATCAACCTTGGATAAGCTAGTTAGTAAGTATGCAAGTTACAAAGGAAATTAAAAATTTAGACAAGTTAACACCAGATAAAATCTCTGCAATTGTAAATTAAATACCAGACGAATTATTGACTAATAAACACAAAGAATTTATAATAAGGTACCTAAAGGAACGAAAACTGCTTCTTGAAAGTATAATAAAAGGAAGGTAATAGTATGCTAGAAGAATTACTATTGATTTGGAAAGCACCAGTTAGTAGAAGAAGATTTATTATTGGTAAACTATCGAAAAATGAAAATACATATTATTTTAAATATACTAATCCAGAGTTGGAAGATGCAAAAAAAGATGGATTTAACTACTTTCCAGGATTTAATGACCTAGATAAAGAATATACATCAAACACACTATTTACAAATATAGCAACACGACTTCCAAATCCATTAAGACCTGACTACTTAGAAATTTTAAACTCATACAACCTTGAAACAGACTCTACTAAAATGGAAATCTTAAAAGCTACAAAAGGTAGATTACTAACAGACAATTTTGAATTTGTTCCACCATTTGACAGAAATAATAAAATAGAATTTGATATTGCCGGAACAAGACATTACTTATTAGAAAAGAACATTATAGAAAACTTAAAAATAAATGATAATTTAAAACTAGAACATGAACCTGATAATAAAGAAGACCAATATGCAATAAAAGTGTTATACGAATGTGAAGATAAAATGGTTTTATTGGGATATGTTCCTAGATATTATAGTAGGGAATTAACAAATCTATTATCTAAAGGAGTAAAGTATTCTGCTAAGATTGAAAGCTTAAAATTAGAAAGTGACATCAGAGATGAAGATGTAACAGCAAGTGTTAAGCTAATTTTTGAAAATGAACAGAACTAAAAATTCAAAATGTAAAAAAAGAATCACCGAATTGAGTGATTCCTTTTATTTGTACTTTTCTAAAACCAACTTAACCAAGTCCTCTGCCGAATTTCTATTTATATATTTCTCCTGATTCCTAATCATATTCTCTTGCAAACTAGTATCATTTAATAACTTCGTTGTATTTATAATTATCTCTTCTTTAGTATCACATTTTAAACTCATATCTCTAACTTTAAAAAACAAAGTATTATAAGTTTCTATTCCTGGTATTGGAAATATATGTATCAAAGGCTTTCTCATAACAGTAATCTCAGTAGAAGAAATACCACCAGGTTTAGATAAAACTATATCAGATGAATATATTAAATCATTAATATTATTAACAAATCCAAGTACTATTAATTTATCATTATTAATTTTTAAAAGATTATTATATAGTTCCTTATTAGAACCACATACAACAATTATCTTTACATCTTTCTCTTCTAAAAGACCATTTAGTATTTCATCAATTCTTCCAAATCCCATACTACCAAGCATAATCAAAATAACTTTTTTATTCTTTATATTATATTCATTTCTTATATTCTTAGCATTCTTAACAAACCTTGATGAAATAGGAATACCAGTACTAACTAAAGACTCTCTCTTGATACCCTTATTAATAAATCTTTCTTCTAAACCTTTCTGAATTATAAAAAAGTCCGGTTTTGCCTCTTCAAAAAAAGGACAAGGTTCATAATCAGTCGCAACAGCTATAAAGTTTATTTTTTTATAACCATAGCTCTTATTAATAGCCGTCAAAGTCAAAGCAGGAAATAGGTGAGACACTATTACTAAATCAAAATTATTATCTTGTATATATTTATATACGACTTTTTTATGTAATTTATTAGCCAAGTAAACAGGGCTCTTAATACCAGTATTACTATAAGCCTCTCCAATCTTATAAACTCTTTTAAATATTTCTCCATCTTTGCCTAAAGTAGACAAATATATTTTAGAAGATAATTCCTTAGCCTTATTATTAACAATATCAAAGAAATCCTTAAATTGACATTCTATATTATTACTAACTAATTCTTCTTCAATATATTTAGCACAAGAATTATGACCACCACCTGTACTACATGATAATATTAATACTTTCATCTAACCACCATTAATACTATTATAAGCCCTTTCCCTTAAATCTCTAATTTGATCCTCAAAATCTAACTCAGTATTTGGATATATTGGATCAAGTACAACTGCTTGAATACATTTCTTTCTTTTATATAATTTATATATTCCATAAGGCTCTACAAATACAAATTTAATTGGTTGTATTGCTACATTTGCCTTAATCGCCATCTTAAAAGCTCCGTACTTAAACTCTCTTACTTTATCATAGTAAGGCCACATTGATCCTTCAGGATACATATGTATAATTTCATTATCATTTAAAGCTTTATTAATCTGTTCATAAAACCTTTCCTTTTCCTTACTATCTTTTGGAATTGGAAAAGCATGTAAAATTCTAATTAAATGTCTAATAAAAGGAATCTTAAAATTACTTTCCAAAGTAGGATAATATATACCTTTAGGAAAATATATAAGTCCTGCAAAAGTACAATCCATTGGATGAATATGATTTGAAATAGAAACAAATCCCTCATCATCTCTAATTTTCTCTCTATCGATAACTCTATATCCAAACATAATTTTATTAAAAACAATTAGTATTAGTCCAACTGGTATTAATAAAACATTAGAAACTAAGTTGTAAAGAGGAGAATTAGAAATATAAGCATAATTCTCTTTAACTTTAAAATGTAATGGTTCCCATAAATGAAACACATGTGTATCTTCATTTAAACCTTCATAATTATATTTTTTCATACTACCACCAAATACCAAAATTATAGCATAAAAACTAAACTTGTAAAACTCCTAAACACAATAACATACAGATTAAAGAGTTATGTTGCTTCTAAAAACCTTCCAGTAGTAATAAATAAAAAGTTGTTAAAAAATTATCTATACAAATAATGTATCATATGATACAATATATCTGTAATCTAAATGAGAGAAGGTGAAATATTGCCTACCACAACAAGAATAACTAAAGAAATGATTTTAAATGCAGCATTTGAAATAACAAGACATGAAGGAATTGAAAAGGTTAGTAATAGAGAAATTGCTAAAAAAATGAACTGTTCAATTAGACCAATCTACTATCAGTTTAAAAATTCCGAGGGATTAAACAAAGAATTATATAATAAAATAGACAGATATTTCTATGACTTTATAATGAAAAATATGATTGGAGATATTCCTCCCTATAAGCAAATTGGTATTAATTACATAAAATTTGCTCAAGAAGAAACTAACTTTTTTAAGGTCTTATTCATGTCACCGGCAAGAGACGTTCCCAATACTTTTGTCGCAACTGACAAAAATGGTTTTGCTGGAGTTATTGATGCTATCAAGTTAAGCACTCACTTAAGTGACAAGGATATTAAAAGTTTCCACACTAAAATGTGGATATTTGTTCATGGCATCGCAACCCTAACTGTCTCGAAAAGTGTTAAGTTTACTGAAGAACAAATTAGAGATTTATTATCTCAAGAATTTCAAGCACTCATGTTACTTGAAGAAAATCTAGATAATAAATGGGTACTAAAAAATATTGATGATTGGAGAAAATAAAAATGAAAAATCATAAAAACATAATCCTAGGTTTAATTCTAATTTTAATTGGTATCGTAGTTGGTACTAACTCCCTAGGTATAACAAACATAAATATCTTTTTTGCTGGCTGGTGGACTTTATTTATAATAGTTCCTTGCTTTATTGGTCTATTAAGTGAAGATGAAAAAACAGGAAATATCATTGGTTTACTAATTGGTATATCTCTATTATTATGTTGTCAAAATGTCTTAGACTTTGAACTAATTTGGAAATTAGCTTTACCAGTAGCTCTAATTATTATTGGTCTATCATTTGTCTTTAAAGATACTTTTGAACACAAAATTTCATCTAAAATAAAAGAGTTAAATAGTAATGAAACTTCAGAGGGTTATTGTTCAACTTTTACAGGTCAAAATATTAAATTAGGTGCAGAAAAGTTTACTGGTACCGATCTAACAGCAATATTTGGAGGCATCAAGTTTGATATGACTGCTGCTAAATTAGAAAAAGAGTCTGTTGTAAATGCTTCTAGTATTTTTGGTGGAATAGAAATCTCTGTTCCAGAAAATGTAAATATAAAAATAAAATCTTCATCCATATTTGGCGGTGTCAGTGATAAAAGAAAAAATACATCCCAAGATGAAAAAAATAAAACAATATATATAAATGCAACTTGTATTTTTGGAGGAGTTGAAATAAAATGACACAAACTCAAAAAATAATAAAATATCTTGCTCTTTCTCTAGCAATCATTCTAATTATAACGATATTCTCAGCTATCATAACTGGCATATATGGTATATCTAACTTCCTAGGACTAAATCATAAACAAAAAGTAGGTGAGTTAAAAGAATTATCTTGTCTAACAACAGGAACAGAAACTATTCCTACAGATTTAAAAATAGATTTAAACTATACTGATTTAATAATAAAATCTGGTGATAAATTTAAAATTGAAACGACAGACCCATCTATTAAATGTAAAAGTAAAAATTCTACTTTAGTAATTAAAGATAAAAAGAATTATTTTAATGTTACTACTAAACAAAAATTAGTAATTTCACTAATCAATACTGAAACATTTTCTGATATAGATATTTCAACTGGAGCTGGTAGTCTAGAAATTGACAAACTAATAACTAAAAGACTTAATCTAGATTTAGGAGCTGGTAAAACTACTATTAATGAATTAATTTCTAATGATACAGAAATTGATACTGGAGCTGGAGAATTTACTATTAAATCAGGAACAATAAATGACTTAGACTTTGATATGGGAGTAGGTAAAACTACAATTACTGCTAATATTACTGGAAATAGTAAAATTGACTCTGGAGTAGGTAGTCTAAACTTAAATATCCTAAATTCTAAAGAGAATTACAGACTAAAACTAAGTAAAGGAATTGGTACAATAAAAGTTGATAATGAAGAAATAAAAGACAATGAAACTATTGGAAATGGATTCAACTCTCTAACTATTGATGGTGGAGTTGGTGAAATTAATATAAAATTTAAAGGATAATAATATGAAAGAATTTATACTAGCTGCCTTACCATATGTAATTATAGGATTATCTATAGCTGTTATTTGTATAAATAATAATAAAACTAAAAAAGACAAAACAAAAGCTAAAGATAATGATTATCTATTAGAAGGAATGGTTGTAGGTATTACTTTAGGAGCCTCTTTCGCAACAACTTTAAAAATTGACTTAGGATTAGGAATCAGTTTAGGTATGCTTATAGGTGAGGCCACTGGTTCTGCCTTAAAGAAGGAAAAATAAAATGAGTAAATATTTAAAACTATGGAAATACATAAAGGAAAATAATAAAAGAAAAAGACTAAATAAAAAGGAAAGATTAATATGAATAATGTAATATCTGTAAAAAATCTAACTAAAAAATATAAGAATCTAACAGCAATCGATAACTTATCTTTTGACGTTCATGAAGGAGAAATCTTAGGACTTTTAGGACCTAATGGTTCTGGTAAATCGACAACTATTAATTGTCTTTTATCTCTTCTAAATTTTGAACAAGGAACAATTAGAATATTTGATAAAGAAATGACTCCAGAGTCTTATGATATTAAAAGAAATATTGGTGTTATCTTTCAAGAAGTTGCTGTCTTCGAAGAATTAACTGTCTATGAAAATATCGATTATTTCTGTGGCTTATACATAACTGATAAAAAACAAAGGGCAGAGTATATTGAAGATGCTATCAAACTAGTAGGCTTAGAGGAGTTTAAAAAGTTCTATCCAAAACAATTATCAGGTGGTCTACTAAGACGTCTAAATATTGCTTGTGGAATTGCTCATAAACCTAAACTAATATTCTTAGATGAACCAACTGTAGCTGTAGATCCACAAAGTAGAAATAATATCTTAGATGGTATCAAAAAACTACGTGATGAAGGAGCAACCATTCTCTATACTACACACTACATGGAAGAAGTTGAACTTTTATGTGATCGTATAATTATTCTTGATAAAGGTAAAATAATTGCTCAAGGTACAACTGAAGAATTAAAAGAATTAGCCAAGATAGAAGAGAAAATAACTGTTGAAGTAGAAAATATTAGTACTGAGACAATCGATAAAATAAAAGAATTTAAAACAGTAGAGGAAGTAACACTAAATAAAAATATCCTTCTAGTTACTTATAAAAAAGGCAATAACAATCTACGAAAACTAATTGATTTCTTAGAAGAAAACAAAGTAACTTACAACAAAATCTTCTCAGAAAGACCAACTCTAAATGACGTCTTCTTAGAGTTAACTGGAAAGGAATTAAGAGACTAATGTTTCTTCATAATTTTAAGTACTCACTAAAAACTCTTCTTAGAAATAAAGGCCTAATCTTTTGGACTTTTGCCTTTCCCATTATTTTAGGAACTTTATTCAATCTAGCCTTTAGTGACATTGAAAACAAAGAAACTCTAGATATAATTGATATTGCCATTGTAAATAATGAAGAGTTTAAAACCGATACTTACTTTACAGAGTCTTTTAAAGTCCTAAGTAAAAAGAAAGAACCAAACCAATTATTTGATACTAAATATACTGATCTTTCCACAGCCCAATCTTTACTAAAAGAAAATAAAATAACTGGTTACTTATTATTTGAAAATCATGAAGTAAAAATAACTGTCAATGATAAAGGCTATAATGAAACAATTTTAAGATTTGTTGTAGATGAATTAAGTAGTCAAAAAGAAATGTTAGAAACCATAACCACTAAAGAAGTAGCAGACTCATATAAGTCTGGTAACCAAAATGTTAACTATGAAAAGATCTATCAAGATACTCTAAATCTAATAAATAATACTACTCCAAAGTTAAATAACATTTCTAATTCTAACCTAAGTTATACAATGATTGAGTATTATACTTTACTAGCCATGGCTTGCCTTTATGGAGCCTTAATAGCAATGTTTGTAACTAACAAAAAAATAGCTAATATGAGTAGTGCTGGTAAAAGAACAAGTATTTCTCCAGCTCATAAGAAAACACTTTTACTAGGAAGTTTTCTAGCTAGCTACTTAGTTCAATTGCTTGGTATTTTAATTCTTTATTTATATACAATTCTTGTAATAAAAGTAGACTATGGTAATAATACATTCTTAGTATTCTTACTTCTAATGGCTGGATCTTTAGCCGGTCTAACACTAGGAATTGCTATTTCAACAGTTCTAAAGTCTAATGAAAATACTAAAACTGGTATCTTAATATCTCTAACTATGTTAGCATCATTCTTATCAGGTATGATGGGTATTACTATGAAATATATTATTGATACTAATATTCCAATTCTAAATAAAATAAATCCAGCAGCTATGATTACTGACGGTTTCTATTCACTATATTATTACAGTACCCTAGATAGGTTTTGTTTTAATATTATTAGTCTTATAATATTTTCTATCATTATGTTAGTTATATCTTATCAAGGATTAAGGAGAGAAAAATATGACAGTATTTAATACATTTTGGAAAGTAATTAATAAATATAAAGGTACAATTATTTTATTTACTGTTATGTTAGTAACTTTTGGTGGTATAAATACAACTTCAAATAATAGTACTGTAGACTTTACAAATAGTAAACCTGATATAATAATTGTAAATAACTCTGAAAATAATGCTCTAACTAAAAATTTAATATCTTATCTAAAAAAGAATACTAACGTAAAAAATATTAAAAATACTGAAGAAGCTAGAAATGATGCTTTATTCTACCGTGAAGTAAATTACATTGTTTATATTCCTAAAGATTATCAAAAGGATGTCTTATCCGGAAAAACTCCTGTAATTGATATTAAAACAGTAGGAGACTATACTTCATCTTTAGCCGAAATGCTTCTAACTAGATATTTAAAAATTCAAAGTATTTATGCTAAAAACATTTCTACTGAACAAGAACTAATAACAGCAATCAATAAAAACTTATCTAAGACATCTGAAGTAACCATAACTTCTAAAGTAGATAGAGCTAAGACTTCTAGAGTATCTCGTTACTTTAACTTTTCTAGTTATAGTGCTATGTTCATCATAATATTTGTAATTTGTATGGTTCTATCTAGTTTTCATGCAAAAGCTATAAAAAAAAGAACTATCATAAGTAGTATGAATTATAAAACTCATAATAAATATCTTCTAAGAGCAAGTTTTGTTTATTCAATAATAGTGTGGCTTTTATTTATGTTACTAGGAACTATCCTCTTTAGTAATACCATTCTTTCCTTAAGAGGATTAGTATATGCTATAAATCTACTTATCTTTATTTTTACTTCTCTAACCTTAGCTCTTCTTTTATCTACATTAATTGATAATAAGGATGCAGTTAATGGCATTGTAAATGTTATATCTTTAGGTTCTGCTTTCCTATGTGGAGCTTTCATTCCCACGGAATGGTTACCAGAATCAGTTATTACTATATCACGCATCTTTCCAACATATTGGTATGTAAATTCTAATGACTTACTAGCAAGTCTTCAAACTATTAATATGACTTCTCTAAACCAAGTAATAATTAATATGATTGTTATGCTAGTATTTGCACTTATCTTTATAATTATCAACAATATAGTATCTAAAAAGAAGCAAATAGTAGGTTAATAATAAATGTCAAGAATATAATAAGAAGGATAAACATCCAAATTTAAAACTAAGTAAAAAAACTTGACACACGAAAAAAATCGTTGTACTATGTAAAAAACGAAAGGAAGAAAAACTATGTTAAACAATCAATTAGTAAAATCTAGCAAGAAGAACAATAAGTCAATAACTAATATTGATTGTTTTAGTGTATCTTCAAAGTAGCTAAAAAATATTGAAGAAATAGAAATAAAAAACGGCCTAGAACAATCTTATGTTTTAGGTCGTTTTTGTTTTACATGAAAGGAATGATTAAAATGAATTGGGCAAGAGAAGTAGCCTTAAGAATTATTAGAGAAAGACCAAATGAAGAAGTTTATACTGTTGCCTCTGGAGTTAGTCCCTCAGGCTATGTCCACATCGGTAACTTTAGAGAAATCGCAACTCCATATTTAGTTGCGGAAGAGTTGAAAAGACTAGGTAAAAAAGTTCGCTATATCCTATCTTTTGATGAATATGATAGATTTAGAAAAGTACCAGGAAATATTGATAAAAGTTATGAAAAATATATTGGTATGCCATATACTGATTTACCAAGTCCTTGTACAGAAAATGAATCTTATGCCACATACATGGAAAATAGATTCTTAAATGAATTAAAAGAAATGGGTATTGAAGTAGAGTGTATTTATCAAACTAAAGAATATCAGTCCGGTAGATATAATAAATATATTAAAATAGCCATGGATAGAAGAAAAGAAATATTTACTATTATTGATTCATTTAGAACTCAAGATGCAACTATTGAAGAAATAGAAAACTATTATCCGATAAGTATTTATTGTCCAACTTGCCATAAAGATTCAACTAAAATACTTTCCTACGATGAGAAAACAGGCAATGTATCATATGAATGTACTTGTGGATATTCTTCTAATCTAAATGTTAATACAGCTACTAATATTAAACTTCAATGGAAAGTAGATTGGCCTATGCGTTGGATGGTTGAAAAAGTAACATTCGAAACTGCCGGTATGGATCATTCTGCAGCTAATGGTAGTAAAGCTGTATCAGAAAGAGTAGTAAAAGAAATTTATAATTATAATCCCCCAGTATTTACTCCTTATAACTTTATTGGTATAAAAGGAGGAGGTGCAAAAATGTCTTCATCTAAAGGAAATGTCCTAACTCTAACAGACCTTCTAAAAGTCTATGATAAAAATATTATACTTTGGTTCTATGCTAAATACGATCCAATGCATGCCTTTGATATAGCCTTAGATAATGATGTTATTAGATACTACGGTGAGTTTGACCGTTATGTAAAAATGTATTTTAATAATACAATTGATGATAAAAATAGAGCTATTATAGAACAAACAGGAGTAACAAAAGATTATCTAAATAATCCAAACTTTAGTTATCTAGCAACCTTCCTTCCTATAGTAAATTACAATGAAGATTTATTAAAAGAACTTCTTGAAAAAGAAAATATTAATTGTAATACCAAAGAGTATGCCGAAAGACTAGCTCGTGCAAAATATTGGGTTGAAAGTTATGGTAAAGACTATCAAGTAAAATTATTAGAGGAGAAAAATACTGAAGTATATAACTCTCTAACTTCCGAAGAAAAATTATGGTTAGAAAAAACCAAAAAAATCTTAGAAAACACTTATCAATCCTCAGAAGATCTCCAAAAAGAATTGTATAGTGTTGTAAAAACAAATGATTTATCTGAAGAAGAATTAAAATCTACTCAAAAAAGATATTTCCAAATCTTATACAACCTTCTCCTAGGTACATCTAAAGGTCCAAAATTAGGTTTATTCTTATTAGCTCTTGATAAAGATAAAGTAAAAGAGTTAATATAGAATTATAAAAAAGTAGAGGAGAATGCTATGAAAGTTTTAAGTATAACTGAACCATACGCTAGTCTAATAGAAGCCAACATTAAACATATTGAAACCAGATCCTGAAAACATCTTATTGCGGAGAATTATATATCCATGCTTCTCTAACTAAAATTCCCAAAGCTTGGAGAGAAAATAAAGAACTAATGGCTCTGGCTGAAGGCATTTTTCCCTAAATTATGGTTATATTATTTGTAAATATAATTTAGTTGACTGTATCTATATGACGGAAGAGTTTATAAATGATATTAAGAAAAATAATAAGACTTAGTACTTACTAGGTATCTATGAAGTAAGTAGATATGCTTGGATTCTAGAAAATATAACTCCTGTAGAAAAAATTAAAGCTAAGGGAAAGTTAGGTATTTGGACATATTAAAGACTTAGGAAAATAATCTTAAGTCTTTTTATTTTTACCAGTCAAAAATATGCTATAATCATCTTAGGAATACTATATGAAGTAGGTGTAAACTATGCGAGAAAAACCAAATGTTCATCTTTTTGTTGCTAATACAAGATATGACGATTTTTCGAGACTAATCGAAGAAGAAAAAGAAACAAGTACTAATAAGGAAGATGGTGTAGTCCGTTGGAAAATTGGTAATCATAAAGTAAAAAAAGGCGATATCTGTTACTTTTATTATTCTAATTTACCAGATTTAACTTCTAGAATTATTTTAAAAGGAATAGTAGTAGAATCAGATTATCCACTCAAACAAACTCCCTTAATTTATGATAATGAAAAAGGTCTTTTAGGTATGAAAGTAAAACTAAGATCTATCGCTCTAGAAGATAAGGAAAAATATAGTAGTAAAAATCTAAAAGAAGTATATGGTTTTAATGAAGCCTATCATTTTCAAGGCTATGTAAATTTAACAGAAAACTATCAAAAACTAACAACTGATTTAGAAAATGATCAAACTCCAAGAAGCAAACTAACAACTATTAATGATTACTTTAATAATGGTTATTGTCTATGCGAATTTAGTAATGATAAGAAAAGAAATCATAAAACTTTTATTGAGAAGAATGGTTTTTACTACATCGAAAGGCATCACTTAGTTGAAAGAAATCAAATAAGTAAAAATATTGCTAAACATCCAAGCATTGCTGCTACAATTGAAAACGAACAAAACATCTTCAATCTCTGTCCAACTTGCCATAGAGAAATTCATCATGGTAAAGATTCCATAAAAAAAGAAAAAATAGCTTATCTTTACAACAAAAATAAGTCCTACTTTGATAACAACTTCACTGAATTAAAACATGGTCTAGCTACTTTAGAATGGTTATACGAAATATATAAAATAGACCTTTAAAAACGCAAAAAGACATTTAACCTGAATGTCTTTTTTCTTAGTAATAAACTAATTATTTAGAGAAAAATATTCTTCATACATTATCTTAAAGGATAGTGATTATATGGAAATATTAAATAAGAATACTGCTCTAGTTGAAACTAGTGAAGAGTTAAAAACCGCTTTAGAGGAAAATAATGAAATTACTTACATCTATTTAAAGAATGATATAACTCTAACATATTCTAAAGAAAAAGGCCCATTACTAAATCTTAACGATAATCCTTTAGAAATAAATGAAGAGTACTTTACTAATATCTATTTTACAATTGAAGAGTAATTTAATATTAAATTATGAAACTTATATGATAAAATAATTTCATGGAGTTGAAGTAAATATGAACAAAATAGGAATAATTTTTGCTATGAAAGAAGAACTAGATGCCTTAAAAGAATATTTAGAAATAACTAATGAATATAAAATATTTGAATTAAATTTTTATGAAGGTATCATTAATAATATAAAATGTATTTTAGTTGAGTCTGGCGTTGGTAAAGTAAATGCTGCTCGTACTACTCAAATTTTAATTGATAATATGGATGTTGATTGTATTTTTAACATTGGAGTAGCCGGAGGTCTAGCACAAGACTTAAATGTTTTAGATATTGTCGTTGCTGATAAACTAGTTCAACACGATTTTGATATAACAGCTTTTAATCATGAAAAAGGCTATATTCCTAATGTTGGCAAATATATAAATTGTGATGAATACTTATTAAGTATCGCCAAAAATTCCAATAAAGATAACACCATAAAAATAGGTACTATTGCTTCAGGTGACATCTTTTGTACCGATATTAATATGAGTACTAAAATAAATAAAAAATTTAATGCTTTAGCTGTTGAAATGGAAGGAGCTAGTATTGCTCAAGTATGTTTCCTAAATCATATTCCATTTCTTGTTATTCGCAGTATTTCTGATATTCCTGGTAAAAATAACACCATGGTCTATGAAGAGTTCTTAACTGAAAGTTCTAAAAAAGTTGCCAATATGATGAATGAAGTTTTAAAAAATATAAATCTTAATTAGCTTTACAAAACTATGTCAAAAAAAAACACCTCTTATAAAAATAATTAATTATATTAATACTCTAACTATTGTTAGTATGATAAAATTAAGAAAAATAAGAGGTGTTTTTAAATGTATGATATTGATGTAAAAAATGTAAAAAATGGAAAAAGTAAAATTAAAAGGTGATCCAAGACACGATCGAAAATTAATTGATACTGATGGCATGGTTGATTTAGTTATAGATGAATCTAATCCAAGTAATTATTTCATTGATTTTGAAATAAATCGTTTATCTGGTAATCAATCCACTGACTATTATAATCAACCAATCCAAAATGCTCTAAACAATAATATGTTTCAGTCTTCAACAATCATAAATAATATGGGACAATCCTTTACACCAACAAACATTGATATGAGTAGTGTACCAGTTCAGCCTAATCAAAATATACAAACTGTTCAAAATAACATCCCAAATCAACAACTTAACAATGTTCAATCAGTTCAAAATAATCAAACTCAAAACCAATAATTATCAATGGTGCTAGTGTCAAATTTGACAAATAAAATAAAAGATGTTAAAATCTAAGTACTTTTGAAAGGGAGAATTTAAAATGAAAAACAATCAATTAATAACGACAACTACTACATCTACATTAAAATCAATTATTACTATTGATTGTTTTAGTCTTGTTTAATAAGAATTATTTGTATAATTTCAAATTAAGGAGTCTACTATAATTAATAGTAGACTTTTTTAATAAACAATAATAAAATAATATAAAGACTATGATATAGGACACGATTATTAAGTAAATATTTTAAAGAGAGTTATCATTTGGTGTAAGATAATAAATATTCTTAATAATTACTACCTATTAAGTTGAGTATGAAAATGCTTCCCGCTACAACGGTTAAATAAATTAAGTAAAAGAAGAGGATGGTACCGTGCTTTGCACTCCTATATGGTATCATTCTCTTTTTCTTTATAAAGGAGATGGTTAAAATGACGGAAACGGAAACTAACACGAAAAACTCACTTTCAAAAGTAAAATAAAGAAAGAAGGAAAAACTATGTTAAATAAAAAAGCTGTTCTATTATTAGAACAAGTATTAAAAAATAATTTAAAAGACCTAAGTCTTGATAAAAAATATTTTGATGAAACTGAATTCTATTATGAATTTAAGTCAAATAAAAAGATCAGTGAAAATGACTTTTCATCTTTAGAACAAGAAATAAACAGTCTTGATAAAAATTGTTATGTAAAACTATTAAGAATATCAGGAGTCTATTTAGATGGTAACTCCAATAATGAAATGATTTCTAGGATTTCTGGTAAAGCCTTTTCAAGTATGGAAGAGTTAAATAAGTATCTAGAATTTCTAGAAGAGGCAAAATCTAGGGATCATCGTAAGATTGGTAAGGATTTAGATTTATTCTGTTTTTCAGACTATGTTGGTGGAGGACTACCTTTATATACTCCAAGAGGAACTATTATAAAAGATGAGTTACAAAAAGAAATAGAAAAAATCTGTCGCAAATATGGTTTTCAAAAGGTAAGTTGTCCAGCTCTTGCCGATATTTCTTTATTTGAAGTATCCGGTCATGCTAAGAAATTTAATGATGAACTATTTAGAGTCTCATCACCTAAAGGCCATAACTTTGTCTTAAAACCAGTTCAGTGTCCGCATCATACTCAAATATTTGCATCAAAACTAAGAAGTTATAAAGACTTACCAATAAGATATATGGAGTCCGACAAACAATATAGAGCCGAACTACCAGGAGCAGTCGGAAACAGTTTATCGCGAGTTTATGCTATTACTGTTGAAGACGGTCATTCATTCTGTAGAGTAGACCAAGTAAAAGATGAAGTAATTAATATTTGTAACCTAATCAGAGACTTTTATTCTAGAATGAATCTATGGAATGATGTTTGGGTTTCACTATCTGTAAGAGACTATTCACATCCTGAAAAATATATTGGCGATAATGCTGACTGGGATATCTGTGAAAAGATGCTTCAAGAAGTATCTGATGAACTACACTTGAACGCTATAAGATGTGAAGGTGAAGCTGCTCTATATGGTCCAAAATTAGACTTCATGTTTAAAGATGCTTTAGGAAGAGATGTCCAAATACCAACTGTTCAACTAGATTTTGCCTTACCTAAAAGATTTGACTTAAACTACATTGACGAATACGGAAAAAAAGTTCATCCTGTTATGGTTCATAGAGCAGTCCTAGGCTCTTATGAAAGATTTATCGCTCTAATTCTTGAACAATTTAAAGGAGTTTTACCAGTTTGGTTATCTCCAGTTCAAGTGAATATTGTTCCAGTTAATATGAAGTATCACGATGAGTACTGTCAAAAAATATTTAATCTTCTAAATAATGAAGATATAAGAGTCTCATATGATGATTCTAAAGAATCGTTGGGTAAAAAATTAAGACAAAGTAATCTTATGAAAAATCCATACACTCTAGTCATTGGTGATAATGAAAAAGATAATAATATCATAAGTTATCGTAAATATAATAGGGAAGAAATGAATTCTTTATCAATCGATGACTTTATAAAATTCATTAAAGAAGAGATTAAAAATAGATA
>ERZ779829.62-NODE-62-length-42704-cov-2.377570_pt1 | contig 42704 bp, 46 predicted proteins | sample MGYA00511562_ERZ779829 | MGnify/ENA primary metagenome ERZ779829 (study PRJEB29588, sample SAMEA2151677) | human gut metagenome | biome: human gut; feature: human-associated habitat; material: faeces | place: Denmark | collected 2008/2010 ... | reverse complement strand
TATCATCCCTAGTACCAGTAATTGGTTTTACTCTTTCAACTGCATCACTAAATATCATAAGAAAATTATGGGAAAAGAAGATAAAGTAATAAATATCTATGATTTTATAATATAATAACTAAGAGGTAATAATATGTATACAATAAAAGACTATATAAATTTTTATAAAGATAATTCTCTAGAAGAAGTTCATTGGAATGCTCAAGACCTTCTTTTAGCAGCAATCCTTGTCTATCTACCAATTAAATCATTCGAAGAGGCAAAAAGTCTAAAAGAGTTTTATGACTACGCCATATCTTTTAAAAAAGATAAATCATCAGGGGTAATGGCACCCTTATCTTATGAATTACTAGAGTTAATTAAAGATTCTAAAAGATATAAAAACTTAAAAATATCTAACTTTGAAAAAGTAAGAGATAATAATACTCAATTTGGAGCAGTAACCATTCGAATTAATGATCTAACTATTATTAGTTATAAAGGTACTGATGGTTCTCTAATTGGTTGGATGGAAAACTTTCGCCTAGGTTATGAATATCCAACATATACTCAAGTTCTAGCTCAAAAATATCTTTTAAAAACTCTAACTAAAGAAGATAAAAAAGTCTATGCAACAGGTCACTCTAAAGGTGGTAACCTTGCAATGTCAAGCATCATGTCCGCAAGTGATGATATTTACAACAGACTAGTAGCGGTATATAACTTTGATGGCCCTGGTTTTAGAAAAGAAGAATATAAAAGTCCTCAATATGAAAGACTACATAAAAAGCTAGTAAATATTATCCCAACAGGTTCAGTAGTAGGAACTATTTTAAATAATAAAGATTATCATGTAATAAAAAGTACTGAGTATGCCTTCAATGAACATTATCCAACTTCTTGGTGTTGTTTTGGAGAACATTTTATAAAAGGCAAACTATCAAGCATCAGTAAACAGTTCCATGAAACAACAACTACTGCCTATGAAAAACTTGATCAAGAAAAAGTAAAAGATACAGTTGAAACTATCTTTTCCAATCTACCAAGTGAATATTCTAGTGACTTAAAACTTAATCTTAATGATTTCAAAGAGTTTTACAAAAACATGCGTAACATTGATCCGGATGTAAGAAATTATCTAGACACAATTGTTGATTCTATGATAAAATCAACTTATACAAAAGAAAAGGAGTAGTTTATGAAAAATAAGAAAGAAAAGAAAAGTAAAAAGAAAATATTAATTATAATTGGTGCCATAGTAGCAGTTATAGCAGGATTAATTATCTATGGAGTAGTAGCTGATCTAAACCAAGAAAAAAAGTTAAAAGAAGAATTAGATTACCTATATGAAATAACTAATAAAGAAGACTATGATGAAAAAGAAGTTAATAAAATACTAAATAGAATTGTAACAACAGGCGATTACAAAAAGGTAGAAGTAGCTTACAAAAAATATACCAAAGATTGTTTTACTATTTTAACTGATATTACAAGCGTTTTAGGAAATGATCGCCTATCATACGTCTTAACAGCTGATAATTACCAAGAAGATGGTAAAGACTTTGTAAAAACAAAAGAATACCTAAAAAGTGCTAAAGAAACACTAGAGCAGAGTATGATTAAATATAATGATTATTTTACAGAAGAAAAAGCTATGTCATATCTAGATAAAGAGTTAGATGACTATTACATAGATTTTTATAAAGATGAAGTAGTAGGTAATCTAGAAAGTGATGAAGAAGATGAAAAGTTATTTGACTCACTAAATAGTATAATTGATTTAATAAATGCTGAAGAAGAAGTAATTAATTTCTTAATAGAAAATAAAGATAACTGGCAAGTAGAAAATGGTTCAATTGCCTTCACATCAGATTCTCTAATAGACGAATATAATATGCTTTTAGCAGCAATTAATAACGAAAATATCTAATATTAAAAGTTTAAATATGGTACTCTAAGTATCATATTTTTTCTTTTACACAATTTTTTTATTACTAAAACTTATTTCTTATCCTTACATTTTTGTAACAAATAAATACCTCTTTCAATGATATAATATAGTTAAGGAGGTCTCATATGAAAAAAATAGCAATACTAGAAGATGATACTTCTATAGCATTAGAACTAAAAGAATTATTAAAAAATGCTGGATACCAAGTTTTAGTTATTACTGATTATGAAAAGTCAGTAGAACTAATCTTAAAAGGAAAAGTAGATCTAGCCATTCTAGATATTAATCTACCTACTGCCAATGGAGAAATAATCTTAAAAGAACTACGTAAAAAAACGACTATGCCCATTATTATGTTAACGAGTAGAGTAACAGAAGTAGATGAAATACTTTCTATGTCCTATGGGGCAGATGACTATATAACTAAGCCTTATAATCCAACTATACTTTTATTACGAATTCAAAATGTCCTTAAAAGAACCGAAAATACAACATCTTCTCTTATCTACAACAACATCATTGTAAATCCTAGTAAAGGTATCTTACAAAGTGAAACATCAGAATTGTCCCTAACTAAAAATGAAATGATAATTTTTCTTTATCTTTTAAATAATAAAGGTAACATTGTAAAAAGAGATGAACTAATGACAGACTTATGGAATAATAATGAATATATAAATGATAATGCCTTAACGGTAAATATAAGTAGGTTAAGAACAAAATTAGAAGAGTTTGGTTTAAAAGATGTTATTGAAACTAGGAAAGGTCAAGGTTATAAATTATTATGAAAATAACTAACTACTTAAAAGATAAATTTCTACCCATTTTTATCTATATCATAAACATCTTAATAATTACTATGCTCTTAATAGCTTTTAAAAGTAATGAATCCCTAATCTTAGTATTTATTACTTTTCAAATTATTCTAGGCCTAACTTTATTATTAATGGATTACTTTAAGAAAAGATCATTTTATAAAATGATTCAATCTAAACTTATAAATCTAGATAAAAAGTACTTAGTTCTAGAAATGCTAGAAAGACCCAAAACTAGTGAAGAAGAACTAATATATCAAATTCTCTATGAAATAAATAAATGTTATATTGAAAAATTAAAAGATTATAAACTAAGTCTTACTAATTTCAAAGAATATATTGAACTCTGGATTCATGAAGTAAAAATACCTATCTCCAGTCTTGTTTTAATGACTCATAACTCTAAAGAAACACTTCCAAAGAAATATACAACTCAAATAAATAGACTAGATAATTATATTGATCAAGTGCTATATTACGTAAGAAGTAATACTTCTGAAGAAGACTTTTTTATTAAAGCAGTTTCTCTCCAAAAGATAATTAACTCCGTTGCCTTAAAAAATAAAGATGACCTACTAGAAAACAATATTGAATTCATTGTAAAAACTAGTAACGAAAAAGTCTTAACAGATGAAAAGTGGTTAGAATTTATTCTAAATCAAATAATCAATAACAGTATTAAATACAAAAGAAATATAAAAGTACCAAAAATAGAAATTAAAGTAGAAGAGACCACCCAAAAAGTAATTTTAACTATTACCGATAATGGTATTGGTATACCTAAAAATGATCTACCAAAAGTCTTTAACAAATCATTTACCGGTACCAATGGTAGAACTACAACTAAGTCAACTGGATTAGGGTTATATATTGCTAAAAATCTTTTAAAAAAACTAGGTCATAAAATAGAAATAGAATCCGAAGTAAATAAATATACCAAAGTCACTATAACGTTTTCTAAAAATAACTATTATAAAATAGAAAACTAATCTTACAATATTGAAATGTTTTGTAATATTAGAATAACGACAAAATCTATTATCTATAATAAACTAGCTATTGAAAGGAGTAAAATTATGAAAAAAGTATTAAAAATAGAAAAAATAGAAAAGTATTATGGCAATAGATCTAGTCTAACTAAAGCTATTGATAATATTTCTTTTGAAGTAGAAGAGGGGGAGTTTGTAGCAATAATGGGTGCTTCTGGCTCAGGTAAGACAACTCTTCTAAATTGTATTTCAACAATTGATAAAGTAACATCAGGTCATATCTATGTAAATGATCAAGATGTTACTAAATTAAAAGGAAATGATTTAAACAAATTTAGAAGGGAAGAGTTAGGCTTTATTTTTCAAGATTTTAATCTTCTAGATACTCTAACTGCTTATGAAAATATTGCTCTTGCACTATCTATACAAAACCGTTCTATTCCTGAAATAGAGGGTAGAATAAAAATGGTAGCAAAAGAATTAAATATTGAAAAAATTCTAAAGAAATATCCATATGAAATGTCAGGTGGAGAAAAACAAAGAGTAGCAGCTGCTCGTGCTATCATAACCGAACCAACCCTAGTTCTAGCTGATGAACCAACAGGAGCCCTAGACTCTAAATCATCAAAAATGTTACTAGAAAAATTTAACTACTTAAACACAGAGTTAAAAACAACAATTTTAATGGTAACTCATGATGCTTTTACAGCAAGCTATGCTAGTCGTGTTATCTTTATCAAAGATGGTAAAATCTTTAATGAGTTCTATAAAGGAACACAAACACGTAAAGAATTTTTTGATAAAATAATAGATGTTGTAACCCTATTAGGTGGCGATTTAAATGATGCTTTGTAAACTATCTATAAAAAACATTACTAAGAGTATGAAAGACTATGCCATCTACTTTTTTACTCTAATATTAGGAGTTGCAATCTTTTACGTTTTTAACGCAATAGACTCCCAAACAGTAATGTTAAAAGTATCAGGAAGAACCTATGAAATAATAAAATTAATGACTAGTATCTTATCAGCTATAAGTGTCTTTGTTTCCTTTATCTTAGGTTTCCTAATAATATACGCCTCAAGGTTTCTAATAAAAAGACGAAATAAAGAATTTGCTATTTACTTAACCTTAGGTATGAGTAAAAGAAAGATATCTTTAATTTTATTCTTTGAAACACTTCTAATAGGTCTAATTTCTCTCATAATTGGACTAGGCCTAGGAGTAGTCTTATCCCAACTAATGAGTATTTTAGTTGCTAATATGTTTGAAGCAGATATAACTAAGTTTCAATTTGTTTTTTCACAAAGTGCTTGTCTTAAGACATTAATATATTTTGGTATTATGTACTTAATTGTAATTATCTTTAATACCATCATCATAAATAAATATAAATTAATTGACTTATTATCATCATCTAAAAAATCTGAAAAAGTAAAACTTAAAAACCCATACGTCTGTATAGTAATATTTATTATATCAGTAATCGTCTTAGGACTAGCTTACTACCTAGTAACAGATGGCTTTGAAAAACTAACAACAGCAGATCAAATACTAATTCCAATAATTATGGGAATAGTTTCAACATTTACTTTATTCTGGTCTATGTCAGGTCTAATTCTAAAACTAGTAATGTCTCTAAAAAATATCTATTATAAAGGACTAAATAGTTTTATCGTAAGACAAATAAGTAGTAAAATAAATACCATGGTCTTTTCCATGACAATCATTTGTTTAATGTTATTTGTAACAATTTGTGTTTTATCAAGTTCCTTATCTTTAAAAAATTCTATGACTAAAAATCTAAAAGAATTAGTCCCTATGGATATTGAGTTTACTAAACCAGTAAATATAGAAGAAGGAAATGGTTTTAGTGAAATAGAAGTAAACGACTCAAAAATTTCTATTGAAAAAACACTAGAAAATCTTAATCTAAATCCAGAAGAAGAATTTAAAGATACACTTTCCTTTAATATCTATGAAGATGAAAGTATTATTTTAAAATCATTACTTATTAATAGCCTAGATGAAATATATAAAGAATATCCATTCCTTCTATATAATCAAACAATAGATTTAATGAAACTAAGTGACTATAATGCTCTAGCTGAAAAATTCAATTTAGAAAAGTACAATCTAAAAGAAAATGAATATATTGTTATAGTTAATTATGACTACATGGCAAGCATTATAAATACAGGCCTTAAAAATAATCCCGAATTACTATTAAAGAATGAAACATATCATTCAAAATATAAAAAATGTCAAGATGGTTTCTACGAATTAAATAGTTCTCGTTCTAACACAGGCTTTATCGTTTTACCAGATAAAGCACTAGAAAATCATACATCCATAGCAGAATTCTTAGTAGCTAACTACAAAAACGATAAAGAAAAAACAGAAGATAAAATAGGTGAAGTTCTATCAAACAATTACAACAAAACAACTTGGTTAACTTACAATAGTAAAATAGATATAGCAAATGCATCAGTTGGTCTAGGTGCCCTAGTAACATTTGTTGGTCTATATTTAGGTATAATTTTCTTAATATCAAGTGCCGCAATTCTAGCTTTAAAAGAATTATCTGAATCAACTGATAATAAAGAACGTTATAATATGTTAAGAAAAATAGGAGCTAGTGAAGAAATGCTAAATAGTGCTTTATTTAAACAAATTGGTATCTTCTTTGCAACACCACTCCTTCTAGCAATCATTCATTCCATATTTGGTATAAAGTTTGCTAACTTCTTATTAGAATCAATGGGTACTAAAGGTCTACTTTTATCAAATATCATGACTGCTATCTTTTTAGTTGCCATCTATGGAGGATACTTTATCTTAACTTATTTATGTAGCAAAAATATTATTTCTAAGAGGACTAATTAAAAAATTAGTCTTTTTATATGTTATACTAAAAATAGCAAATATAAATAAATAAAAAATAAGGTGTAATGGAGGAAAGATTATGTATAATTTCAACCTAAATAAAGATGAAGAAATTATAAAAGTGTTTGATGATGTATTAATAAGACAGGAAGGAGATGAGAAAGTAACAACAATTGCTCTAACAAATAAAAGAGTACTATTTTTAGACTATTTAATAGAAAATGAAGGGCTAGAGGTATGAATTATATAAAATACAAAGAAGTGTACTATCAAATTAATTTAAATGATATAGAAAGCATAATTAAAGATAAATTTTATAAAGTCATCTTAAAAAACAAAAATTCATTTGAATTTGATAAAGGTGAACTATACAGTTTTTTAGAACAAGTTATAAAATAACTAGAAAATAAAGTTAAAAAGATATCGGTTCTTTGGCAAATGCATTATACGTGCTATAATTAACATCAAGAAAAGAGGTAGATAAAATGCATGAATTAGATATAGAAAATTCTCCACGTAAAAAAACCTATGACTGGTTTAAGTCATTTAAAAATCCAACTTATGGAATAAACGTTACTATGGATGTAACTAAATTAGTCGCTTATACTAAAGCAACCAATACATCTTTCTTTATTAATATGTTATACATCGTTGTAAATGGACTAAACAAAGTACCAGAAATGCGTATGCGTTTTGTTAATAATAAACCTGTAATTTTTGATGATATAAATCCTGCAATTACTGTTATGACTGAAAATGAAGTTTTTGAAAATGTCCGCTTTGAAAATAAGAAAAATTATCAAGACTTCTATAATCTATCTAAGCAAGAAATTGATAAAGCCAAGCACGAAACAAAGCTAACTGATAGTAGTTATAATCTTACTGACGCTTGGAACGAATACTACATAACATGTCTTCCTTGGCTAAACTTTACTGGAGCCAATCAACCAATGACTGAAGAATTACACTCTCAAACAGTTCCTAGAATATGTTGGGGCAAATATGTTAATAATAATGGTAAATACGAAATGACTCTAAACATTACTGTAAGTCACATCTTTGTAGATGGTCTTCATATTTCTAAAGCTTTTAATAATATACAAGAGATTCTAAATGAAGTTGATAAAATATTGAATTAGTATACGAAAAAGTATACTTTTTTTTAATTAAAAACACTTGACACAAATACCCTCCCTCCCTATAATGAATTCTAGGTGATAAATATGAAAAAAGAGTGCCAAAATTGCACTAGATCCAAACACAGAACTGAAGCAGAAAAGAAAGCTTTAATAAGAAGACTTCGTATTATCTCAGGCCAAATCAATGGTATAGAGCAAATGATTGTAAACGATCGTTACTGTGATGATGTCTTAATTCAAATTTCATCAACTACAAACGCACTAAAAAGTCTAGGTAATGAAATACTAAAAAGTCATATGAAAACATGTATGATAAAAGATATAAAAGATGAAAAATACGAAGTAGTAGATGATATTATAGATTTATTTAGTAAATTAAAATGAAAGGAGGAAAACTATGGCAAAAGTAATCTTAAGTATTTCTGGTATGAGTTGTAGTGCTTGTTCCAATAGCTTAGAAAAATATCTAAACAAACAAAAGGGTATAAAAAACGCTACAGTAAATCTCGTCTTAGCTCAAGCCTTAATTGAGTATGATGAGTCCCTAACTATTGCTGATTTAAATAAGTTTGTTGAAGAAGCTGGTTTCAAAAGTCTAGGAATATATAATGAAAAGAAAGAAACAAAAAAAGAAAACAACAAACAAATCTTACTAATTTTCACACTTTTAGTAATCTTAGTTTTATATATTTCTATGGCTCATATGGCACGTCTTCCAGAAATACCATTTCTAGGTATGAAACATCATCCCATAAACTACACCATATCATTACTAGTATTAACAGTTCCCTTTCTAATATATGGTTTTGACATTTTTAAATCTGGTTATAAAAACTTACTTCATAAGTCTCCTAATATGGATACATTAGTATCTATAGGAGTCCTAGCTAGTTTTATCTATAGTTTAGTAGGAACCTTCCTAGTACTATTCAAATCAACAAGCTATATGGAAACTATTTATTATGAATCGGTAGTAACTGTAATCTACTTTATAAAATTAGGTCGTTATATTGATAGAAAGAGTAAAGAAAAGACTAAAGAAGCACTTCAAGAACTAGTTACTATAACTCCTAGTTTTGCTCTTTTAAAAATTGGAAATAAAGAAAAAGAAGTAACAATAGACGAAGTAAAAAAAGGAGATATTTTAATTTGCAAACCAGGTATGAAAATAGCTGTAGATGGAACAATTACTAAAGGAAAATCGCACTTCGATGAGTCATTCATAACTGGAGAGAGTGCTTCATTAAAGAAAGGTCCATCACAAAAAGTAATAGCAGGTAGTCTAAATATTGATGGTACAGTAGAGTATAAAGCTGAAAAAATCGGTAAAGATACAACCATTTCTGAAATAGTAAGACTAGTAGTAGAAGCAACAAATACTAAAGCTCCACTTGCTAAAATAGCCGATAAAGTATCAGGTGTATTTGTACCGGTAATTATCGCTTTAGCAGTCCTAACTTTTATAATTCATCTAGTATTAAAGAATTCACTATCTAGTAGCTTAATCTATTTTGTAACAGTCTTAGTAGTAGCTTGTCCTTGTGCACTAGGTCTAGCAACACCCGTTGCGATAGTAATAAGTGAAGGTCTTGCTGCTAAAAATGGTATTTTAATAAAGTCAAGTGAAATACTAGAAAACGCCCATAAAGTAACAACTATTATTTTCGATAAAACAGGAACCTTAACTTATGGTAAATTACAAGTAAATAAGATTTATAACTATAGTTCATATAGTGAAAAATCCCTTCTAGAACTAGTTGCTAGTATTGAAAATAAATCATCTCATCCTATTGCTAAAGCCTTTAAAGAAATAAATTCATCTCTTGAAGTAACTAACTTTAAAGACATCTCTGGCTACGGAGTAAAAGCAACTATTAACGATAAAGACTACTATCTTGGTAACGGTAAACTCTTAGAAAAACTATCTATTGATAACAACCATAAAGAAAAAGAAAAGTCCCTTCAAGAATCAGGTAATAGTATTATCTATTGTCTAGAAAATAACAAAGTAATTGCCTTAATTGGTCTAAAAGATACTCCACGTGATAACGCTAAAAGAATAATTAAAGAGTTAAAATATCAAAATAAAAGAGTTTTAATGCTAACTGGTGATAATGAAATAACTGCTAGTGTTGTTGCAAAAGATCTAGGAATTGATGAAGTATATGCTAGTCTTTTACCGCAAGAAAAAACCACTAAAATAAAAGAATTAATCACATCAGGTGAAAAAGTCCTAATGGTAGGAGATGGTATTAATGATGCCCCATCACTAAAGACAGCAACTATTGGTGTATCATTATCATCCGGTACTGATATAGCAAACAATTCAGCTGATGTCATCTTAATGAATAATAACTTAGTAAGTATAATTAACTTACTAAATATCAGTAAAAAAACAGTCATAAATATAAAAGAAAATCTCTTCTGGGCTTTCTTCTATAACATCTGTATGATTCCAGTTGCTGCAGGACTACTTAGTAAATATATAACTATGAATCCTATGTTAGCATCCATTGCCATGACTCTAAGTAGTCTAACCGTTATGTTAAATGCTCTAAGATTAAATAGAATAAAAATAAGAAAAAATTAAAAGGAGATATGAATATGTTTAAAAGTATAAAAACTATAATTGAAGTATCAGGCATGAGCTGTGAGCATTGTGCTTCTCGTGTAAAAAGTGCTCTAGAAAAAGAAAAAGACATAAAAAAAGTATCAGTAGATTTAAAGACCAATACTGTAACATTTACTAGTTCTAAAGAATTAGAACTAGATAAAATAAAAGAAATTATTGAAAATCTAGGATACGTATTTGTATCTGTAAAATAAAAGAGGAATAATATGAAAAAAGTAGTAATAGGTATGTCAGGAGGAGTAGACTCTTCTATTGCTGCCATAAAATTAAAAGAACAAGGTTACGATGTAATTGGATTATTCATGCGTAATTGGGATTCCCTTGCTGCTGGAGAATATAATACAATTCAAACTACATCTGAAGGCATCTGTCCTCAAGAAAAAGATTATAATGACGCTAAAGCTGTTTGTGATAAATTGGGTATTCCACTACATCGTAAAGACTTTATAAATGAGTATTGGAATTATGTTTTTACTTACTTCTTAGATGAGTTAAAAAAAGGTAGAACTCCAAATCCTGATATTATGTGTAATAAGTATATAAAATTTGATATGTTTGCTAAAACTGCAAAAGAGCTAGGAGCAGACTACATCGCAACTGGTCACTATGCCCGTATTGAAAATGGTAAACTATTAAAACCAATTAATCTTGGAGAATATTCATTCGTTGATGACGATAATGATGTCACCTGCTGGCTAGATATTAGACAAGTTGATAAGACCAAAGTAACGGAAAAATCTAAAAATGTTTTATATCTAATCATTGGTAATAAAGAAACTAAAGATGAAGAATTAGAAATTGTTGCTGAAAAGTTAATTGAATTAACTACTAAATTTGCTGGTGGCACTGCTAAAATAGTAAGATAAAAGTTAAAAAAAAATTAAATAATAAATTAAAAGGATAAAAGCTAAGCTTAAAATAGTTTTACTTTTATTCTTTTTCTATGTAAAGTCTTAAAAAAACAGTGTTAAACAAACAAATAATAATTACATCTATGATATACTTATATTAGTAGGTGACATCAATGAAATTAAAAGACTTACAAAAGTACTATGACAAACTTCAACTAGAATACGGTTCTCCTGATTTAGATTCTATCTATAATGGAGGCTGTGAAACTAATCCTGATATTTGCTTTGTTTTTATGAATCCAACTGGTAGAAATATAGCCTCACAAAAAACTTGGCACGGTTTAAAGTCTCCTTGGATTGGTACTAAAAACATCTGGGACTTATTTTCTGCCGTTAACTTAATTGATGAAGAAATATATAAAACAATAAAGAAAATACCAGGATCATCTTGGACAGAAGAGTTTGCCACTCTTGTCTAAGATGATGTAGCAAAGAATAAAGTTTTTATAACTAATCTTGGTAAATGTACTCAAGTAGATGCAAGACCCTTACCAGATAGAGTCTATAAAGAATATTTAGATTTATTATTAAAAGAAATAGAAATAGTAAATCCTAAAGTCATTATCCTATTTGGTAACCAAGTAAGTAGTATTGTTTTAAACAAAAAGATATCTGTATCAGCTTCTAGAAAAGAAATGCACCCTTTAAAAATAAAAGATAAAACATACAAAACATATCCGGTCTATTATCCAATAGGTAATGGGCGTTTCAATATTGATAAATCAATCGAGGATATAAACTGGATAATAGAACAAGAACTAAAAGAAAAAGTAGGAATAGGAGAGTAATATGTTAGTAGCGATAGATGGCCTAACTAGAGTAGGAAAAACAAGTATTTCAAAAAAACTAGGAGAAAAACTAAATTATTCAGTCTGTAATTCTGGAAATATTTATCGTCTAATTACTCTTGATCTATTAGAAAACTCCATTACTCCAAAAGATAAAGTACAACTAATCAAGCGATTACCAAATATAAAAATAAATATTACTCCACAAGGACTATATTTAAATGAAAAAAAAGTAACTAATAGACTTGAAGACAAAGATGTCTCTCAAAATGTTTTAGAGTTTTCTACTATTAAAGAGATAAAAGAGTATGTTAGAACTATTCAAAAAGAGTTCATCAGTAAAAACAAAAACTTAATTATGGAAGGAAGAGACATCTCAGAAAGAATTATGCCAAACGCTGACATAAAGTTCTATTTATATGCTAGTACTAATAAACGTGCCAAACGTCTACTTCAAAAAAGAAAAGAACTAACTCTTGAACAAGCAATTGAAATTATAAAAGAAAACGATCAAAAAGATATAGCATCTCTTAATTTTTTAAAACCAAAAAACGCTATCGAAATAGATACCTCAACATCAAACGTTGATGAAGTAGTAGACCTTATGTTAGAAAAAATCAAAAATGTAAAGTAAACTTACCAAAATTCCAAGTAAAATTGCTTGTATGCAACCAACTAAATACATATAATTATCTTAATTAAAAGAAAGGAAACAGTATATGATAAAGTTAAAAAATGTTTCAAAATTCTATTATAGTAAAGGAGTTATTGCCTCAGGCTTCACTAAAGTAAATCTTGAGTTTAAAATAGGTGAATTTATTGCGATAACTGGTGAATCAGGTTCTGGTAAATCTACATTATTAAATGTAATATCAGGTCTTGATACTTACGAAGAAGGAGAAATGTACATTAATGGTCAAGAAACTAGCCATTACCTAGAAAAAGATTGGGAAGATTACCGTCGTAAATATATCGGAAACATCTACCAAAACTTCAACCTCATAAATAGTTACACCGTTTATCAAAATATTGAATTAGTTCTAATATTAAATGGTCTAACTAAAAAAGAGGCTAAACCTAAAGTCTTAGATTTAATAGACAAAGTTGGTCTAACTAAATTCCGCAAGACTAAAGTATCTAAACTATCAGGTGGTCAAAAACAACGTGTAGCCATAGCAAGAGCTCTAGCAAAAGATGTTCCAATTATAATTGCTGATGAGCCAACTGGAAGTCTAGATAAAAGATCAGCTGAAAGCATTATTAAACTTCTAAGTGAACTATCAAAAGATAAATTAGTTATTGTTGTTACTCATAACTATGAACAAATAAGTGATTATGCTACAAGAAAAATAACTATGCACGATGGCAAAGTATTAGAAGATAAAAAACTAAAAGAAGTAAAATACGGAGTAGCCGAAGAAAACCATTATAAAAATATTAATCTATTTAATAAATTAAAATTAGGTTTTAGAAATACCTTTAATGTTGCTCCTAAATTTATTTTATTATTAATAGTTTACTTATTTATTGTTGTTGCTTTAATGACAGAATACTCATCATTTAAAAAGAGTGAATACGAGTCTTCTAAATCAGGCTATAATTACTTATTCAAAGACTTAGATGAAAGTCGTATCATAGTAAATAAAAAAGATAAATCTAGTATTTCTGAAGAAGAAATAAATAAAATTGCTTCCCTAGATAATATAAAACATATTATGAAAAACGACTCCATTGTCGACCAAACTTTCTACTTATCATCATCAGATAATAGTTACTATATAGATGGAACTCCAAAAAGTATTAAGCAATTATCTGGTAAATTAGATGTTGGTAGAATGCCAGAATCTGATAATGAGATAGTTATTGTTGGTAGTAAAAAAGACTATTACCTAGGACAACAATATGATGAATTAATGAGTAAAACCTACAATATAGAAAACAACTCTTCATCTCTTATTCAAGATGATATAAAGGACTATAAAATAGTAGGTATTAAATATAAAAAGGATATTGAAGACTACCAATATCAATTATATTTTACAGAAAAAGCTATTGATAAATTTCAAGTACAAAGTAATGAATCCTACAGTACAACAATAGTTAACTTCTTAGGTAAAAATCATAAAATAAATAGTTGGGAGCCAGCATATAAAATAGTCCCAAATAACTGGGTACCACTAAATGAAGCATATATTACTGAAGATTATAAATACGAGTGTCCTAAAGAAAATTGTCTAAACCAAAACATAAATATCCATATAAGTAACTTATATTATGAAGATAAAATAGATGTTCATGTAACTAAGTATTATAATTCTAAAAACATATCTTCCATTCTAGAATTACCAAACTACAACAAAGAAGAATTTGATTTATATAATGGCATCATATTTATAAATCCTGAAAACTATAATAATTTATATAACAAAGACACCTATCAAATGAGTGTTTACGTAAAAGATGCTCACAAAATTGCTGAAACAGAAAAAGAATTAAACAAACTAGATTATAAAACCCTAGTCGTTAAAAACACTCTAATTCAACCAACTGCCTCAGTAATTATTAGAGTCTTAAAAATAATAGTTACAATCATCTTAGTCGCAACACTTTTCTTTATCACATATTTTGTTATAAAACTAATCTTAAAATCTAGAAATATTTACTATACAACCATTAGAATGTTAGGTGCTCCTAAAAAAGTAGCTAGACAACTACTAATAATTGAATTATTTATTGTTGCTAATATCGCATATTTTGCTTTTGATTTATGTGTATATTTAAATCATCTAGGTACTATAAAAAATTCAACTCTTCAAACTATAAATGAATACTTAACATTTAATGACTATGGTCTAATATATTTAATACTAGTCTTATTATCATTCTTAATAAGCGAAAAATATGCTGCTAAAATATTTAAAAAGAGTGTCATGAACTCTTATAGAGAAGAGGTGTAATAATGATAAAAATAGAAAATATTAATAAGTATTTTAATCGTCATAAGAAAAACCAAATTCATGTAATTGATAATACCTCTCTTACTTTAGAAGATACTGGTCTAGTAGCTTTACTTGGTCCGTCTGGTTCTGGTAAAACAACTCTTTTAAATGTTATAGGTGGTCTAGACAAGGTACAAAAAGGTAAAATATTCATAAATGATCAAAAGATTACTAGTAAGTTTAGTTACAAAGTAGATAAAATAAGAAACTTAAATATTGGTTACATTTTCCAAGATTATAAACTAGTAGATAATTTATCTGTCTATGATAATGTTGCCTTAAGTTTAAAAATAATTGGTATTAAAGATAAAAAAGAAATAGATAAAAGAGTAACTTATGTCCTAGAAAAAGTAGGAATGTATCGTTATCGAAAAAGACCAGCTAATATGTTATCTGGTGGAGAACGTCAAAGAGTAGGTATTGCTCGCGCAATTGTAAAAAATCCCAATATCATCATAGCAGATGAACCAACAGGTAACTTGGACAGTAAGAATTCTGTTGAAATAATGAATATTATCAAGGCAATATCTAAAGATAGATTAGTAATACTAGTAACCCATGAAACAAATTTAGCTAACTTTTACGCTAGTAGAATTATTGAAATATCTGATGGTAAAGTCGTAAAAGACTATGAAAACACTCATACTAATGAACTAGACTACGCTATCGATAATAGATTCTATCTAAAAGACTTTAAAAAAGAAGATAACTTTAAAGACAAAACTAATGATATAACAATCTATCATGATAATGATGAAAAACTACAAGTAGAAATAGTAATTAAAAATAATAATATTTATATTCGTAGTAAAAATAATAATTCAATTGAAGTAGTGGACGAAGACTCTAGTATTGAGTTTATCAATGACCATTATCATAAACTTGATAAAAATGAACTGGAAAAATATGAATTTGACTTTGAAAATGTTATCGATAAAAGTAGAAAATTAAGATACTCTTCAATATTTAATCCTCTTACTTTTATAACTAATGGTTTTAAAAAAGTATTTGCTTATTCTCTAATTAAAAAGATTCTATTAATTGGTTTTTTCCTATCTGGTATCTTTATAATGATTTCAACTAGTAGTATGGGAGCAGCTTCAAGAGTAAATGAAAAAGAATTTGTTGAAACTAATAAAAACTATATAACTATTGAATCTAATAAAACAGATCCATCTACATATCAAAAATATACAGAAGTAGAAGGAGTAAACTACATCTTACCAGGAGGTTCTACAATAAGTATGCGAGTACCATTAAGTGACTATTATCAAACGAGTAAACAAAATATGCTTTTAAAAGGTTCAATGTCTTCAATTAATATGATTACAAAAGATGATTTAATCTATGGTAGAATGCCAGAAAATAATTATGAAATAGTAGTAGACAAACTAACTATCGAAAAGATGTATTCATCAAGCGACGGAGTTAACAAAATGGCCAATGTTAAGACTATTAAAGATGTCCTAAATAGAAAAGCCAGAATAACCTCTATGGATGACTTTACAATAGTAGGAATAACAGACCTAGTATCACCTTCAATATATGTAAGTGAAGATATGTTTATTGATATGTTATATAACTCAAAAAATGTAAACGATGCTTATGAAGAGGGAAACGAAGGAACAACTGGTATTCAAAATTATGATTTACTTAAAGATAAAATAACTATTACCAAAGGTAGAGAACCAGCAAATGATTATGAAACTATTGTCAACGTAAGTAATGAAGAGTCTATGAAATTAAATAAAGAAATTTCAACTAAAATAGGTGATCGTAAATTAATAGTAGTTGGTTACTATACATCACCTGATGAAATAAATAATTATTTTGTAAACACCAATACTCTAAAAACAAGTTTAATTTTAAAAACAAAAAAACTAACAATTTATTCTAACGACAAAGATAAAACGATTGAAAACTTTAGAAATAATTATGAAATAAATATTTATGATAATTATCAAAAAGATAGAGAAAATTATATTGCCTCCTATGAAAAAAGTAATAACATAATGCTAGCTAGTGCTACAATCGTTCTAGCTATATCTCTAATCGAAATATTCTTAATGAGTAGATCATCATTCTTATCTAGAGTAAAAGAAGTAGGAATTTATCGTGCTATAGGTGTTAAGAAAAAAGATATTTACATTATGTTCTCAGGTGAAATAATCGCTATAACAACTCTAACAAGTTTAACAGGAATTCTAATTTGTGCTTACATAATGAAAGTTCTAACAACAGTACCATACATGCAAAGAGTTATTATGGTAAATATCCCAACTATTTTAGCCGCAATAATAATATGTTATGGTTTTAATCTCCTAGTAGGACTAATTCCAGTGTTTGCTACTCTACGTAAAACACCAGCTGCTATTCTTGCTAGAACTGACTTAGATTAAATGTAAAATTAAAAAAGTAGATAACTAAAACTATCTACTTTTTGTTATAATAAGTATAGGAGGAATAAATAATGGAACAAGCGAAAGTATATTTTACAAAGAATTTAACCAAAGAAAGTTTAGTAAACTTATATAAAACAGCTAATTGTAATCTAGAAGGTAAAGTCGCTGTTAAAGTTCACTCAGGTGAAGAAGGTAATCAAAACTTCTTACATCCAGAGTATTTTAAAGATATTATTGATTATGTAAATGGTACAGTAGTAGAATGTAATACTGCCTATGATGGTGCTAGAAATACTACTGAAAAGCATAAGAAGTTATTAGAAAATCATGGTTGGACTAAGCATTTTGATGTTGACTTATTAGATGCTGAAGGACCAGATTTAGTCTTACCAATTCCAAATGGTAAAAAGATAAAAGAAAACCACGTTGGTAAAAATATCAAAAACTATGACTCAATGTTAGTTCTATCTCATTTTAAAGGTCATCCTATGGGAGGATATGGTGGAGCTTTAAAACAACTATCTATTGGTTGTGCATCTGGCTATGGTAAAGCATATATTCATGGTGTAGGAATACCAGAAAATCTATGGACAGCTGACCACGATAGTTTCCTAGAGTCTATGGCCGATGCAGCTTCATCTGTAGTAAAATTATTTAATAATAAAATTGTCTACATAAACATTCTAGCAAACATGTCAGTAGATTGTGACTGTTGTAGTGTAGCAGAAGATCCATGTATGAAAGATATTGGCATAGTCCTATCAACAGATCCCGTTGCTATCGACAAAGCTTGTCTTGATATGGTATATAACAGTAATGATCCAGGAAAACATCATTTAATAGAAAGAATTGAATCAAGAAACGGATATCATACTATAGAGTCAGCTGAAAAACTAGGTATTGGTACAACAGAATACGAATTAATTAACATAGATTAGACATCATTAGATGTCTTTTTTCATACTTAAACAATCTTGAAATAAAAACATCAAAATGAAAAGCTACTTCAAAGGCTTGGAAAGCACCAAAACCACAGTTTCCTACAGAGTCCTAGATACAAGTATTGCTGAAGTAGATAATGAAGGAAATATTAAACCTTTAAAAGTAGGTGAAGTAGATATTATCGCAACAGCAGATGGAGTAGAATACACACTTCACTTAAGAGTAACCCAAGACATGATAACAAATTCCGATACAGCTTATCCAATTATTATGACACTTTGTGTAATTGGTATACTAATATCAGGAACAACAGTTTATCTAAAAGAACAATCAAACTAAAAGAGACTAAAATCTAGTCTCTTTCTTTTTTAATATAAATTATCAGGTAATAGCTTATCTAAATAACTCAAAATATTATCCTTTGTATACTTATTAGGTTCTCTAAGGTACATAGAACAAACATTAAGAACCGCACTTACATAAAACATTGTAAGTACTTCAGCTGGTACTTCACTATTATAATTCTTCTCACTCTCTATATGACTTCTAACATCCATTAATAAAGTATTTCTAATCATGTCGTTCGCAACACTATTATTGTTATTCTTAATAATAGAAGAGTAGAATGATACATTCTCACTAATATGTTCAAATAATAACTCAATCATTTTCATATAAAAATCTTTTGTATTAGAAATATTGGTATTAGACTTTAACTTATCAACTAAAGCAACCTCCATATCTTTCATTAAAGCATATAAAAGTTCATACTTATCATTAAAATGATCATAAAAAGTAGATCTGTTAGTTAAAGCCACTCTACATATATCCGCCACTTTAATATCTTCAAAAGGTTTATCCTTCATCATGACTAATAATCCGTCATATAAACTCTTTTTTGTCTTAATTACACGTAAATCTTCCTTTTTATCCATTTTCCATCACCTATACATTATTATATACTTAAAACTTATAATGTAAAGATAAACAACACAAAGTTGGTTAAATATACTACTTTTAGCATACAACTGTCGGTTATCAAACATAAAAGATTATATTTTACTGGTCTTTTTTCTTTTAAAGCATAGAATTAATTATGCGAAGAGGAGGAAAGAGTATGAAAAAAATCGCAGAAAAAATAACCAATAACAGTGTTATAGTTCTAGTGATAAGTTTACTTCTTTTCATAGTATCAATATTTGGTTATGTAAATACTAGAGTAAATTACGATATTCTAGTTTATCTACCAGATACTATTGAAACTATAAAAGGAGAAAACATTTTAACAGATGAGTTCGGTCTTGGTTCATATGCCTTTGTAATGACAAATGATAAAGATTCAGAACAAATATTAGCCCTAGAGGATAAAATAAAAGATATAAAGGACGTCAAAGAAGTATGTAGCGTAGCTGATGTCTTAGGAACAACAATTCCATATGATATGTTACCAGATGAAATACAAGATAAATTATATAACGACAACGAAACAGTAATCTTTGTAACATTTAATGGTTCAACTTCAGAGGACTCAACAATAGATGCCGTTAGATCATTACGAGAAGTTGTAAAAGATGCTAACAAAGTAAGTAGTATGACCGCTATGGTAATTGATACCATGGACTTATCAAATAGTGAATTAGTAGCCTATGTTTCAATAGCTGTAATCTTCTGTTTACTTATACTTTTAGCAACAACAGATTCTTACATAATACCATTCTTATTACTAGGAAATATTGGTATAGCAATCATTTATAATATGGGAAGTAACTACTTTCTAGGAAATATAAGTTATATTACAAAGTCTATCTCAGCTGTACTACAATTAGGAGTAACAACAGACTTCTCAATATTCTTATATCACAAATATGAAGATTCTAAAAAGAAAATTAAAGATAAAAAGAAAGCCATGGCCGATGCAATAGTTCAAACATTTAAATCAATATTAGGTTCATCCTTAACTACATTTGCTGGTTTCCTAGCACTATGTACTATGGACTTATTATTAGGTAAAGATATTGGAATTGTAATGGCAAAAGGAGTTTTATGTGGATTAATATGTGTTGTTACAATATTCCCATCATTCTTACTAATCTTTGATAAACAAATAGAAAAAACAAAGCACAAAGTATTATTACCTAAATTTGAAAAATTACCAAAATTTATAATTTCAAAACAAAAATTTATCTTAATAGCTTTTATCCTATTAATGATACCAGCATATATTGGTAATAGTAATTATGATGTTTACTACAAACTTGATGAGTCACTTCCAAAAGATTTAGCTTTTAATGTAGCAAACAATGACTTAGCTAAAAAGTTTGGTATAACATCTCCAGAAATAATTATTATGGATAAAAATGTTTCAAGTAGTGATATTGAATCTCTTACTGATGAATTAAAATCAGTAGAAGGAATAGACTTAGTCTTATCACCAAGTGAATTCGTAAATAATGGTCTAGAAACAATCATTCCAGATAACTTACAAGAAATACTAAATAATGATAAATATCAATTAGTCTTAACTAATTCTACTTATGAAATAGCATCAGATGACTTAAATAATCAACTAGCAACAGTAAATAAAATAGTTCATAAATACAATAAAAAGGCTATAGTTGCTGGTGAAGGTGCTCTAATGAAAGACTTAATAACTATTGCAGATCATGACTTTAACATGGTTAATTACACATCACTTGCTGTAATCTTTATAATCATGGTACTAGTATTAAAATCATTAAGTCTACCAATAGTCTTAAGTTTAGTAATTGAATTTGCTATCTTCGTAAATATGTCAATTGCTTACTATACAGGAACATCACTTCCATTTATAGCTTCAATCGTTGTAGGAACAATCCAGTTAGGAGCAACAATAGACTATGCTATTTTAATGTCTACTAAGTATATTGAAGAAAGACAAAAAAGTGCCAATAAACAAAAATGTATGGAAGAAACTCTTAAGTTTACAATCCCATCTATCATAACTTCAGCTTTATGTTTCTTTGCCGCAACAGCAAGCGTTGGTTTCTATACCAAAATAGATATGATTGGTTCAATTTGTAACTTACTAGCAAGAGGTTCTCTAATTAGTATGATATCAGTTATCTTTATCTTACCATCATTATTAATGTTATGTGATAAGATAATTCTAAAAAATAAAAATGTTAAGAAAGAAGGAAAATAATATGAAAAATATGAATAAAGTTATTTCAGGTATCCTAATATCTAGTATGTTATTAACTCCAATTTCTACTTTTGCCTTAACAAAAGAGGAAACAATTTATACTAACTTAAACTATGATGGTAAAGTAGAAAAGACTACTGTTAATAATCATTTATCTAATCTAGATAAAGGAACAATTAAAGATGATACAGATTTACAAAAAATTCTAAATATTAATGGTAAAGAAAAATATAGTCTTGATAATGGTATAATTAGTTGGAACTCAACTGGTAAAGATATTTATTATCAAGGAACAACTAAAGAAAGTCTACCAATTACAGTAGAAGCTAAATACTATTTAAATGGTAAAGAAACTAAAGTAAAAGATTTAATTGGTAAAAAAGGTAATATTACTATTAAATTAAATTTAACTAATAACTCTTATAATACTTATTATAAACAATACACTCCATTCGTTGTAACAGTAGGAACAACACTTTCTAATAAAAATAATTCTAATATTACTGTAACAAATGGTAAAGTAACATCAACTGGTAATAAGAGTATGTTAGTAGCTCTTGCTACACCTGGATTATATGAAAGTATTGGTCTAGAGGATTTAAAGAGTCTAAATAATGTTGAAATTAACTATACAACAACTAACTTTACTTTAAATAATATCTACTTAGTAGCAACTCCAAAACTACTATCTGAAAGTGATTTATCTGTATTCAATAAGATGGATAATCTATCTTCCTCAATTAATACTCTACAAGATAGTATGAATAAAGTAGTATCTGGTACTACTGAATTAAAAACTGGTACTGAAAAATTATCAGTAGGTGCTTCTACTTTAACTAGTAAATATAGTGAAGTATTAGGTGGAGTGGAAAGAATAAAAAATGGTTCAATTGACTTAACTTCTGGCATTGAACAAATTATTGCTTCTCTAGAAGCTGTAAAAAAACAACTAGTAGCTGAACAAACTAGTCCTGAAGCAATTGCTCAAGCAGAATCTTTAAAAGAGTTACAAGCTTCAAATGCTCAAATGTTAACAAAATTAAAAGTTGCATTTAATAATGATGAAACAAGAATTTTAAATGCTAAAAAAGCTGCTGTAGAATGTAATTTAACTACTGAAACAGATGAACAAAAACTAGGTATTTGTTTAATTAAACATGGCTTAACTACAGAAGAAATATCTGCACTTCCATATCTATTATTAATTGAAAATAATAGTACAGCTATAACTACTTTAAATGCAAAATTATCTTCATCTGTTACAACAATCAACACCATGATAGCAACTCTAGAAGAAGCCTTAAAAGAAGCAAAAGATGGTTCACTTGGTCTAACAGCTGGATTAGATGAATTAAAAAGTGGACTAGCCTTACTAGAAGCAGGAACTAAAGAATTATCAACTGGTCTAAATTCAGCTTTAACTGGAACAACAGCTCTAGAAGAAGGACTTACTCAAATAAATAACGAAGGAATAAATAAATTATCTTCATATACAAATACAGTATCTAATTACTCTTCTAAAGTAAAATCTCTAGTAAAATTATCAAAAGAGTATAATGGTTACCAAACATCTACTGCTAATAACTCAACATTTATCTATAAGATAAAATCATTAACAAAGTAATAATTGAAATATAAAAATAGACTATATGGAACTAAATAGTACTAAGTTCATTAGTCTATTTTTTTCATTTAAAAGAAAAACATTTTTACTAAAATCTACTTTAAATATGCTATTATATAGGTACATGCAACCTAAAGTTTACAAATTTCCAATCAAAGTTGGTAGAAAGCAACCGTTAATTATCGTACTATTAATAGCGAAAGAGGTGAGATTATGAAGTTTGGTGACAAACTAATTAAACTTAGAAAGAAAAATGGCTTATCTCAAGAAGACTTAGCCAACAAATTAAATGTTTCAAGACAATCAGTATCTAAATGGGAAAGTAATAATACTTATCCTGAAACAGATAAAATAGTTCAAATCTGTAATATCTTTAATTGTAGTATGGATGACTTAATCAATGACAAAGTTACAGATATAGAAGAAGTAGAAAGAAAAGAAAAAAACAATCTAAATATTGTTCTAGACTCTCTATTAGAATTTATTACTAAAACAATAAACATGTTATCTAGAATGAAATTCTCATCAATCTTAAAATGTTTTATTGAACAAGTAATTATTGTTCTACTTCTAGCATTCATTGGTATGATAATATCATCAATTATTCCTAATGTAATTTGTAAAACTCTAAACTTTATCCTATCAGGACGCTACTATACTGTCTATAATGTAATAAAAGGTCTATGTCAAACTATCTGGCTTATTATATCTATAATTGCTATTATTCATATTTTTAAACTTCGTTATTTAAATTACTATGATGAAATAGTTGAAAAGGAAAAGAATGTATCCTCAAGAAAAGTTAAAGAAAATAAAAAAGAAGAAACAAATACTACAACTAGTTTTGAAAGAAAAGATGAAGAAAAAATAATCTTAAGAGATCCTAATCATGAACCATTTGCTTTCTTAAGTCTCCTATCAAAAATAGTAATTTTCTTTGTAAAAATAACTATCGCATTTATCGGCTTATTCTTAGTCTTTACTTTAACACTATCTCTAATTAGTTTAGTAATAAGTCTATCTTTATCCCTACATTCCTTAATATTTGCTGGAGCAACCCTAACTTCACTTGGTATCATAATAGCTAATATAATAGTCTTAATTTTAATTGTAAATTTTATTATAAATAAAAAAATAAAAGCAGAAATACCTATAACTATCCTTTTAGTCGCTATAACAATAGCTGGAATAGGTTTAGGTATAGGTTTACTTGGTTTTAAAAATATTGATTTTATAGGTTTTGACGAAAAAAGTATAAAAGAAAATGAAATAGACCTAACTTATAAAGACAATATGTTAATTATGAATACTTGGGAACATAACTATGAAATTATAATAGATAACGCCATGAGTCTAAATGATATAAAAGTAAGATATAAATATAACCCTGATTACTATAAAATATCTTATAGTGTAGATTACAGCTATGATATGCGTGAATATGATACATATTTGACTAGCACTAATAATTTTCCAAAACAATTTAAAACTTTCTTAGACGACCTAAAGAAAAATACTATTAGAGATTATTCTACTAGTGAATTTAATAATAGTATGAAATTAATTGCTAATGAAGAAACAATTAATAAATTAATGACTAACTTTTCTAAACTATATTTATTTGAACAAGAAAAAACTGAAACTGGTTATAAAATTTCTAATGTTGAGTTTCGTTTAGAAGAAGATGATCAAGGTTGTTCTGCATACTACAGTGCCGCAACAGATACTCTAACTTGTCCTAGTTGGTGTGAAGGTAAAAAAGAAAAAATAGATACTCCAAAAGGTCAAATTATAAAATTCTATTGTGCAACTAGTAATGATTAAAATAACATCTCACATACTAACATCGTCATAATACCTAAGAGAAAAGAAAATATTGTTGCTTTTCTCTTTTTATATTGCCAAGAATTAGGTAACAATTCATAAATACTAATATGAATCATTATTCCAGCTGTAACTCCAAGTATCAAAGCTAAAATAAAATCATTCATGTATCTAGCAAGAAATAAATAGGCAAGTATCGCTCCAAACAACTCTGAAAATCCAGATAAAAAAGTATACCAAAAAGCCCTCTTTCTGTTATAAGTCGCATAATATATTGGAACCGCTATAGAAATACCTTCTGGAATATTATGAAGAGCAATAGCTAAAGACAAAGTAATACCCAAAGAAAGATTACTATTAGTCGAAATAAAAGTCGTAATTCCCTCTGGTATATTATGAAGTGCTAAAGCAATTACTGAAATAAGTCCTAATTTATAAAGATTATTATTAGAAAAATGCTCATCAATCTTTTGATCAATAGAACTAGAAAACATAATTCCTAAAACTACAAAAATAAACACTATCAAAAAGACAAAAACTTTTGTATAATCAAAGTAGAGTAGACTAACAGACTCTGGTATTAAAGAAGTAAGAGAAATAGTAATCATAACTCCAGCAGAAAAGGCCAAAGATTTGCTAATAATACTTTCTCTAGACTTATGCAAATAACATGGTATAATACCAAGAAGTGTTGCTAAACCAGCTAAAGTTGTAATTAAAAAACTAAATATAATTCTATTCATACTAATTTATATACATAAAATCAAAAAAATATGACTTTATCAAAAAACTAATCCAAATTCTATATTGAAAAACATTAACTTGTATATTATTATAATGAAACGAGGTATATAAAATGAATCTAATTTTTATGAGACATGGCGAAGCCACTAATAATAAAGAAGAGTTTTTCTCAGACAAAGAAATATATTGGTCTATTCTAACTGAAAAAGGCATAAAAGAAGTAAAAGACTCAATAAACCTTTTACCAAAAAGTATTGATAAAATTTATGTCTCTCCCTTACCAAGAACTATTGAAACTGCTCATCTAGTCTACGAAAAATATAAAACTACCGAAGTAATTATAGATAACCGTTTACGTGAAATAAACTATGGAAAATATTCTGGTAAGAAAAACAATGAAGAACTAGATAACATTCGTCTACAACAAATTAATGGAGACTATTTCACTAAGTTTGGGGACTACGGAGAAAATAAATTCGAAATAGAATTAAGACTATCTACATTTTTAAAAGATATTTCAACAGAAAACTCCAGCAATAGTACTATTCTAATCATCTCCCACGGTTCAATAACTTCATACATGAAAAGAATTCTAAATTTAAAAACTCCTCATATTAAAACTGGTAAAATAGAAGAATTTATTGATATTGATTTTACTCCAGTATTAATTCATTTAAATAAATTAAATACGTATCAAACTCCAAATAATTAAAAAGAAAAGAAGTGATCATATGAACTACGATAAATTAATGGAAGAACAAATGTCATCAACTAAAGAAGGCAGTACACTTTTATTACATGCTTGTTGTGCACCATGTTCATCAGCTTGTCTAGAAAGACTAAGTAATTTCTTTAAGATAACAATTATCTACTATAATCCCAATATAACTGAAGAAAAAGAATATTTAAAACGTCTAGAAGAACTAAAAAACTTTATCCAAAAAATTAAAGTAAAATACCCAATCAATATAATAGATACAAGATATGATCCAAAAGAATTCTTTGAAATATCTAAAGGACTAGAAAAAGAAAAAGAACGTGGCAAACGTTGTTACAAATGTTACGAATTACGTCTAGAAGAAACAGCTAAAGTTGCTAAAGAAAATAACTTTGACTTTTTCGCAACTACTCTTACTCTAAGTCCTTATAAAAAAACTGACTGGCTTAATGAAATAGGAGAAAACCTATCTAATAAATATCAAACTTCTTACTTATATTCTGATTTTAAAAAGAAAAATGGTTATAAACGAAGTATCGAGCTATCAAAAGAATATAATTTGTATCGTCAAGATTACTGTGGCTGTATCTATTCAAAACTAGAACGAGAAGAAGAGAAAAATAAACAGATACACCTAACTTAAAAACTCAAACTAAATAAGACATAAAACATTATGTCTTTATTTTTTTCTAAAAATATGTTATAATATGGAGCCATAAAAAAGGGGATGACTATATGTCAAAAATTATCAGTTCAATATCAGGACTAAATCTAACAACACCAATTAATGGTGGAAGTTGTAGTAAAATATATAAAGTAGCTCCAGATGAATATTTTAAACTATTAAATGAAGATTATAGAGATCTATATGAACCAGAAAATGTTGAAGTACTAGAAACCTTATTAGAATTACAACAAGTAAAAACACCTTCACTCGCAATACCAGTTACTATCTATTGTAGTAAAGAACAACTATTTGGTTATACATCTAAAATAATGCCAGGTATCTCTTTAGAAGAACTACCAGAAAACACCAAACTATCTCTAATAAGAGAATCTCTAAAAGGAATCAAACCAGAAATAAAAGAATTAGCAAAACAAGGTATTAAAACAGAAGATATCGGTGGAGACAATATCCTATTATCAGACCACATGAGTATAATTGACTTAGAACTAAGTCTAGTCGCAAAAGATGCTTCCTTTGACTATCTATATTCAAAAACTATGAATCAAATCCTAAATAGTACTATCTTAAATAGTATAGGTTCTAAAGTAGCTAATAATTTTCAAACAGCTGAAATTATCGCTCTAAGAGAATCTTTAAGAAATGGTGAAAGTGATAACTTTGAACAACTATTCGACTTAATGATTACTGAATTAGAAAATACAACAAATCAAGAAATAAAAACTATAGGAGAGAGTAAAAAAGCCTATCAAAAAGTAAAGTAGAAATGTAAAGTAATCTTTAACACGTTGCATATTATTATTAAAGATGTTATATTATTTAATGTGAGTTATCACTGGATTTTGATATAAAATTGGATAATATTTTTCCTCGTTATTAAATTTGGAAACTATATCTTTTTACCTAAAAGTCCAATCTTTAATAAGGAGGTCAAGAATATGGAATTTGAAGACAAGACATTAGTTTGCCAAGATTGTGGTAAAGAATTTACTTTTACTGCTGGTGAACAAGCATTCTACAAAGAAAAAGGTTTAGATAATGAACCAAAAAGATGTAAAGAATGTCGTGATAAGAGAAAAGCAGCAAGAGAAAACAAAGAATTTAAATAAGAAAACTAAAAGTTGATTTTTCAACTTTTTTTCTTTCTAAATAACTAACACTTTACATATAATAAATACTGAAAACTTTACATATCAACGAAAATAGTATATACTTTGGTATGTGCAAGGAGTGGGATAAATGAAATATTATTGTATTGGTATAAAAGGAACAGGAATGTCAACCTTAGCTCAAATATTGAGTGATTTAGGAAATCAAGTATCAGGCTATGATGACGCTAGAGGTCATAAGTTTACTCAAGATGGACTAGAAGAGCGAAACATTCCAATTTATTATGATGGCAATCATGAATTAGATAAAGATACAATCGTTACTTATAGTGTTGCTTTTAAAGAAGATCATCCAGAACTTCAAAGAGTAAAAAAACTAGGTTTAACCGTAAAAAAATATAATGAAATTATGGGTGATGTAATTGATATGTTTGAAACCATTGGAGTATCTGGAACTCATGGTAAAACAACAACTTCATCCCTAATAAGACATTTCCTAGAGGAAACAGTAGGTTGCAATTACTTTATCGGTGCTGGTGATGGTTATGCTACAAAAGATAACAAGTACTATGTTGTTGAAAGTGATGAATTCAATCGTCATTTTACAGCTTATCATCCTACATACGCCGTTATAACAAACATTGAAAGAGAACATATGGAGTGTTATAAAGATCTAGATGATATTAGAAATACTTTTGAAATATTTGCAAGACAAACAAAAAAACTAGTTGTAGCAAACGGTGATAATGAAGAAATAAGAAAAATCAACTATGCAACTAAAGTATTATTTTATGGTTTTAATGAAAATAATGATGTTGTAATCAAAAATATGAATTTAACAGAAAAGTCTTCTGAATTTGACTTATTTATTAACAATGAATTATATGGTCACTTTAATATTCCTCTATTTGGAAAACACATGGTAATGGATGCAACCGCAGCTATTATAATTGCCAAAGAACTAGGTCTAGAAAAAGACACAATCGAAAAGTTATTACAAACTTTCCATAATGCCAAAAGACGTTTTGAAGAACAAAGAGTAGGGGATAGTATTATCATTGATGACTATGCTCATCATCCTACAGAAATAAAAGTAACTCTAGAAGCAGTTAAGCAAAAATACCCTAATAAACGTCTTGTAGTAGTTTTTGCTCCAAATACATATTCTAGAACAAAAGACTTTAAAAATGAGTTTATTGCTGCCTTTAAAGTAGCTGATAAAGCTTATCTAACAGAAATAGATTGTAATAGAGAAAAACAAGAAGATTATCCTGGTATAACTTCTCATATAATTACAGATAATTTAAAAGATAGTGAAATAGTATCAGTTGATACCATGGATAAACTAAAAAATGAAACTTCATCAGTAGTATGTTTCATGGGTTGTGCTTATGTAGATGGCTTAATATCTGCCTACAAAAAAGTAATAGAAAATAACAAATAAAAAGCTCGTTATTAAAAACGAGTTTTTCTTTACATAATTATTTTTGTGTAGGTTTATCAGTCTGCCTACCAAGTTCATCTATATCACTTTTTGTATACATTCTATCAATATGATGATCAGCAGTAACAGGAATATATCCCAATATATATTTAGGATTAACTTTTACATCATTTCCATCGCTTATATAAATCTTACTTGTATCAGCTAAATCCTCATCCGGAATTCTAATTATAATTGACCCAGATGAATTTTTATATGCATTTGCATACATTGCCTCTTTAATTACCGTACTATTATCTGGATAATAACTAACAGTATCACTAAGTTTTTTCTCAGAAGCAACCATTCCACCCATATGTCCATCTATTCTTAAACCATTATTAAGTATGTCACTAATTGCCTCAACTGAAGTATCGTGTTTAGTTCTATGTATTCCAACTAAAACATTTTCCTCAGACACAAGTTGTTCAAGTTCATCTCTAAGCATTGGAGAAATAGAACCATTAACTGGTCCTAAATATTCAAAACCAATAGTAGAAAAGCCTAAAGACTTTAATTTATCAAATCTCTTAGATATTTTATATTGATGAAGCTCTTTTTCTAAAAGTTCTCTATCTTCCTGTAGAGAATTATTAGCTCTTTTTAATTCTTTTAATGAACGTCTATTTAACTTATCAATTCCAATCTCATGAAATTCTCTTCCATCAGATTTAACATAATAATATCCCTTATCAGGACTAAACTTTCTCATTAAAAAGTCATCTTTAATATCAAATTTCTTATCAAATAAACCCATACAATCACCCTTAATATTAGTATAAAGTATTTTATTTAAATAGTAAAGCTAACAACTTATACATTAGTATCACTCTAAACAAATAAAATATAAATCTACTATTGTCAAAATAAATATTCCATGCTAAAATATTATTGTTCTAGAAAAAAGAACGAACTATATGGCCTGTTGGTGAAGAGGCTTAACACATTGCCCTCTCAAGGCAACATTCACGGATTCGAATTCCGTACAGGCTACCATATTGTAAACTAAAAGTAGGATACTACTTTTTTTTATTTTTCTCCATTGACAAAAAGTCTAATAACGACTAAAATGAATAAATGTAAGGCAGCTAACAATTATAGAAAGGAAGTAAAAAATGTCTGATATAAATGTTTTATATGAAATAAAATCTTTAGAAAAAGAAATTGTTCGTGCATTTATCAATAATAAAGATATTACTATTCCAGAAAACATTTTTCCATCTCCCACACAATTTCAAATAATAGAGTGCATTATTGAAAATAAAAACCAGGAAATAAATCAGAAAGACTTAGAAAAGCATCTAAATCTAAGTCGAGCAACCATTTCTGGAGTATTACAAACGATGGAGAAAAAAAATCTCATCAAAAGAGTAACTAATAGAGAAGATGTAAGAACTAAAAAAATTATTCTAAATGAAAAAACTAAAGAAATTTTTGAAAAAAAGCGTAAAACAATTGAACATACTGAAAAAAAACTAATAAAAAATATTTCTGAAGAAGATTTAGAAACATTTTTAAAAGTATTAAATATAATGAAAGAAAATATAAAAAAGGAAGAAGGTAAAGACAAAATATGTTAAAACTACTGAAAAAATTTAAAAAGAAAGAATGGTTCTTATCATTTATCGCCTTACTACTAATAATTGTCGAAGTATGGCTTGAATTAAAAATGCCTGACTACATGTCAGAAATAACAAAACTCGTTCAAACAGAAGGCAGTAAAATGGCTGACATTATAACAAACGGTAGCTGGATGATAGGTTGTGCTCTAGGTAGCTTAACAGCCGCTATAATAGTAGGATATATCGTTGCTAATGTAGCCTCATCATTTTCTATGGACTTAAGAAAAGACCTCTTTAATAAAGTAGAAAGTCTTTCCATGAATGAGATTAAACAATTTAAAACTAACAGTTTAATTACTAGAACAACAAATGATATAACTCAAATAGAAATGGTAATAAGTATGGGACTTCAATTATTATTAAAAGCCCCAATAACAGCAGGATGGGCTATCTTAAAAATACTAAACAAGAGTTGGCAATGGAGTGTTTCTACTGCCGTAGCTGTAGTTATATTACTATCAGTAATTGGAATGCTAACAATAATTGTCATGCCAAAGTTTAAAATAGTTCAAAAATTAATTGATAAAATCAATGGTGTAACAAGAGAAAACTTAACTGGTATTAGAGTAGTACGTGCTTTTAATGCAGAAAAGTATCAAGAAGATAAATTTGAAGAAGTTAATAACAAACTAACAAACCAGCAATTATTTAATCAAACAATGTTTGCTATTTTATCTCCTGTAATGTACTTAGTAATGAATGGTCTAGCCCTAGCAATCTACTTTATTGGTGCTTCACTAATTAATAATGCCCTAATGGCTAATAAAATAGTTTTATTTGGAGATATGGTAGTCTTTTCATCATACTCAATGCAAGTAATAATGTCATTCCTTATGCTAGCAATGATTTTCATGATGATGCCAAGAGCCCAAGTATCAGCTGAACGTATCAATGAAGTTTTAGAAAAAGATAGTTCTATAAAAGAAGGAACTTTTGATAATATTGATACTAAAGAGAAAGGTACAGTAGAATTTAGAGATGTTTCTTTCAAATACCCAGATGCTGAAGAGTATTTATTAAAAAATATTTCATTTAAAGTAAATAAAGGTGAAACAATAGCCTTTATAGGTTCAACCGGTTCAGGTAAATCAACTCTAATAAACCTAGTACCAAGATTTTATGATGCTACTGAAGGAGAAGTTCTAGTAGATGGTATTAATGTAAAAGAATATAAAGAGGAAATTCTAAATAATAAATTAGGATACATTCCTCAAAAAGCTGTAATCTTTAGTGGTAGTGTAAATTTCAATGTTTCTTATGGCGAAAATGGTAAGAAAAAGACTAAAAAAGATATTGAAGAAGCTATCAGAGTAGCTCAAGCTAAAGAATTTGTCGAGAAAATGGATAAAGGTTACAACACTCATCTAGCTCAAGGCGGAACAAATGTCTCAGGTGGTCAAAAACAACGTCTAGCAATAGCCCGTGCCATCGCCAGACGTCCAGAAATCTACATCTTTGATGACTCATTCTCAGCGCTAGATTATAAAACAGATTCCGTTTTAAGAAAAGAATTAAAAAAATATACTAAAGATGCTACTTGTCTAATAGTTGCTCAACGTATTGGAACAATAATGAATGCCGATAAAATTGTAGTCTTAGACAATGGTCACTGTGTAGGAATAGGTACACACAAAGAATTATTAAAAACATGTGAAGTATATAAACAAATTGCTTTATCTCAATTATCAAAGGAGGAACTAGAAAATGAATAACGAAGAACATACAGAAAAAGAATCTAGAAGACATGGTCCTCCAGGAATGCATGGTGGAATGGAAAAACCCAAAAATCTAAAAAAAGCTATTAAAAGACTAACTCAAGGCTTAAAAGATTTCAAGCTTCTAATTCTAGTATCCCTAATTCTAGCAGCAGCAGGTTCAATTCTTGCTATATTTACTCCAAATATAATAAAGGATCTAACAGATGAAATTTCTAAAGGACTAGTTGTAAATAGTAAAAACTTAGAATTAGTAACAAAAGAAATAACAACAAACTTCTCTTCAAACGAAGAACAACAAAGAATTCAAGAAATATTAAATATTAATCTTTCAAATGAAACAGTAATAACTATAATGCAAGATAGTAATATTTCTCAAACAGATAAAAAAGCCTTTCAAGACTATTTAACAAGTATTAACAAAAATCAAGAAGAAGCCCTAAAAAATCTAACTACACTACCTAATTCTATATTAGAAATAGTCTTAAAAGATTCAACATACCAAGAAAAAACCATTTCAACACGAGAAAAAATAGATCTATTAAACTCGCTAAAAGACAATAAAATAAATATTAGTGAAAATCTTCAAAATATATTATTAAAAGATATAACTATAAAAAATCAAAAAATAACTAGTAAAGAACAAATACAATATCTAAGTTTAATGTCTAGTCTTCAAAATAAAAAAGATATTGATGCAACCACTCTATATAAAAAGATAGATAAGATGCCTTTATCAATAAAAAAACTAATAGAACCAAACATGAACTTAGAAAAGATTAAGAATATTACTATTTTATTAGTAATTCTTTACGTTGTTAGTGCAATATTTACTTATTTTGAATCAATTACTATGACTCAAGCTGCTAATAGATTTGCTAAAAAATTACGTAGTAGCATTTCAACTAAAATTAATAAATTACCATTAAAGTACTTTGATCAACATGCAACTGGTGACATCCTATCTAGAGTTACAAATGATATTGATACTATTGCTCAAGCTATGAACCAATCTCTTTCTACTTTAGTAAGTGCTGCAACTCTTTTAATAGGAACAGTAGTAATGATGTTTATAACAAACTGGATTCTAGCTCTAACAGCAATATTTTCAAGTTTATTTGGTTTCATCTTTATGGCCATAGTACTTGGAAAATCTCAAAAGTACTTTACAGCTCGTCAAAAAGAACTTGGTAATTTAAATGGTCATATTGAAGAAATATATTCTGGACTAAATGTTGTAAAAACATACAATGGAGTAGAGGAGTCTAATAAAAAGTTTGACGAATTAAATAAAAAGTTATATGACGCCAATAGAAAAAGTCAATTCCTATCAGGCTTAATGCCTCCAATGATGCAATTTATTGGAAACTTTGGCTATGTAGCAGTTTGTATAGTAGGAGCAGTTTTAACTATGAACAATACAATCAGTTTCGGTGTTATTATTGCTTTCATTACATATGTTAGATTATTCTCATCACCATTATCACAATTAGCTCAAGCTATGACACAAGTCCAAACAACAGCAGCTGCTAGTGAAAGAGTTTATGAGTTCATTGATGAAGCTGAAATGAGTAGTGAAAAAGAACTTACAAAGAAACTAAATAAAAACAAAGTAAAAGGTAACATTGAATTTAAACATGTATCTTTCAAGTATGATGGTAATGATAAACCAACTATAAAAGACTTTAGTGCTCAAGCTAAAAATGGCCAAAAAATAGCGATAGTTGGTCCAACAGGTGCCGGTAAAACTACTATGGTTAACTTATTAATGAAGTTCTATGAAATAAACTCTGGTGACATACTAATTGATGGTACATCTATCAAAGAATTAACTAGAGAAAACATCCATAATCTATTTACAATGGTCTTGCAAGATACTTGGTTATTTAGTGGTACAATAAAAGAAAACATAGTCTATAACCATAAAAACGTTTCTGATGAAAGAGTAAAAGAAGTATGTGAAACAATTGGTCTAGATCATTTTATTAAAACACTTCCTAATGGCTATGACTCTAATTTAGAAGATAACGAAAGTATCTCTGCTGGACAAAAACAATTATTAACAATTGCTCGTGGTATGATTGAAGATGCACCTTTCTTAATCCTAGACGAAGCTACATCAAATGTTGATACTAGAACTGAAGAGTTAGTTCAAAAAGCCATGGATAAATTAACCGAAGGGAAAACAAGTTTTATTATTGCTCACCGTCTATCTACTATTAAAAATGCTGACTTAATTCTAGTAATGAATGAAGGAGATATAATAGAACAAGGTAATCACGATGAGTTAATTAAAAAGAATGGTTTCTATGCTACTTTATATAACTCTCAATTTGATCAAAATGCAAATTAAAAATAAAGTGTCTAATCTCTGACGATAGACACTTTTTTATTGTAAAAAAAGAAATTATATATTAAAATTAAATAGTAAGGTTGGTGTATGATAATGGAAAAAAATACCACACAAAAGCAAACTAAATTGACTGAATATGGTAAAGGTTCAGTAGGAATAATATTTCTTCTTTTAGTCATTTCTGGCTTTTGTTTTTATACATATTATGAGTACATTCTTCATCAAAATGAAATAACTAGATTAAAAGATGAATGTACACCAGTTTCTACTACTAGTGGTGAGAAAAAACTTGATTTAAATTCAACTATTGTCCAAGACTTATATAGTAAAGTAGTAACTAATATTAAAGAAGATACTGCAAATCCAACTTTTAATGATTCCATAAAAATGTACCTAGCTTATAGACAACTTTCTCATGACAAAATATATAATTCTAACTGTAATCAGTTTAATGATACAGCTATGCCACTATTTACTTGTCTAGACACCGAAGAAATAACTCCAACAGCATTTAAAGAAGAAAGTTTAAAAATTGAATACAAAAAATTATTTGGAGAACAAGCTAATTTTCAAAATGCCAATATCCAACTTGGTAGAACTTGTCTAGGAGGATACCAATACATTGCTAGTCGAGGAGAATACGTCTCAGGTTACTGTGCCCAAGCTCCAACTACAAGTTACTATGTTGAAAAAGAACTTGAAAAAGCCATCTCTAAAGAATCAACAATCTATTTATACGAAAAAGTAAAATATCTAGGTAGTGAAGGTCAAAAACTACCAGAAGAGTTACTATCAGGAACATATAAATATACATTTAAACTAGATACAAATTATAATTATGTATTACTAAGTAAAGAATTAGAACAATAGAAATAAGGTGAAAATTATGGAAATAAAAAAAGTAATAACAGGAGTATTAGATGAGAATTGTTATGTATTAATTAAAAATAATACTGCAATCATTATAGATCCAGGAGATGACTATTTAGACATTAAAGAAGCAATTGGTGAAAATAAAGTTTTAGCAGTCTTAATAACTCATTCTCATTTTGATCACATCGGAGCTTTAAGAAACTTCTTAACAAAACGCTCTATAAAAATATTCAAAAAAAGTAGTCTAGAAGAAAAAGAATATACTATTGGAGATTTTAAATTTAAATGTATTTATACTCCAGGTCATTCTAAAGACTCTGTAAGTTTCTTCTTTGAAGAAAATAATTGTATGTTTGTAGGAGACTTTATCTTTAAAGAATCAATTGGTAGAACAGACTTACCTGGTGGAGACAATAACGATATGAAAGAAAGTCTTAATAAACTACTAGCATTTAACGAAAGTATAACTCTATATCCAGGACATGATGATGAGACTACTCTAAAATATGAAAAAGAACACAATCCATACTTAAAATAGAAAGATATTCTTTCTTTTTTTCTTATCTTATGTTATTATACTAAGTCAAGAAAAGGGAAGGGATAATATGAAAGTATGGACAAAAGTACGTCTAAAAGACCAAAATAAAAAAATAGAATTAGTAAGTAGATCACTAACCAATTATTTATATGCTTACGGTCCAGCAGCCGAAGTAAAAGAAAAATACAATATATCTGAAAATGACTATGCAAAAATGAGTCAATATACAGCTAATCGTATTTCTGGAATCTTACTACTATATCTAGCAAAAGACTATAAAAGGATAAATGATATTGCTAATAAATATAATTTAAATAATGAAGTAATAAAAAATATTTATCCCGAAATAGAAGGATATATATCAAAATAAAAAGTCATCAACCGATGACTTTATTTTTTATAGGTAAAATAAAACACTAAGAAAACCAATTAACATAGCTAAAACTAAAATAATTGATACAACTTTAACAACTTTTTTATTCATAGTATCCACCTCACTATTAATTATAAATTATTTGTCATAAAAAGTAAAACATATTTTCACATACAACACTCTAATAACTAATATATTTAACTGAGGATGATAATAATGAAAGAACTACTAAAAAAACTAAAAACTAAAAAAGTATTTATCATAATTTTCATAGTAACACTTCTAGCATTCATAATAGGAATACTCTTAGTAAGTATTGAATCAAAAGATAATAAAGAATTAATAACAACAAGTCTAACTACCTTCTTTAATAATATCAAAGAAAACAAATTAAATACTCAAACACTACTCTATAAAAGTATAACTAATAACTTAATAATTAATATTATAGTCTGGTTACTAGGTATATCTATAATTGGACTACCTATAGTTCTAATTATCTTAGGTTTTAAAAGTCTTACCATAGGCTTTACTATTTCAAGTATTCTCTATACTTATAAATTAAATGGTCTTATCAAAGTAATAATATACATAATTCCTAATATAATAAACTTATTTGTCTTATTTGTCTTAACATATTATTCTATAAATTTTTCTTTAATGTTATTTAACTATCTATTTAGAAAAAAAGAATATAATAAAAAATTAATTGTAAATAGATACTTAAAATTACTAATATTATCACTACTAATATCTATTCTAACCTCTGTAATAGAAACTTTTATTTTACCTAAACTATTTTATTTAACATAATCTTTTAAAAATACTAAAAATACTGTATAATTTTAACTGGTGAAGTACTATGAAAAATAAAAAAAGAGTTGTTGTTGCGATGAGTGGAGGAGTAGACTCATCTACTGCTGCATACTTATTAAAAGAAGAAGGATATGACGTTGTGGGTGCAACTATGCAACTTTTAGATGATGAAAAGACTCTTCAAGCTATAAAAGATGCTAAAGAAGTTGCTAAAACTATTGGTATTAAGCACTATGTATTTGACCTTAGAAAAGAGTTTAAAGAAATAGTAATAGCAAACTTTATAGACTCTTATAAAAAAGGTTTAACCCCAAATCCATGTGTATTATGTAATAAAATATTTAAATTTGGTATCTTCTATAATAAAGCCAAAGAAGAATTAAAAGCTGATTATATATCTACAGGTCACTATGCCAATATTGAAAACTCTAAATTAAAGGCTTGTAACACTCTAAATAAAGATCAATCATACTTCTTATATGGAATAGATAAAAACGTCTTAGATAAAGTAATATTTCCCTTAAAAGACTATCATGATAAAACAGAAGTAAGAAACATTGCTGCCTTAGCTGGGTTAAATGTCAGTAATAAAAAAGATAGTCAAGAAATATGCTTTATTCCAAATGATGACTATGCTAAGTATTTAGAAAATAATTTAAAAAACAAACCATTACCTGGAAATATCTATTTAGAAGATAATAGTTTAATTGGTAAGCATCATGGTCTAATATATTATACAATTGGTCAAAGAAAAGGTCTTAACATAAGTTATAAAGAACCACTATATGTATTAAAAATAGATACAGAAAATAATTCATTAATTGTAGGGCCAAATAAAAGCCTATTTAAAGACAAATTACAAGCAACTAACATAAATATACTAGTAGATAAATTACCAGCAAATGCACTAGCTAAAATAAGGTCTAGAGGTCCTAAAGAAGAAGTAAAAATAGAACAAATAAATGACAAACTAATAGTAACATTTAAAGAACCAGTGAGAGCCATAACCCCAGGTCAATCAATAGTCTTTTATGATAAATCTGACACCTGTTTAGGTGGAGGAATAATAGAAAAAACTCTCTAAAAAAAAATATATAGTTTATCTATATATTTTTTTATTTATAAAGTGTCAATTTACACTTGATTATTTACACAAACCTGTCTATAATTATATTAGGAGGGTAAAAATATGAAAGAATTAAACGTAGTCCTAACAGAATTAGGAATTAGCAAAGTTCGTTTAGCAAAATACCTAGGAGTTTCAAGACAAATGCTATATAATTATTTAGCAATCGACAATATTAATAATTGGCCCAAAGAAAAAGCAGCAAAATTATTAAGTCTATTAAATATTGAGAATATAGAACAATTAGGTTCTTTAAAAATAAATGGTGAATATATTATTGAAGTAGAGAATAGGTTAAATGAAGGTGTAAAAGACACTTCTAATAAAGATATAATCGCAGACCTAAAAGGTTTCAATAAAAAGGAACAAGAACTATTATCTGATATTATTAATTTATTAAAAGAAAAATTATCATCTGATAAAACTAAAGATACTTATAATACATATTTATATTTATATCACTTTCTACAATCAATGGAAACTAATCAAGAATTAAAATATATATTAGGATATGTATCAAAATCCCTTGGATTTACACCACCTATGGAATTTGCTTTCAACGGGGATAAGCAATTTATTTTTGAAAGTATTATGTTCAGTGCTATGACTCTATATAATAATGGGGGAGCTTCTAAAACAAGACTAGCTGCTTCTCATAAACGTTTTGAAGAGGATATAGAACATAAGAATGAAGAAAAACTATCTCGTACTCAAGAATTAAATACTGCTAAAATTCAAGCTCTAAAAGAGTTAGGTTATACAGAAATAAATGAAGATAATGCTAAAGAAGTATTAGAAAAAATTGCCGAAATTCAATCTCGAAAAGTATAATGTGTAGTAGAGTAGTAGGGAAGTAAATTAAAAAGAAAAGATTATATAATACGTTTGTTCTATTGTATAATTTTTTTTATGTAAAAATTTAAAAAATAACTTCCTATAAATTTATAAAAATATTATTTAATTAATTTAAAATAACAAAATATAATTATCTAAATATAAATATCAAGCTAATTATTAATATACTTAATAATTAATATGTATTATCAACAAACTAAGTCTAAATAAAAGATAAATAAGCCTTAATATTTACTATATTTAAGTATTTACCCCTCTTATTCCTCTTATTATAACTTCCTATAATTGATAAATAGTCAACTATAAAAAGGAGAATAATTAATGATTTGTTGTGAGAATTTTAATTCATTTACTATATATGGTATTTTAAATAAAATGAATGTTTATATAATAGAAAATGATATTGATAAACAAGATATTATTAATATTATTGTAAATAGTAATGGTTCTTTAAGTTTATTTTATTGGTCTAAATTGGATCCAAGAAAAAAAGACTAGTCTTCTAGTCTTTTTCTTTTTCTTCTTGATTTTTCATATATTCGTATATGTATTTTTGAAGTATAAATTCTACCATCTTATTAAAACTACGTTGTTCTATTTTTGCTATGTCTTCTATTGCTGTTTTTGTTTCTTCTTGTATTCTTATTGTAGTTGGTACTATCTCGTTCATACTATCACCTCACTTTCAATATTATATCTTTTTGCTATCATTTTTTATATATTCATATTGACAACAAAATGATTATATATTATACTTTAATTATGATTACATTATGTAATCACTATTAAGAAAGGAGGCTTCAGAAAATGAACGATATATTATTAAATGCAACATTAAAAGAGGCTATCAGTAAGAAAGGTACAAAATATATTTGTATTGAGATTGAAATTAAGCCAGGTTATGTTGTTAAATATTTCCCAGATAATGCAGAACAAGAAATTATTAAAATGTATTATTCTGGTAAATCAAATAAATAATGAAATACATAACTGTATATCATAATTTAAATTATGATACTTATTACTATAAGATTATCAATTTTTGTAATTATGAGGTTGGCTATGTAAATAAATTTAATCATCAGTTAATTTTGATTGTTGATATAAATTATATTTGTGAAACTTGTTATTATAGAAAAAGACATTATAGTAAGAAAAAAAAGGTATTAAGGAAATTTATTTCCTTTTTACAAAAAATAGAAAAAAAATTATAGAAAGGAGTCTATAGTATGTTTAAGTTAGGTAAACTTTTTTTACTAGGCGAAGTTACTAATCCGACAGGCGATTCCGCTAAATCTTTTGTTGATAGTATTATTGCTGGTGTTACAGGTCAAATTACTTTAACTCAAGTTGCGACTATTATTGCTGCAATTATTGCTGCAGGTATTATTGCTATATTTGCTTGGAAATATGCTCGTAAAGGTTATAAATTTGTTAGAGATGCTTTGGCTGGAAAGAATCCAGGAGTTTAGGAGGGGGAGGATGTCCTCCTTTTTATTTAGGAAAGGAGAAATGAAATATGAATGAAGCTATGTCAAGTTTTTTATCTTTAGTACAAGCAGTTGTTCCTTATTCAATTTTTTGGGGTTTAGGTATTAAAGCTTATAGGTTTGTTGTTGGTGCATATTTAGGGAAGGATGTTAGTATTTAATGAATGAATATTTGGAAAAAGAACTAAATTTAATTACTGGTATTAAAGCTCACATTTGGAAGTTAAAAAATTCTATTCCTGGAGAGATGAAAACTACAGGTATTAATATTTTTACAGGACCTCAAGGATCAGGAAAAACGTTATCTTTAGTTCATTATTTGAAGAAAATTTTAAAAGATTATCCTAATGCGATTGTTGTTACTAATATAGATTTTAATTTTCCTATTAGTAATAAAATTATTAAATATAGAGGTTTTCAAGATTTTAAAATTGAAAATGGTGTCTTTGGCGTTATTTATGTGTTAGATGAAATACATTTAATATTAAATTCTTTAGAGAGTAAGGGAGTACCATTATCAGTTATTGTTGAGCTATCACAACAACGTAAACAAAGAAAATTGATTCTAGGCACATCTCAAGTTTATTCTCGTATGGCTAAACCTTTACGTGAACAAATAAGGAATGTTATCATTTGCAAAAATTATTTTGGTATTTTTCAATTTAATTATTTAATTGACGCTTTTAATACTGCAGAAAAAGACGGTCAACTAAAATTTACTAAATTGAAAACAAGTTTCTTTTTTCATAGTAAGGAGGATTATAAGGCTTATGACACGTATAAAAAGATGGATACTTATATTGGTATTAGTAATAACAATAGTTCCTACTATTAATGTTAATGCTAAAAGTTATGTTGCTGACGATAGCGTAACTATATCTAGTCAATATCATGATGTATTTAATAATTATTTTAAAGAATATCAAAAATATACTTATTTTCCTTATGAGTGTAATACTAATTATTCAAGGACTTGTTACTTTGGTATAGATTCACAGGGTAATTATTTAGATATATCTTATAAAAATTATTCAGTTCTTTATTCTTAAGAATCTCGGTATGCAGATACGCAACTCCGTTAACACTGAATCCATAGTGAATATCCATATGTGCCATATGAACACGCTCATCTGAATCTATT
>ERZ779829.58-NODE-58-length-43986-cov-2.542123_pt1 | contig 43986 bp, 36 predicted proteins | sample MGYA00511562_ERZ779829 | MGnify/ENA primary metagenome ERZ779829 (study PRJEB29588, sample SAMEA2151677) | human gut metagenome | biome: human gut; feature: human-associated habitat; material: faeces | place: Denmark | collected 2008/2010 ... | reverse complement strand
AAAATTTTATATTCTTAATGATAATAATTTATATTTATATATAGTAAATTCAAAGGACATTGATGGTGGTGATAAGAAATATGAAACTAAGAAAAATTCAAAAAAATAATAATTTAATTTATTTTGGTTCCATAATAGTTGTTTTAATTGTTATATTCTTAAGTGTTGGATTTTCTGCTTTTCAGAATGAATTAGCAATAGAAGATATAAGTGCTGCCGTGCGAATAGATAAAGATGTAAGAGTGACAAAAGTTTGGGTTGAAAGCGTAAAAGATGCTACTAGTTACTATGAAGATTATAATGTTTCTAATATTTCTAGTAGTATTAAATTAAATAATAGTAATTCCTATGTTATTTACGATGTTGAAGTTTATAATTTAGGTAATGTTATTATGGGAATAAGTGATGCAACAATTGATAATGAAAATTTAAAATTTGAATTTTTAGATTATAATTTAAAAGATAAAATTTGCGATAATAATCAATGCTCTTTAGGAGTTAAAAAAACATTCAAAATAAAAGTGTCATATAAAGATAGCACAAATATCAATAATGTTGAAAATAAATTTGTGCTAAATTTTAAATTTGGAAGAATTTTTAATATTACTTATTATAATATTTCTAACAGCGATATATTTCCTACAGAGATAATAGAAGGAGACACATTAAATTTGAATATTCCAAGTAAAGAGGATTATCTTATAAAGATATTTATGAATAATAAATTATTATACAGTGGCAGTGATTATCAATATACAAACGACAATCTAATCATTCCAAATGTGTTGGGGGATATTCAAGTTCATTATAAAATGCCGATATGTCAAAGAGCAACCCTTCTTCATACAGAGGAATGTTTAGGTGGATATTGCTCTGGGATGGGTTATAAAGAAAATGGCGAAAAAGGCTCTTCTACCATTACATATGGTTCGTTAGGAACAGCTAATATACTTTCACCTGGTGATGCATTTGACTGTGACGTTAATGGTGATGGAATTTATGATTCAAATACAGAAAGATTTTATTATGTTACTGATATGGAAAAAAATAGTAATATAGCCGTTTTAATTTATTATAATAATGTTAGTGCTGGAAAGCCCGACAACGAAAAATATTATCCATATGATAGTTCTAAAGAAAATTGGCACGGACCTAGAAACGCAATAGAACAACTTCCCACTACTAGCCAATGGAGTAATGTACGTCTATCAAACACAGAGAGAAAGATAGTTAATGAATATAATACTACCAGCACCAAAGATGGTCATACTTTTCCTGAAGTATTTAGTTATTCAAATTATGCAGCACGATTTTTAACAATGGCAGAAGTAAAAAAACTTGTTGATTTTTATATTCCAACTTGGAAAAATGGAGAATTAGATGATCACCTTTACCTTGTTGAAAATACTAATTTTTCAAAAAAAGATAATTCTAAATTTGATGGATATTGGTTAGAAACTCCAAGAAACACTATGTCAAACCATAGTTGGATAATTTATGCTACAGCAAGACGTGTTCATAGTATAGAAGTGCAAAGAACAGATGTTTTGGTTGGTGTTCGCCCTGTAATCGAAGTTTCTAAAGAGGAAATTTCATACAAATAATTCCTAGCACTTGATAAATATATAAAAATGGCAGTATTTAAAAGTATTGCCATTTTAATTTGTTCTTTTCCAAATAGTGTTGGTGACAAAAAACGACTTTAACAATCAATAAACTTTACTTATAAATTTGATTGTGGTATACTCAAAATATAATAGATAGTAGGGTGGGAGAATATGAAAAAATTAAAAATACTATTACTTTTAACAGCAATAACAACACTACTTTTTACTGGTTGTGGAAAAAATGAAAATGAACTAGTAATGGTAACAGAAGCAGGTTTTGCTCCATACGAGTATTACAAAGATGGTAAAGTAGTTGGAGTAGATATTGATATAGCAAACGAAATTGCTAAAGAATTAGGAAAGAAATTAGTCGTAAAGGATATTGCTTTCGACTCAATAATAAATGAATTAAAATCAGGTAAAGCCGACTTTGCAGCAGCAGGTCTAAGTATTACAGAAGATAGAAAAAAACAAGTAGATTTCACTATCGAATATACTACATCTAATCAAGTTGTAGTTGTAAAAAAAGATAGTCAAATAACAGATATAAATTCTCTAAATGGAAAAAGAATTGCTGTTCAACTAGGTACAGTTGCTGACTTATATGCAACAGAAAACTTTAAAGATTCAGAAATTAATCGTCAAAAGAAATTCCTAGTAGCAGCAGAAGCAGTTAAAAATAACAAAGCTGACTGCATCATCATGGATCAAATACCAGCAGAACAATTAGTAAGTGAAAATAGTGAATTAAAAATATTGGATGGTATCTTATTTACTGATACTTATGGTATGGCTGTAAAAAAAGGTAACACAGAATTATTAGAAAAAATCAACACAGTACTAGAACGTTTAATGTCAGAAGGAAAAATTGAAGAGTACGTTATAAATCATAGTAAGTAAAGAGGTACAAAATGAATCTTATCAAATGGCTAATACAATTTTTTAACAACTTATCAGAAGAATTTTACCAATCAATTATCGAACAAGATCGTTATAAGTTCATTTTAGAAGGTCTAGGACGTACAGTAATAATTGCTATATTTGCTGTAGTAATTGGTGTTGTCCTAGGTGTATTACTTGCTTTAATTAGAAACTATCATGAAGAAACTGGTAAGGGTAAATTTCTAAACAAACTAGCTGAATTATATGTAACAATTATCAGAGGAACACCAGCTGTTCTACAATTAATGATAATTTATTATATTATTTTTAAAACAGTAGATATAAATCCCGTTTTAGTAGGTATAATTGCATTTGGTATAAACTCTGGAGCATATGTATCAGAAATAATACGATCTGGAATTAATTCTATTGATAAAGGTCAAAAAGAGGCTGCATCTTCTCTAGGATTAACATATAGAGAAACAATGAAGTCAATAATCCTACCTCAAGCTATAAGAAATGTCTTGCCAGCATTAGGTAATGAATTTATAACTTTACTAAAGGAAACATCAGTAGCTGGATACATTGGTATTGTTGATTTAGTAAAAGCCGCCGATATAATTGCTTCTGGAACATATAATTATTTCTTCCCACTAATTATCATTGCTATAATATATTTAATATTAACAATAGGTTTATCAAAACTATTAACAATATTTGAAAAGAAGGTGTTAAATCATGCTAGAGGCTAAAAATATTGAAAAGAGTTTCGGTAAACTAAAAGTTTTAAACAAAATAAACTTAACAGTCGAAAAGGGTGAGCGCGTAGTAATCATCGGACCATCAGGCTCTGGAAAAAGTACGTTCTTACGTTGCTTAAATTTATTAGAAAAGCCAAACAAAGGAGAAGTAATTTATAATGGCAAAGTTATAACTGATAATAATAAATTAGAAATGCGCAAAAAAATCGGTATGGTTTTTCAAAGTTTTAATTTATTTAAAAATTTAACCGTTCTAGAAAATTTAACTTTAGCTCCAGTAAAAGAAAAAATTCTTACTGAAAAAGAAGCTAATAAAAAAGCTACTGAACTACTAAAGGAAATATCTTTGCACGACAAAAGAGATGCCTATCCAAGTAACTTATCAGGTGGTCAACAACAACGTGTTGCCATAGCAAGATCTCTAATGATGAATCCTGATATTATTCTTTTCGATGAACCAACATCAGCCCTAGATCCAGAAATGATTGAAGATGTTTTAATTCTAATGAAAAGAGTAGCAACTGAAGGTATGACTATGATAGTAGTAACTCATGAATTAGATTTTGCTAAAGATATAGCAACAAAAGTTTTATTTGTGGATAAAGGTGTAATTCTAGAAGAAGGAACCCCAGATGAAATATTTAATCATCCAAAAACAGAACGCTTAAAAGAGTTTTTGTCAAAAATAAAATAGGTTATTTATGGAGTAATCCATAGAAATAAACGAGTTTCTCGAGATCTCGTAAAAAAAATCGTCAAATAAGGAGGAGAAGAAATGGAAAAAATACATGTAACAAGTGAAATTGGACCATTAAAAAAAGTTCTATTGCATCGTCCTGGTAACGAATTATTAAATTTAACACCAGACACATTATCTAGACTTCTTTTTGATGATATTCCATATTTACCAGATGCAATTAAGGAGCATGATGAATTTGCTGATGCCCTAAGAGCAAATGGTGTAGAAGTAGTATATTTGGAAAATCTAATGGCCGACGTTCTAGACCTAAGTGATGAAATTCGTGATAAATTTATTAAACAATTTATTTACGAAGCGGGTATTCGTACACCAAAGTATAAATATTTAGTTTTTGATTATCTAGATCAAATAACTAATAGTAAAAAATTAGTATTAAAGACAATGGAAGGTATTCAAATTAGTGATATTCCAAGAAGAAAAAGAGAAATTGAAAAATCGCTAGTTGACTTAATTGAAACAGAGGATGAGTTCATTGCTGATCCAATGCCAAATTTATATTTTACAAGAGATCCATTTGCAAGTGTTGGTGAAGGTATAAGTTTAAATAAAATGTATTCTGTAACTCGTAACAGAGAAACAATCTATGCTGAATACATTTTTAAATATCATCCAGATTATAAAGACCAAGCAAGATTATATTATGATCGTTATAATCCATATCATATTGAGGGTGGTGACGTTTTAAATATCAATGACCATGTTTTAGCAATTGGTATTTCACAACGTACAACTGCCGAAGCAATTGATCAAATTGCTAAAAATCTATTTAAAGATCCAGAATGTAAAATAGACACTATTTTAGCATTCAATATCCCAGAGAGTCGTGCTTTCATGCACCTTGACACAGTATTTACACAAGTTGATTATGATAAGTTTACATACCATCCTGGAATAATGGGAACATTACAAGTATTTGAAATTACTGAAGGAGATGATCCTAATAGTGATGAAGACCTAACAGTAACTGAAATCAATGCTCCATTAGAAGAAATTCTAACAAAATATGTTGGACGTAAAGTAACCTTAATTCCATGTGCAGGAGGAGACAAAGTTTCAGCAGAACGTGAACAATGGAATGATGGTAGCAACACATTATGTATTGCTCCAGGTGTAGTAGTTGTTTATGATCGTAACAACCTAACAAATGCTGTACTTCGTTCATATGGATTAAAAGTAATTGAAATTCATGGAGCAGAATTATCTCGTGGACGCGGAGGTCCAAGATGTATGAGTATGCCATTAGTAAGGGAGGACATTTAATGAATTTACATGGTAGAGATTTCTTAAAATTAATAGATTATACTCCAGAAGAAATAAAATATCTAATCGATGTTGCTATTGATTTAAAAAAGAAAAAACATGCTGGTATTCCTCATGATGAATTAAGAGGAAAAAATATTGTTTTATTATTTGAAAAAGACTCAACAAGAACTCGCTGTGCTTTTGAAGTAGCAGGATTAGATTTAGGTATGGGTGTAACTTATCTAGGACCAACAGGTTCTCAAATGGGTAAGAAAGAAACAATTGCTGATACAGCAAGAGTTCTAACAAGAATGTATGATGGTATTGAATATCGTGGTTTTGATCAAGAAATAGTTGAAGAAATAGCACGTTATGCTACAGTACCAGTATGGAATGGATTAACTAATGAGTTTCATCCAACACAAATGTTAGCCGATTTAATGACTGTTTATGAAAACTTCGGTAAGCTAAAAGGTTTAAAACTAGTATTCTTAGGTGATGCTAGAAACAACGTTGCTAACTCTCTAATGGTTATTTGTTCAAAACTAGGTGTAAACTTTACTTGTTGTTCACCAAAAGAACTATTTCCATCTGCAGACTTAGTAGAAACTTGTAAAGGTTTTGCTGAAGAATCAGGCGCAACAATTACTTTAACTGAAGATGCTATGGAAGGTACTAAAAATGCTGATGTATTATACACAGACGTTTGGGTATCAATGGGTGAAAAAGAAGAACTTTGGGAACAAAGAATTAAACAACTTCGTCCATATCAAGTAAATAGCGAAATCATGGCTAATGCTAACTCTAACGCAATATTCCTACATTGTTTACCATCATTCCACAATACTGGTACAACAATTGGAAAACAAATCTATGAAAAATATGGCTTAAAAGAAATGGAAGTAACTGATGAAGTATTTGAATCAAGTCAATCTAAAGTATTTGATCAAGCAGAAAACAGACTTCATACTATTAAAGCCGTAGTATACGAGACATTAAAATAATGAAAACAATCGTTATTGCTCTAGGGGGAAATGCTCTAGGAAAAAGTCCAAAAGAACAATTAGAGTTAGTAAAAGAAACTGCTAAAAGTATAGTTGATTTAGTAGAAGAAGGAAACAATGTAGTTGTTTCTCATGGTAATGGTCCACAAGTAGGAATGATTAATTTAGCAATGGAAGAATCTCATAAAAATATAAACTCTCCAGAAATGCCATTTGCTGAATGTGGAGCTATGAGTCAAGGTTATATTGGTTATCATCTACAACAATCAATTCAAAAAGAATTAGCCAAAAGAAATATTAATAAAAACTGTGCAACAATAATTACACAGGTTGAAGTAGATAAAAATGATAAGGCTTTTGAAAATCCGACTAAGCCAATTGGAAGTTTTTATACGGAAGAAGAGGCTAAAGCAATTTCTGAAGAAAAAGGATATGTTATGAAAGAAGATGCCGGTAGAGGTTATCGCCGTGTTGTAGCAAGTCCAAAGCCTATTAAAATTGTTGAAATCATGACTATTCATGATTTAATAGAAAAAGGCAATATCGTTATTGCATGTGGAGGAGGTGGAATACCAGTAGTAAAAGGGAAAGATGGCTATGAAGGTGTTGATGCTGTTATTGATAAAGATCGCACTAGTGCTAGATTAGCTCTTGAATTAAATGCAGACGTTCTTCTAATACTAACTGCTGTAGAGCAAGTTTATATTAACTATAAACAAGAAAATGAACAAGGTCTAAGTAGTTTAACAATTGAAGAAGCTATGGATTTAATCAAAAATAAAGAGGTAGCAGAAGGTAGCATGTTACCAAAAGTTGAGGCTTGTTGTGAATTTGCTAAAGATTCAAATGGCTATGCTCTAATAACTTCATTAGAAAAAGCCAAAGCAGCTTTAGCAGGTCAAACAGGTACAATTATAAAAAAATAAAAGGAGAGTAAAAAAATGGCAAAGCGAAAGAAGAAATTTAGTCTTGCACTATCTTCATTCACAATAATTATCTTACTAATATTCGTATTAGGAATAATTTCACATTTATTGCCAGGTGCTAAGTTTGCTAATGATACAATCGTAAATGGTTCAGGTGTAGTAGGAGCCAAATTATCAGAAGTGTTACTATCACCAATCTTAGGATTTGCTGATGCAGTAGATGTAAGTGTATTCGTAATGATTTTAGGTGGTTTCCTTGCTGTAATCAATTCAACAGGAGCCCTTGAAACAGGAATACAAGTTTTAATTAAAAAATTAAAAGGAAATGAATTAGCATTAATTCCAATATTAATGTTCATATTCTCTGCATGTGGTAGTACATATGGTATGCTTGAAGAAACAGTTGGTTTCTATGCTTTACTTGCTGCTACAATGGTAGCTGCTGGTATGGATACAATCGTATCTTCAGCAATCGTATTACTAGGTGCTGGATCTGGTTGCTTAGGTTCAACTATCAACCCATTTGCAGTAGGAGCAGCAATATCTTCATTACCTGAAGGTACAAAAGTTAACCAAGGTATCATTATCTTAATAGGTACATTATTATGGTTATCAACTTTAGCAATTTCAATTTACTTTGTAATGAAGTATGCTAAAAAAGTTAAAAAGGATAAAGGATCAACTATCCTAAGTCTAAGAGAACAACAAAAAATGGAAAAGAAGTATGGCAAAACAGAAATTGCAGATGATGTTAAATTAACTGGAAAGCAAAAAGTAACATTAATCTTATTTGCACTTACTTTCTTAATCATGATTATTGGATTCATTCCATGGGGTGAATTTGGTATAACTTTCTTTGATGGATTCACTGGTTGGTTAACTGGTAGTTCATTAGGAAACTGGTACTTCAATGAATCTGCTCTTTGGTTCTTAATAATGGCAATTGTTATTGGTGTTGTTAACGGAATGAAAGAGAAAAAATTCGTTGATACATTCGTAGATGGAGCAGATGACATGGTAGGAGTTATCTTAATCATTGCCGTTGCTCGTGGTGCTAGTGTATTAATGAAAACAACTTACTTAGATAATTATATTATTTACAATGCTGCTGAATTATTAAAAGATGTACCTGGATTCTTATTCGCACCAATGAATTATATAATTCATATTATATTATCAGTATTAGTACCATCATCATCTGGTCTAGCAGCACTATCTGCACCAATCATTGGACCATTAGCTGGTCAACTTGGACATAGTGTTGAAGCTACAATAATGACTTTAGTAGCAGCAAACGGACTAGTAAACTTAATTACTCCAACTTGTGGAGCAATCATGGGTGGTTTAGCACTTGCTAAAGTAGAATATAGTACATGGGTAAAATGGGCAGGAAAAGTAGTTTTAACAATTGCTATTGCTAATATTATCCTATTAACATTATTCACACTAATATTTTAATAGTTAACAAAAAGGCTCAAAAACTTGGGCTTTTTTATTTGTAAGAAAAATGGTATAGTAAACTTATAAAATAGCATAAGGAGAAAAATATGAAGACATGTAAAAGTATCTTAAAGAATTTATTAAAAATAGAGAGTCTTATACTTCTAATATCAACAATTATCTATACTAGCCTAATATCAAACATTTCATTTAATGGAGGAACAATTCTAATGCTTATGCTTATGTTCACTCTAGATATAAAGAATTTATATAAGACAAAAAAACAAACAATTAATAGTATGAGTTACTATTTACTAAACATTCCTCTATTAGGTATAGTTACATTTTATATAATCAAAAGTTTTATCTTACTTTTTACTAGTTCTGAAAACACCTCCTCATTATTCTTTTATAATCATTTATTAATATCATATATAATTACCTTAATTAGTATCATTAGTCAGTATTTTTATAAAAAGACTATAACATCAGACTTTCCGATTACTATTAATAAAGTCTTATTCATTACCATATTGCTTTCAATGATACCGCTCTTCAGTAACAGCACAACTATCATGATGGTAGTAAATATCGCTATAATAGTTTTTTCTATTATAAAACTATTATTCCTAAAATTTGCATCATCAGTAGAACTAGATATTATTTATCTAATACTATTAATACTATGTATAGTTGTTGCTAATCCAGTCAGTGTAGTTCTATTCATTAATTATTTTATTGAACAAACTATGGCAAATTAATCTTAAAACTAAAACTCAACCTGAACTAATCAAGTTGAGCTTTTCTAACTATATCATCAATTGAAAAAAAGATTAAAGCATAGTATACTAAACTCATACAAAAAGACCCAAGAGGAGAAAAAGTATGGACCAACAAAAAATAGGTAAGTTTATCTGTAGTTTACGTAAGAAAAAGAATCTCAGTCAAACTCAATTAGCCGACATGATTCCTATAAGTAGACAAGCAGTAAGTAAATGGGAACGAGGAATAACTATTCCGGACTCTTCCGTATTAATAAAACTAAGTGAAATATTCGCTGTATCAATTAATGAAATATTAGCCGGAGAAAAAATTCCAAAAAAGAGCATAAAAACACTCGAAAAAGTAACTCTAAATATATTAGACGAAACTAACGAAGAAAGTAAAAAAATTAAGAAAATATCTCTTACTTTTACAGCGGTAATATTAATACTACTTATCACCTTTTTATCATATTATTTTCTTAACTCCTATAATTCTATAAAAGTTTATAGAGTAGATGGCGAAGGAAAAAACTTCGCAACTACCAATGGTATTTTTATCACAACAAGACAAAAGACATATTTTAGATTAGGTGAAATAACTCATGAACCAAATGTAAAAATATCCAAAATAAAATTATATTACAAGATAAAAAACAAAGACTACTTACTTGTTGAAACAGAGTCGGAAAGCCTTCTCCTAACTGACTATTATGGTTATGATGCTTATTTCCCATTTAACAAAGTAAACACTATAATTAAAAATTTATATCTCCAAATAACTTTTTCTAACTCCCAAAAAGAAACAATAAAATTAAATGTAACAAAAGACTTTTCAAATAATAACATTATCTTTCAAAAGAAAACTAAAATATCAGATGGTACTTCTTCAAAAACTACTAAATCAGAATTAACTCCAGAGAAAAAGAATATAATTGAAAGTATCAAAAATAAAGGCAAAAAAGATAGGGATGGTTATATCTATGAAACTGCTAATCTTATCTTCGTATATTTTGAAGAAGAAAAACAATTAGAAGTCATCAAAACAGAAGATAATCAAAAAGAAGAGTGGTTTTATTTCTTAGAAACAAATCATTTGTTTTATCAAAAGTCAACTAATACAAAAATTACTTCTAAAGAATCTTCATCTGATAAAGATGACACTCTACATCGAAATTTTACCGATAATTACCTAAATAAATACCTACTATCCTGACTAGAACTTAACAAGTTCTAGTCTTTTCTTTTATTAATATATTAAAATAAGGACAAGAAAAGAGAATATGAAAAAATCAAGAAGTTACAAAAAAACAATAATAGGTAGTAGCACAACAACAAGAGGAAGTATTCATACAACAGTAACAATCAATTAAAAATAGCATCCTCATGCACAAGCATGTATTATGTTTCTGCCACGTTAACATGGCTAAGTAATACAAGTGTAAGAAGTTATGATGTCATTAGTGCATACTTTAATGGAAGTGGTTTAAGTTTAAATATTACTCCAAAAATATCATCTAGTAACCCAACTTTAGCAGTCAGCCAAAATTCCAGCTTTTCATATCTTGGATATGGTCACGTATTTTTATTTAATGGAAGCACCCAAAATATTTATGATGCAATGCAAGGTGTAGACATAACAATTTAAAAGTAAGAAGAGTGAAGTATTATGTACTACAGTGCATGCGTAAGGATTTGCATCGCACAATAGAAAGGAGGTAAAAGTAGTACTATTTAATAAAAATAAGAAAGGAAAAGAAAAAAATGAAAAGAAAAATAGCAATATTAGGAGCAACAATTATGTTGATTCCTATAATAACATTAGCAGCCGCAGCATCGTATACAAGTACATTATATATTTCACCAGGGTCAACACATACAGGAGCTGTAAGAGATTATACGAACACAAATCACAAAATTAGTATAAGAGCAGATTCATTTCCAGCTCCTGAACTTTCACAAAAATTAGTAATCAAAATTGGAACAAAAGGAATATTTGGAGATTTTAACAGCAAGGCAACTAAGGTAGCAAGTTTGTCACTTGGAAATACAACAACAACCTATATGGGAAATATAGGCTCTGGTAAAAAGCTATATAGTTTTAGTGCATTTGAAAATGCCGCAACTGGTAGTGGTGGTACTGGTGCATATTACTCAGGAGTAAATTCCGATTATGTAAAAATGCAAAGTTACTAAAAAATATAATGTAAATAAATAGGCCGATATAAATTCGGCCTATTATTAAATCGGAGGTCATAATGATTAATATTGAACTAAATTCTTGCACTAAAACATATATCAAAAATAAAGAAGAAATAACAGCCGTAAACAATGTAAATTTTAAATTTGAATCTGGTAAGTTTTATGTAATTACTGGAAAGAGTGGTTCTGGCAAAACAACTCTCTTACAATGTGTAGGAACTATAGATACCTTTTCTTCTGGAACACTAAAAATAAATAATAAAGATGTAAGTCATTTATCAAGTAATCATCTTGCTGATATTAGAAAAGAAAATATTGGCTTTATCTACCAACAAATATATCTTAATTCTAATTTAACAGCCTTAGAAAATGTAATAGTACCTTTATACTTATCTAAAATGTCAAAAGAAGAACGTTTACAAGAAGGAGAAAAATTACTAGAACAAGTAGACATGTTACATAGAAAAAATCATTTTCCAAAAGAGTTATCTGGAGGAGAACAACAACGAATTTCTATTGCCCGTGCTCTTGCCAATAATCCAAGTATAATCTTAGCCGATGAGCCAACTGCCTCTCTAGATTCAGAAAACGAAGAAAAGATTTATCAAACATTTAAAAAGATAGTTAAAGACGGTAAATGTGTAATTGTAGTAAGTCATAATAGTAAGGCCCTAAACTATGCTGATGTAGTTTTAAAAATGAAAAATGGAAGTTTGGAGATTATAAAAAATGCATAAGGATATTTACAAAGACTACGTTTTAACAAATACTCTAAGAGAAAAAAGGAATACTAAAACAATAATTATATTATTTTTTCTAGCCCTTACTATAATCTTTATTTTTTCATACAAAAAGACTATTGAAACATATTTCATTGCTGGTATTGAGAAAGATCCTGGTTATAGAACAATATCAGTACTTAGAAACGAAGATACAGAAGAAGAAACTGCCATTAATGAAATAAAAAAGATAAATCACGTAGATGCCGTATTTAGTGATACTGCTTATTACACAATCTTAACTACCAAAAACAAATATTTTTCTGGAGACTTTTCTCTAACTGGAAGTACTAATAAAACTCATCCACCAGTAACAGCTGGTAAAAGTATTCAAAATAAAAATGAAATAGTTTGTCCGGAAATATTTTATCCATCAGAAAATATTGGTGCCAATAAAAATCTAAAAAAGCAAGACTTCATAACTATGAAAAAACTAATAGGCCAAGAAATAGTAGTAGAATATCCTAAGATAATAAATGAAAATACAGATGAACTAGAAATGAAAACAACAAAATTAAAAATAGTTGGAACCTATAAAAACAGTAAAGCCTATCTTGACGAATCAAGTTGTTATGGCGACTATAATTTATTAGGAGAAATATATAATGATACCTATGAAAATGTAGATTTATCAAATCAAATTGACTCAATAGTAGTTCAAGTAGATTCAATAAACAATGTAGATTCAGTAATCAATGAGTTAAACTCTCTAAGAAAATATAATAGTAGCCGAATTTTAGAATTTGACTATTCTCTAATAGATATTTTAAATACCATAGTCTATGTAGTAACAATACTATGCCTAATCTTTTCTTTTATAACGATTATTTATATAACTGAAAAGAATCTTAATCTACTCATAATAAATACCAATATTTTAAGAACTATTGGATACAAGAACAAAGATATAGAAAAATTAAATTATCTAAATACTAACTTTTTAGTCCTTATAATTTTTCTTATAATTATTATATCTATTACAATATTTCAAATTATCTATAAAACAATTATTTATTTTAGACCATTAATATTTTCTAAAATACCAATTTGTATAGACTGTAGTTCTATAGTTTTATCAATTCTAGTAATAGCTCTTACATATAACATTTCTACAAGTATTTATAATAAAAAAGTCTTTAATATGAACATAATCGAAAGTATAAAGGAGTAATATGCTAAACATTATCACAAGAAAAAATAAAAGTAATAAAAAATATTATTTTCTCTACATCTTCACAAACATAATTTTAATAGTACTACTTACTAGTCATTATTATACTAACAATATATATACTTCTACTATTAAAAACAAACTACAAAATAGAGTTTTAACTATCGGCTGCACTACAGAAAATATTAATAGTCTAAATAAAATAAATCACATCACTTCAGTTTCAAAGTACTACCCAAGTACTATAATGTTTGATACTAACAACAGTAAATATGTCTTAAACTACTACAATTTAAACTTTGCGAAAGTACATACATCAAACTTATCGTCTAATCAAGTTATAGTCTCAAACGACATAAAGTCAAATTCAATAATACTTTACCTAAATAACGAAAAGTATATCTTCAAAGTAGTAGGTAAACACGATAATAAATATCTTAATACAAATGAAATAATTGTATCAGAAGAGTTTATGAAAAAGCTAAATAAAGGACTTTCTAAAAATGAATTTAATATTATAGTTGATGATTATAATAATATAAATTATGTTTCTAAAGAACTGTCAAAAAATAACTGTGAAGTACTAATTCAAAATGACTCAAACCAACAAAATATTAAAATGTATAATCTTATCTTAAAAGTATTCTTGATAGGGGAAGTACTAATAATTTTACTAATAATAAACACTCTAACACTTCTAACAAAAGACTTAATAAATACTAATAGTAAAGATATAGCTCTCCTAAAAATATATGGTTTTCATAATTCAAAAATTTTAAAATTACTAGTCTTAAGTATAAGCAAAGAAAATATAAAAAATTCACTCTTAATATATATTATTCTAAGTATAGTATATACATTTTTAACCAAGTTTCACTTAATCTCAAAGACCTACTTAAACCACCTTGAATTTATGGTGATAATACTATTAATTATAATTCCCATTTCTATACTACTAATCATAATTTGCATACTAAGTTTAAGAAAACAAAATCAAAAACCTATTATTTCTCTCCTAAAAGAGAACTCATAAATAGTACTATATACCAGTGAACTGAACTCAAAAAGTTGGACAGTTTATAAAGTATTAAATACAAATAGGTAAATATAAGAGATTACTAATATTGTTTAAAATAAATTTCTATGCATTTAAAAAATATTGGTACAAGCCAATATAGCAAAAAACATCACCTAACTAAAAAGCCCGTCTCCATGTTTTAGAAACGAGCTTTTCTATTTATAAATCAATCTAACTTTTCTTACTTCTCACTATAAATCAATTCATCGTATGAAACTTTACTATTTAAAACACCATTATCTATCATAATATCTTGTAAATGGTCAAATGATTCTTCACTAAATTTAGTAGTCTTAGGCCAAGCATCTATCTTTCTATATCTAGCAACTACTTTTTCTAAATCATTTAGTGAAGTATCAGGAAATTGACTAAGTATTGCTTCTGCCACTTCTTTATCAGAACTATTATGTACAAAGTCTAATCCTTTTTGAATTGCCTTTGTAAAATTACTAATCAATTCACTATTTTTCTCAATATAACTTTCTCGTGCTGAATAAGATGTATATGGCACAACTCCACCAAGTTCTCCTATACTAGCAACAACATATCCATAGCCTTGTTGTTCTATTTCTAAGGCATTAGGCTCAAATAATGTAACAAAGTCTCCTTGACCAGAAATAAATGCTCCACCCATTGCTGCAAAAGCAATAGAAGTATCTATCTCTAAATCATTTTTTGGATCAATTCCATTCTGTTTAAGTGCCCATTCAAAAGTCATCTCTGGCATACCACCAGCACGTCCTCCAATAACACTTTTTCCTTTTAAATCATTCAAAGTAAAATTATCAATTTTTTCTCTAGATACTAAGAATGATCCATCTTTTTGTGTAAGTTGTGCAAAAGTCTTTAAATAGTCTTTTTCTTTTGCATTATAAACATAAATTGTTCCCTCACTTCCACAAAAACCAATATCAGCATCACCCGATAATACAGCCGCTGTAACCTTATCAGCACCAGCAGTTAAGATAAGATCTATATCAATTCCAACTTCCTTAAAATAACCTTTTTCAATAGCAACATACTGTGGAGCATAGAAAATTGTATGGGCAACCTCTGCCAACGTCACTTTTGTTCTTTTATTCTCATTTTTCTTAGAATGGTTAAAATCTAAAAATAGGGAACCTACCATTAGAAAAACTAAAGCAAAAAACAAACAATAATATAAAATATTCTTTTTCATAAATCTCCTTTCAACTAAAATATTATATGAATAATAGTCGTTTTGTGTTATATTATTAAGTAGAAAGAAAGGAGAAAATATGAAAGTATTAGTAATTTCAGATATACATGGTATCAAGACAAATTTACCTTTAATTAAAGATAGATTTATTGAATTAAAATGTGAACTTTTAATAGTATTAGGGGATTTATATTACAACTACGGAAGAGAAGATGCTAAGGATTATGATCCTGAATATGTAAGAGATTTTTTAGACTCTTTTTCTGACAAAATGATTTGTATGAAAGGAAACTGTGATGAGTATTTAGATATTCATGAGGAACCATTTGATATTATTCCTGGTTATTTTAGTACTAAAATAAATGATAAAACTATTTACTTAACTCATGGACATATATATAATAAGAATCACTGGTCTAAAGAGAATTCCATTTTACTTCTAGGCCATACCCATATTGCTGAAATTACAACAATTGGTACAACTACCTATATCAATCCTGGTTCTATTTCACTACCTTTAGGTAAAGAACCAGCAAGTTATATGGTTATTGATGACAATAAATTTACAATTGCTGATATTAATGACCGTATAATTTATGAAAAAGAAATATTATAGGCAAGATAAACTTGCAAAAAAATAGCAAATGTGGTATAATATAGCCACATTTGAGGGGAAAGGTGAAAATTATGAAATCAATATTGAAAAAGTTAAAATTATTAGCTGTTATAGTTTTCTCTGGAATTATAATGGCAACAGGCATTTTAAATGTTAGTGCCGTAGCACAAACTATTTCACTAGGTTCAGGAACTAAATTACCTGCATACTTAGCTGATTTATCATTTAAAACAAAATTATTATCATCTGGTGAATATGTATATTGCTTAGATTATCACAAATCAACAAGTCAAAATGTAACAGCAACATTAGTTGGAGAACTAGATGCTGGATTTGCTTACTTAATGGAACATGGTTATCCTAAAGCAAGTATAACAGGAGACTCATCAAAAGATTATTATATAACACAAACTGCTGTTTGGTGGTATTTAGATGATACTACTGGTTCATCAAACTTAACAAGAGCATTTAAGGAAACAGCAAGTGACCCTAACAATATCCGTAAATATGTAAAAGAATTAGTAGCTGGAGCTAAACAAGCAAAAGCTAATGGATATGCTAAAACAAGTATTTCATTATCAACATCAAATAGTGAAATGCAATTATCTAGCGATTCAAAATATTTTGAATCAGAAAGTTTTACAGTATCTTCTACAAATATTAGTACTTACAAAGTTTCAGTAAGTAATGCTCCAACAGGAACAATCGTAACAGATGCTAAAGGAAACTCAAAAACAACTTTCAATAAATCCGAAAGTTTTAAAATAAGAATTCCAGCATCAAGTGTAAAAGATACAAACTTAAATATGACAGTTACTGTAAGTGCAACAGGAACCGTTAATAAAGCATATGAATATAAACCAACAAATAGTAAGATGCAAAACTGTTATCCATCAGTTTTAACTCCAGAAACACAAAATGTTTCAGCAACAGCTAAATTAACTCTATCATCATCAAAAATTACAATTATTAAATTAGATAGAGCAACAGATAAAGCTTTAGCAGGAGCAACATTAGTATTAAAAGATTCTAATGGTAATGAAATAACTAGATGGAAATCAACAACAAATGCACACGTAATTAGAAACTTAAAAAATGGTAGTTATACAGTTGAAGAAATAGAAGCTCCAACAGGTTATAAAAAATTAAAAGAACCAATATCATTTACAGTTACAGATAGTAATAGAAATATTACCGTAAAAGTATACAATGATGCTAAATCAAATGTTGTAACAATTACAAAGATTGATGGTTCAACTGGAAAAGCTTTAGCAGGAGCCGTACTAGTAGTTAAAAATGCTCAAGGAGAAGAAGTAGCAAGATTCGAAACTACAGAAGATCCAAAAGTATTTACAGATTTAACTGATGGTACATATACAATTGAAGAAGTACAAGCACCATCTGGTTATAAGAAAAGTAATGATGTTATCACAATAACAATTGATGAAGATCATGCAACTCATCAAGTTACATTCTACAACTATCCAGAAGTACCTGTACCAGATACAGCAGCAACAAGTTCAATTATTATGACTATAATAGGTATATTATTAATAGGTTCTACTGTTGGATTTGTATATAAGAATGCAAAAAAATAAAAAGAAGAAATCAAGAATCTCTCCTAGTGTAACTACTACAATTTGTGCGTTAGTCATACTAATTGGGGGATTCTTTCTTTCTTATAACTATATTCAAGCAAAAAAAATTATGGCCTACGATTATATGGCCAACGTCTTCTACACAAGTAATACTAATAACATAATAGTAGATGACGGAACTCGTAATAATGAAGAAGAAACAGTAGAAGAAGAAGTAACAGATGAATACATTGGTTACTTAAATATACCTAAGATAAATTTAACAAAAGGTTTCTACAGTAAAAATTCTAAAGAAAACGATATAGATAAAAATATTTTAGTAATAAAAGAATCATCTTATCCAGATGTAGAAAAAGGGAACCTAATAATAGCAGGTCACTCAGGTAATAGTTGGAGAGCCTTCTTCAATGATTTATACAAATTATCAAAAGGTGACTATGCTTACGTAACATACAAAAATAAAAAATATGCTTATAAGATAGTTAATATCTATAAACAAGATAAAGTTGGTACAATAGGAATCTATCGTGATTATAATAAAACAACCTTAACATTAGTAACTTGTACTAACTATGAATCAACAACACAGACTGTATACATTGCAGAGCTTCAAGAAGTAACAGATAATTAAAAAAGTAAAAAGAGGGTGAGGTTATGGCAAGATTGACATTTGTAGAAAAACTAAGTGTCTTATTCAATTTAACAAAATCATCAAAACTATATCTTGTTATCCTTTTAGCAGTAATTGCTTTAGGACTAATACTTTTAACAAGTAATAGAAAAAGTGCAAAGCCAGTTAAATTTTTCTACGTTTTAATTTATATGATACTGATAGGTATAGTACTATATGTATATAAAGATAATCTAAGTAACATGATGGATTATATGATGAATAATTTATTTATAATCATCTATTTTCCAAACTTAGCAATCTATCTAGCAGCCATACTCACCTCTAATGTAATTTGCTTAGTAACTGTCTTTAGTAAGAAAATGCCTAAGATAATAAAGAAAATAAATATTTTAATGTATTGTGTAATTAGTTATATCTTAATCATAATTTTAAATATAATTAATGAAAACAATCTAGACGTTTTTAATCAATCATCAGTTTATGGAAATACAACAGCTCAAGCCCTAATCGAATTAACAAGTACTATATTCATAGCTTGGATTTGTTTTCTAATAATTTATAAAATCATCAAACCATACTTCTTTAAAGAAAAGGTACCTACAAAAGTTATAGTTAAAAAGGTCGTAAAAAAACCAGCAAACTATAAACCAATTGAGGCACCATATCAAGTAAAAGCTGTTAATAATACAATTAAAGTAGAAAAAGAGCCAAAAGAAAATACTGCTAAATATGATGACTTATTAACAATAGATGACTATAAATTATTATTAAATATCCTAAAAGAACAAAAAGAAAAAGAACGTCAAGAAAAAGAAAGACAAGAAAGAATAGATAAAGAACAAGCAAAATATAGAGAATTACAAGAATTATATAGAAGTGTTCAATAACACTTCTTTTTCTTTGCCTAAACCTAAAATATAAGATATAATAAAAAAAGGAAGTAGGTAAGAAAATGAATTTAGATAATTTGAATGACAAGCAAAAAGAAGCCGTACTATATAATGATGGACCACTTCTTATAATAGCAGGTGCTGGTGCTGGTAAGACTAAAACTCTAACAAGTAAAATCGCATACATAATAGATGAACATCTAGCAACACCATACAACATTCTAGCAATTACTTTCACAAACAAAGCCGCAAAAGAAATGCGTGACAGACTATACTTATTAATTGGTGATGAGGCTAGAAAATTACAAGTATCAACATTCCATAGTTTTGGTTTAAAGCTTTTAAGAGAAAACTATGAACTATTAGGATACGACCGTAACTTTGTTATTATGGATAGTGATGATTCCCTAACAGTAGTAAAAAAAATAATAAAAGACTTAGATTATGATCCAAAAGTATATAATCCTAAAGCCATAAGAAATAAAATAAGTAGTTGTAAAAATGAATTAATATCTGCCAAAGCCTATGAAAGATATGCTGTAAGTGACTATGAACAAGTAATTCAAAAAGTATATGAAAAATACGAGAAAAAACTACAACAAAATAATTCTGTAGACTTTGATGATTTATTAATTCTTCCTATAAAACTATTTAGAGAACACCAAGACGTTCTAGAAAAGTATCAAAACTTATATCAATATGTTTTAATAGATGAGTATCAAGATACAAATCAAGCCCAATATATTTTAACTAAGATGATTAGTGAGAAAAATAGACGTATAACTTGTGTTGGAGATGACTCTCAAAGTATTTATAGTTTTAGAGGAGCAAACTATAAAAATATCTTAAACTTTGAAAATGATTATAGAGATGCTAAAACAATTCTTTTGGAACAAAACTATCGTTCAACAGGTAACATCCTAGATGCTGCCAACCAAGTAATTAAAAATAATAGAGATCGTAAAGATAAAAATCTATGGACTAATAAAGGACCAGGAGAAAAGATTAAATATTATCGTGCATATAATGAAAGAGACGAGGCACAGTACGTTATTAGAAAAATAAAAGAACTAGTTAATAGAAATGTTGAATACAAAGATATTGCTGTTCTTTATAGAACTAATGCTCAGTCTCGTGTCGTTGAAGAAGAAATGCTAAAAGAAAATTTACCATATCGTGTAATTGGAAGTTTCTATTTCTATTCTAGAAAAGAAATTAAAGACTTAATTGCATACTTAAGATTAATTCATAACTCTAAAGATAATATCAGTCTCCTTAGAGTAATAAATACTCCAAAACGTGGAATAGGTCTAAAGACAATCGAAAACTTAACTATAAAAGCTGATACTGAAGGTATAAGTATCTATGATGCGATTGAATCAGGAAAAGAACTAGAGTTTAAAAAGACAATTGAAAAGTTAAAAAGTGTCGCTGAAGACTTAACTTTAACTGAATTGATTGACAAAGTATTAGATGCTTCTGGTATGAAAAAAGAATTAGAGAGTGAACAAACTTTAGAAGCCGAAGTAAGACTAGAAAACCTAGAAGAATTCAAGTCAATAACTAAAGCCTTCGAAGAAAAAGAGGGATTAATCTCTCTAGAGGATTTCTTATTAGAAATTAGTTTAGTAAGTGACGTTGAAGAATATAAAGACGATCCAAATCGTATAAGCCTAATGACCGTTCACTCTGTAAAAGGACTAGAGTTTGATCATGTCTTTGTAATTGGTATGGAAGAAGGTTTATTCCCACATATGAATTCTCTTATGGAAAATATTGCTTTAGAAGAAGAAAGGCGTCTTTGCTATGTTGCTATTACAAGAGCAAGAGACGACCTACATTTAGTAAATGCTCGTCGTAGAACCTTATTCGGAAAAGAACAAGTTAATCCTGTAAGTCGTTTCATAAGTGAAATTAATCCAGATTTACTAGAGACAAATGTTAAGGATGAAATACCTAAAAAAGAAGAAAAAATTGATACAAAAGAAATGTTTAGAGAAGAAGACGTTGACTATAAAGTTGGTGACTTTGTTTACCATGAAACCTTTGGTACTGGTAAAGTTGTTGAAGTTACTAATACTCTAGTTAGTGTTGCTTTTAAACATCCACATGGTATTAAAAAATTAATGAAAAACCACAAAAAATTATCAAAAATTAATAATTAATAATAGATTTTAGGAGGGTAAAATGAAAGATAAAACATTATTAATTTTGGCTGCTGGTATGGGTAGTCGTTTTGGAGGACTAAAACAAATTGCTCCACTAGGACCAAATGGTGAGTTCATTATTGATTACTCAGTATATGATGCCATCAAAGCCGGTTTCAACAAAATAGTTTTTCTAATCAAAGAAGAAAACTATGATGTATTTAAAGAAACCATTGGAAAAAGAGTAGAACCATACATCAATGTAGAATACTGTTTCCAAAAAAATGACAACATTCCAGAAGGTTACTCAGTTCCAGAAGACCGAGTAAAACCTTTAGGAACAGCTCATGCTATACTTTGCTGCAAAGACAAAATAAATGAACCATTCGCGATCATTAATGCTGATGATTTCTATGGAAGAGATGCTTATTTAAAAGCAGCCAACTTCCTAGAAAGTATGAATGATGAAAGACCTTACAAATATGGATTAGTAAGTTATCTTGTAAAAAACACACTAACTGAAAATGGTTCTGTAAAAAGAGGTGTTTGTGAAGTAACAGATGGCAAACTAACAAAAATAACAGAAAGTGTTATCGAAAGAGTAGACGATAAACTAAACGCCTCACCATTGAGCGGTAAAGAACCATTCGAAGTACCACCAACTGATAAAGTATCTATGAACTTAATGCTTTTCTCACCAAGTATATTCTCATACATAGAAGAAAAGTTTCCAGAGTTCTTTGATAGAAATAAAGATAATTTAGAAAAATGTGAATATTTAATACCAGATGTTTTATTTGAAACAATAGAAGACGGCTACGCAAACGTAGAAGTTTTAGAAACAACTGCTGCTTGGTACGGAGTAACTTATAAAGAAGATGCTGATGCTGTTAAAAAAGCTCTAAAAGACTTAGTAGATAGTGGAGAATATCCAAGTAATCTTTGGGAAGAATAATTAATAAAAAGCAAAAATGAAAGAGACAAACTACTAAAAATAGTTTGTTTTCTTTTCTAAAAATACTACCAATATATGATATAATAAATATAGTTAAAACATTTGTAAGGAGACTAGTTATGAAAGAAAGAATGGAAGAGTTAATTGAGATTATTAATGAAGCTGATTATAATTATCACACTCTAGATAATCCAACAATTACTGATCAAGAATACGATAAATATTTACGTGAATTATTTGAAATAGAAGAAGCCCACCCAGATTGGGTAAGAGAAGACTCTCCAACTCAACATGCCGGTGGCAAAATAATAGACGGTTTTAATAAGGTTACTCATAAAATCCCCATGATGTCCTTAAGTGATGTCTTTTCTGAAAGTGAGGTTATAGCCTTTGATGAAAGAATAAAAAAAGAAGGTATAACTCCTGAGTATATGTGCGAATTAAAAATAGATGGTCTTTCTGTATCATTATTATATGAAGACGGAAAACTAGTAAGAGCCGCAACAAGAGGAGATGGAACAACAGGTGAAGATATTACTCATAATGCTAAAACTATTAAGGTGATTCCTCTAAAGTTAAAAGAAAAAGTAAATATTGAAGTTCGTGGAGAAATCTTCATGAATAAAGAAACTTTAGTAAAATTAAATGAAGAACGCAAAAAACATAATCAGCCATTACTTCAAAATTGTCGTAATGCTGCCGCTGGATCAATTAGACAACTAGATTCCAAAGTAGCAGCCTCTAGAAAACTAGACAACTTTATTTATCATTTACCAAATCCTCTAGATTATAATCTACATACTCATGCTGAAGCCATAGATTATATGACAAGACTAGGTTTTAAAACTAATCCAAATAATCGTCTAGTTAAAAACATTTCCGAAGTAATCGAATATATTGAAGAAAAGGCTAAACAAAGACCAACTCTTCCTTATGATATAGACGGTATTGTTATAAAAGTAAATAGTATCGAGCAACAACAAAAACTAGGCTATACTGCCAAATATCCCAAATGGGCAACTGCTTATAAATTCCCAGCTGAAGAAGTATTAACAAAACTAACAGATATAATCTTTACTGTTGGAAGAACTGGTCAAATTACTCCAAATGCCGTTCTAGAACCAGTAATAGTAGCCGGCTCGACTATCTCACGAGCAACTCTTCACAACGAAGATTACGTAAAAGAAAAAGATTTAAAAATAGGTGATATAGTTTCTATAAGAAAAGCCGGAGACGTTATTCCAGAAGTAGTCGAAGTAAAGAAAGAAAGACGTACTGGTAAAGAAAAAGACTTTGAAATGATTACAACTTGTCCAATGTGTAATACTAATCTAGTCAAAAAAGAAGGCCAAGTAGACTATTATTGTCCTAATAAAAAATGTCCTGCTAGAAGTATTGAATCTCTAATTCACTTTGCTTCACGTGATGCCATGAATATAGATGGCCTAGGGGATAGAATAATGGAAGACTTCTATAACTTTCACTTTATAGGAACAATAGCCGATATTTACTCTCTAAAAAATCATGAACAAGATTTAACTAGACTAGAAGGCTATGGTGACAAGTCTGTAACTAATCTTTTAAATGCCATCGAAGATAGTAAAAAGAATTCTCTAGAAAGATTATTATTCGGTTTAGGTATTCCTCATGTCGGAGCAAAGACTGCTAAAATTCTTGCTAAAAGATATAAAGAACTAGATAATTTAATGAATGCAACTGAAGAAGAGTTAACAACTATTCCTGATATAGGTGGCATTATTGCTAAAAGTGTAGTTGAATACTTTAATGATAATCATCATCGAGGTATTGTCGAAGAACTAAAAGAAATTGGTCTTAATACCAAATATTTAGGTCAAGAAGTAGAAGAAAACTCTGAATTTAATGGCAAGACCTTTGTCTTAACTGGTTCACTACAATTATTTACTAGAGAAGAAGCCGAAGAAAAAATAGAACAACTAGGTGGTAAAGCCTCAAGTTCTGTATCTAAAAAAACTAGTGCTGTAATCGTTGGAGCAAATCCTGGTAGTAAATATGAAAAAGCTAAAGAGTTAGGTATACCCATTTGGACAGAAGAAGAGTTCAAAGCAAAATTAGGAGAATAAACTTATCATCAAAAATAATATATTAAATAAAATTGAAAAGATGAAAAACTGGAATTTAAAAAAGGTCCAGTTTTATTTTAAGACAAGAAATCAGTAGTTGACCACTATAAAAAATTGACTATTTAATAAAAAAATGGTATTATATATCAACAAAACTGAGGAGATGGTTGCATGTTAAAAAGAGGTAAAAAGGGCATTAAAGCAATAAAAGCCGATGAATATCATGAAAACAAACAGTTAGAAGATTTAGAAGAAATAACCTATGAAGATTATGATGAGTCTATGGACTTAGATAACATCGATGAATACGAAATAATTGAAGATGATGACAATTCATATGATGAGCCTTCATATGACAATAACACCGATAATGACAATTTAGATGACTATGAACTAACTAATAAAAAAAGTCATAAGTATCAAAAAACTAAACTAACTAAAATTTTAAATATCATTTTCTATACACTTATAATTCTAATGATTATGGTAACGGTAGATATAATATCAGTTTCAAGATATAATCGTGGTCCATACTTTGCTATAAAAACTGCTACTTTAAAAGATGGTAGTACCAAAGTATATTATGGACTTGGCTACAAAGTAATAAAATATAACCAATTACAAGGAAGAAGAGATACAGAAATTGGTACTTGGTCAATGCCATATAATGTTGAACCAACTGAAATATCTGCACTAGACTTAGCCATTGAATATAAAAATAATCCTGTAGAAACTTATCAAAAATATAATAAAAAGTTCTTACGTGTAACAGGAGACTTTATAAGTTATGACAAAAAGAAATTAACATTTGGTTATACTGATCCAGATGGTGCCTATACACTAAATATTGTTTGTAAAATGTCAAAAGACTCTGAGAAAAAAGAATTTTCCAAAGACCAAAAAGTAACCATAATTGGTTCAGTAAGTAACTATAAACAAAGTAGCGAAAAAAGTCCTAATACATTATATATAAATGACTGTTTTGCAGAATAATACAAGTGCTCCAGTAGCATTTGTTTTTCTTACTTACTAAAAATTTACATCTTAAAATATCCATGATATAATAATAAAGTTAAAGGAGGTCTTTCTGTATGGAAGATAAATTATCAAGAGAAGAAGTCTTACATGTTGCTCATCTAGCCAGAATTGAAATAGATGAAGAAGAAATAGCCATGTATCAAGTAAAATTAAAAAAACTTTTAAATGAAATAGAAAAAATAAATGAAGTAAAAGTATACGACGAAGATATGTTAATTTGTCCAACTGAAAATAAATGTGTTTTACGTGATGATGTAGCTGGAGAAATGCTAAATCCTAAAGAGGTTCTAAAAAATGCTCCTCGTCATAGTGGAAACTATATTTCTGTTCCAGTAGTAATAAGTGAAAAGGGTGGTATGAGTGCATAATTATTTAGATTTATCATTAATTGAAATTAATAAATTATTAAAAGAAAAAAAGATTACACCTAAAGACTTAGTAGAAGAAGCCTTTGAAAGAATTGAAAGTAACAAAGACTTAAACTGCTTTATTACTCTAAATAAAGAAGAGGCCTTAAAACAAGCCGAAGAATTAGAAAATAAAGAAGTAGATTCTCTAACATTTGGTATTCCAATAGCTCTAAAAGATAATATTCTAACTAAAGGACTACGTACAACTGCTGCTTCTAAAATTCTAGAAAATTTTGACCCAATCTATGATGCCGATGTTGTCGAAAGAATAAAAGCTGCTAATATGATTATTATTGGTAAGACTAACATGGACGAGTTCGCCATGGGTTCATCTAATAGAACATCTTTCTTTGGACCAGTAAAAAATCCTTGGAATGAAACAAGAGTACCAGGTGGATCATCTGGAGGAAGTGCTGCTGCTGTAAGTAAGCGAATTATACCTTTTGCCTTAGGAACAGATACAGGTGGTTCTATTAGACAACCAGCCTCTTTCTGTGGCATAGTAGGACTAAAGCCAACTTATGGTCGTGTATCACGTTATGGACTAATTGCTTTCGGCTCAAGTCTAGATCAAATCGGTCCTATGACTAAAAATGTTTATGAAAATGCAGTACTTTTAAACACAATCTGTGGAAAAAGTGAAAAAGACTTAACATCTGTTGAAACTAATGAAGATTTTACAAGACTAATTGGCGAAAAAATAGATGGCATGAAAATAGCAATTCCAAACTTCTATGTAAGTAATGCTATTGATAAAGAAATAAAAGATAAATTAAATGAAGTAATCGAAATACTAAAGAAACATAACTGTACAATCGACTATGTTGATATAAATTATATCGATAAAGCCGTTCCCCTATATCAAATTATTGCTATGGGTGAGGCTAGTTCTAACTTAGCCAGATTTGACGGTATTCGTTACGGTTACAGTTATGAAAATCCTAAAGATATCGAAGACTTATATCTAAAAACTAGAAAAATTGGTTTTGGTGACGAAGTAAAAAGACGTATCATGATTGGTAGTTATTTATTATCTGGTAAAAATGCTAAACTATATTACAACAAAGCCCTAGAAATAAGAGATGATATGCGTAAGAGTTTCTTAGAAACATTTAAAAACTACGACTTAGTCATTGGCCCAAACAACACAACAGTTGCTTATGAACTAGATAAAGGTCTAGATGATGCTATAAAATCATTTATGGATGATGTCCTAACTATACCAGTAAATATGGCCGGACTTCCAGGTATGAGTATCCCAATTGGCTTTAACAGCGAAAACTTACCAATCGGTATGCAAATAATTGGTGCTCCATTTGAAGAAGCAAAGATGTATCAACTAGCTAGTTTCGTAGAAAAAGAACTAAATTTAGACTTAAATCCTAATGGAGGTGAAAAACATGACTAATTACATTCCAACAATTGGTATCGAAGTCCATGTAGAATTAAAGACAAATACTAAAATATTTTCAAACTCCCTAAACGGATATGGTCAAATGGCTAATTCTTTGACTAATGTAGTTGACTTAGGTTATCCAGGTACATTACCAACATTAAATAAAGAAGTCGTAAATCTAGCTATAAAAGCAGCTTGTGTTTTAAATTGTAAAATAAGAAAAGAAATGCACTTTGATAGAAAAAATTACTTCTATCCAGACAATCCTAAAAACTTCCAAATTACTCAAGCTAGAACTCCAATTGGTTATGACGGTTATGTAGAAATAGAAGTCGATGGAACAAAAAAGAAAATTGAAATAGAAGAAATGCATATTGAAGAAGATACTTGTAAGAGTACTCATCGAGGTGACAAAACTCTTCTAGACTTCAATAGAGCCGGAGTTCCACTAATTGAAATAGTAACTAAACCATGTATCAGTAGTAGTACTGAAGCCAAACTATATCTAGAAAAACTAAAAGAACTACTATTCTATACTGATATAAGTGATTGTAAAATGGAAGAAGGTTCAATGCGTTGTGATGCCAACGTATCAATTAGAAAAAATGAAACAGATCCATTCGGAACTAAATGTGAAATCAAAAATATTGGTTCAATTTCTAATGTTGGTATAAGTATTGAAAAAGAAATTATCCGCCAAACTGAACTATTAGAAAAAGGTGAAACTTTTAAAGAACAAACTAGACGTTATGATGATAAACTTGGCGATACAGTCCTAATGCGTATTAAGGAAACTGGTAATGACTATCGTTATTTCCCAGAACCAGACATTCCATACTTATATTTAACAGATACCATGATCGAAGAGGTAAGAAACACTATCGAAATGTTACCTGATGAAAGAAGAAGTCTTTACATAGAAAAGAATGTATCTGAAATTAATGCCAAAAAACTTGTTCAAAACAAGTCATTAAGTGACTATTTTAATACTCTATTAACTGAAGATATAGATTTTAAAATCGCTAGTAACTTACTTTTAGGTGATATTTCCGCTTACTTAAATAAAAATGAAAAAGCAATTACAAATACCACTCTAACTAAAGAACGTATGGTAGAGTTAGTAAATAAAATATCTGATAATACTTTAACTAGTAAAAACTTAAAAGATATTTTAGATAAAGTTCTAGAAGAAGATAAATCAATCTCTGAAATTATTAAAGAATCAGGTATTGAAAATATAACAGATGATACTGCTCTAAGAGAAATAATTAAAAAGATTGTTTCTGAAAATAGTGAAAGTGTTACTGACTACAAAAATGGTCATGACCGTGCCATTAAATTCTTAATGGGTCAAGTAATGAAAGAAACAAAGGGTAGTGCAAATCCTAAATTAGCCATGAATATACTTATAGAAGAATTACAATAATTATTAAGTAAAAGTCAAAGTACCTAACAATAATTTGCTAATTGAAAAAGGTACATATATGATGTATAATTAAAATACTAGGATGTGATGATATGAAATATATTGAAAAAAATAAAAAGATGTTTATAGCGATAGGAATTTTTCTATTACTTGTAATATTATTAATTCCAGTAAAAAATGCTTTATTTCCAAATACAGGTAAAGCAATCTATGGAGATCGTCTAGATGGTATTGATAAAGTAAAAATATCTAATAAAACACTAGCAAGTATTGAAGATAAATTAAAGGAAGAATCTGTTACTAAAGTATCTTCTCGTATTTCTGGAAAAACTGTTGAAATAATACTTACAGTTTCATCAGATGTATCTTTAGAAGTAGCTAAAGGTTACGGAGATAAAGCTTTAGAAGTATTTAGTGATGCAGAAAAGAAGTACTATGATTTCCAAGTATTCATAACTAAAGATTCAGAATCAGAAGAATTTCCAATTATTGGATACCGTCATCATAGCAAGGACAGTATTACATGGACAAAAGATAGAACAGGAAGTGCCGAATGAAAAAGAAATTTTTAATAATTCTAATTCCACTTCTAATCGCAAGTTTTCTATTTGTTGTAGTTTATCGTCATTATAATAAAGAAGATAAAACTACAACTCTAACTGTATCTGAGAAAAGATGGGTTCAAAAAAATAAAGATAAAACTTATGATTTTGAAGTAGTAAATGACTATCCATTATATGGAATGAATGGTGAAGGAGTAGTTTTTAACTTCTTAGATGACTTCCAAAAAAATGTTGGTATTGAATTCAATAAAATTCCATACTTAAAAGCATCTACACCTTCAACTAATAGTTATCGCATTGAAATATTAAATAATGATGCAACTTTAAAAGAAAATAACTTATTCTTATTTAATGATAATTATATTGTAGTTGGAAAAACATACGAAAGAATTAATAGTACTAAAGATATGCGTAATACTATCTTTGGAGTTTTTGAAGAAGACGCCGATGAAATAAGTTACTACTTAAAAGGTGGAAACAACTTATCATATAAATCTTATAAAGATATTACAAGCTTATATACAGCTTTAGATAATGATGAAGTAAATATGATAGTAGTACCAAACATTATGTACTTAGATTATACAATTGAAAAAGACAAGTACTTCATTAATTATTACTTAACAGAGATGAAAAAACAAATAGTTCTAACTCTAAGTGATGATAATAAAGAACTAAACAAAATTGTAACAAAGTATTATAACAAATGGCGTTTAACTGCCTACACAAAAGAATATAATAAAGCTTACTTAGACTATTACTTATTAAAGAATAATCTAAGTGCTAAAGAAAAATCTTCCCTAATATCTAAAAACTATACTTATGGTTTTGTTTCTAATACTCCATATGAAGTATTAGTAAATGGAAAATTAGCTGGTATAGCTGGAGAATACATCGAACGTATTGCTCGTTTAGCTGATATTAACTTTAAGTATAAAGAATATAAAACAAAAGAAGAATTACAAAAAGCTATTGATAAAGGTGAAATAGATGTTTACTTTGATTATTATAACTACAACAACGATAAATACTATGCAACCTTATCAACATTTATAGAACAATACGTTGTATTAGGATACCAAAAAGATAATCATATTGTTAACTCATTTGAAAGTCTAAAAGGTCAAGACTTAGTTATGTTAAAAGAAGATTCACTATATAACTATTTCTCAACTAATTCACGTGCTAATATAAAAGGTTACGACACTATTGATAAATTATTAAAGAATGCTGGTAATAAACTAATAGTTTTAGATAGAGAAATTTATAATAATTATCAAACAACTAAGTTTAAAGACTTTAACTTATTATATTTAGATAATATGTTAAATGATTATAAATTCATGGTTAAAAAGAATAATGAAGCCTTCTATGACTTATTTAATTACATTATTAATACTAATTCATATTATAATTACAGAAATGCTGGAATTGAAAACTTACATGCTTCAATTCTAGAAGGTTCAACATTCCAACAAGTATACACTATAGTTTTAGCAATTGTCTTTATTCCACTAGCAGTACTTTTAGTTGCTTACTTAATTCTAAAGAAAAAGAGAAAAGTAAAGAAAGTAAAGACAAGTGAAAGACACAAATATACTGATATGCTTACATCATTAAAGAATAGAAACTACTTAAATGCTAAAATGCCTGAATGGGAAGAATGTAATGTATTCCCACAAGCAATAGTAATGGTAGATTTAAATAATGTAAAATATGTTAATGATAATTTTGGTCATGAAGAAGGAGACCAATTAATCATAAAAGCCGCAGGAATTTTAGTAAATACTCAATTAGAAAACAGCGAAATCATGCGTACCGATGGTAATGAATTCTTAATTTACTTAGTTGGTTATAGTGAAAGACAAGTAGAAACTTATACTAAGAAAATTGCTAAAGAAATGAAAGGTTTACCACATGAATTTGGTGGAGCAGTAGGTTATAGTATGATTCTAGATAAAATCAAAACTCTAGATGACGCTATAAATGAAGCAACAATCCAAATGATAGCAAATAAAGAAGATTTAAAATAAGAGGTTGATAAGAATGGAGCGAGCAAAAGGTTTCTTAAGGAAAGTAATTAATTTAATTAAAAAGCCTGAGATGAGAATTTTACCTGGAAATCTCGCTTTTTTCTTTGTCTTATCCCTTATTCCAATAGTAGCTCTTCTAGGAGCTCTAGCAACTAAATTTTCTATTTCTTTAGAAATAGTAAAAAATGCGCTAAATATTTCTATTCCTTCAGGAGTAGAAGACTTTATCAAAGGAATAATCTCTGGTAAAGGTTTAAGCTTTAACATAGGAGTATTCTTTTTCTCAGCTTTCCTTCTAGCATCAAATGGTACTCATTCAATCATAGTAGCGTCAAATGAAATATATAAAATAAAACCAAAAGATGTTATAAGTCGTCGAGTAAAAGCTATTCTAATGACTCTAATCCTAGTAGAAGTAATGTTCTTCTTACTAGTAATACCAGTATTTGGAGATAGTATATTTAATTTATTACGTACATCATTTGATAATTCTGTAACAGTAGAACTATTATATAGAATATACAAGCTATTAAAGTATCCAATAAGTATCATTATAATTTATTTTAATATTAAACTAATATACGTAATAGCACCAGATGAAGAGATAGGAAGTAGAACTACTACTAAAGGTTCTATCTTTACTACAATAAGTTGGATATTATGTTCAGAAATATATTCATTTTACCTAGATACATTTACTAAATATGATATTTTTTATGGAAGTATTTCTAATATTATAATTTTATTACTATGGGTATATATGCTATCTTATATATTTGTCTTAGGATTAGTAATAAATGCTGGTAGTTATCAAAATGAAAAAAATTATTTAAAAGAGAGTACTGACTAAAAAACAGTACTTTTTCTTCTTTAATACAAAAATATCAACTCTGTTGCCTAATATAATTACATAGATTGAAAAAAACTAATCATAATGCTATAATATATACTAGTGAGGTTGAAATATGAAGAGAATTAAATTTAGATTAAAAAATACAATGAAAAAAGTAAAAAACTCAATAACTAAAGCCAAGGAAAATCATATTATTAGGGAATATATAAAGAACAATCAATTATTCTTAGTATATGTAATAACTTGTTTAGTAAATGCTACTATGTTAAGATTCTTCTGTATTCATTCAATGGCTAATTATTTGTCAATAAAAGCTATTATGGGAGACTTAGCTGTAATAGTAATTTTAGGTTCATTTGGTTACTTATGCCATCCTAAAAATAGGTTTACATATTACCTAATAATGGATATATTCCTAAGTGCTATATGTATGATTAACTCTGTATATTATACATTCTATTCATCTTTTGCATCAGTATCAATGTTATCACTAACACAATATATTGGTGATGTAGGAGATGCAGTTGTAGAAAATGTTTTACAGTTAAAAGACTTAGTATACGTTATTGGACCACTTGTTTTAATTTTTGTCCATGTTAAACTAAAAAAGAAAAACTACTATAAAAAGATTGAGTCAAAGTCAACCCGTAAAAAGAAAATGACTGGGACTTTAATTTCAGGATCAGCAATATTAGGTCTATTTATTGTAACTCTAACATCTCTAGATGTTTCAAGATTTGTAAAACAATGGAATAAAGAATATATAGTTACAAGATTTGGTATTTATATTTATCAAAGTAACGACTTAGTAACATCACTTCAACCAAAATTAAATTCAATGTTTGGTTATGATAAAGCTAAGAAAACATTTAATGATTACTTTGCTAATAGAGAAACACCTAAAACTAATGAATATACTGGTATATTTAAAAATAAAAATATTTTAGTAATTCATGCTGAAAGTATGCAAAATAATGTAATAGGTCTAGAATTTAATGGTGAAGAGGTAAGTCCAAACTTAAACAAACTAGCTAGTGAAGGAATGTATTTTTCAAATTATTTCTCACAAGTTAGTGTTGGTACAAGTAGTGATACAGAATTAACTTTCTCTACATCTCTAATGCCAACTAAGTCTGGTACAGCATTTGTTTCATACTCTGACAGAACTTATAATTCTATTCCAAAATTATTAAGTGAACAAGGCTATTACACATTTAGTATGCATGCCAATAATGCAGACTTCTGGAATCGTCGTGCTATGCATAATAGTCTAGGTTATCAAAGATTCTATAGTAAAAAAGATTATACTGTAACTCCAGAAACTACTATTGGTTTAGGACTATCAGACAAAGAATTCTTTAAACAATCAATTCCAAAACTAGTAAAGATAAATGAAAAGTATGATAACTGGTATGGTCTAATGATAATGTTAACTAACCATACACCATTCTCAGATACTGAAAAGTATGGTGAGTTTGCCGTTGACATGAAAGAAATAATTACTAATGAAGATGGTACAACAGGAGAGGTAGTTCATCCATATATGGAAGGAACAAAACTAGGAAATTACTTTAAATCAGTTCATTATGCTGATAGTGCTCTAGGTCAATTATTTGAAGACCTAGATGCTAATGGTCTATTAGATAATACAGTAGTAGTATTATATGGTGATCATGATGCAAGACTTCCAAGAAAAGATTATGACTTATTATATAACTATGATAAAGAAACAAATTCTATTCTAAGTAAAGATGATCCAAACTATAAAGAATATGATTCATACCAATATGAATTAGGTAGAAAAGTACCATTCATAATTTGGACTAAAGATATGGCTGGAACAAAGTATAACATGGAAGTAACAGAAGTTATGGGTATGTATGATGCTATGCCAACTCTTGGTAATATGTTTGGTTTCTATAATGAATATCAACTAGGACATGATATATTTAATGTAATAGGTAGTAACATAGTATGTTTCCCTAATGGTAACTGGGTAACAAATAAAGCTTATTACAATAGTCAAAAAGTAGAGTACTTATCATTAAATGGTGAAGCTATAAGTGAAGAAGAAATAAAGAAAAATACTGAATACACTAATAACTTACTAGATGTTTCAAATGACATAATTGTCTTCAATTTATTAGAAAAAAATGAAGAAAACAAAGTTACAATAGAACAAGTAGAGAAAGGAAGTTAATATGAAATTAAAAAAGAAAGTAAAAATAACCCTTATCGCCATAATAGTAATATTAGTAGTTGCAGTAGCAGGAATATTTACTTATAAAACATTTTTTAGTAAACCAGTAATAAAAGAAGCTAAAGTCCTAAAAGAAATAAAAGACTATGGTTATGTCTTAAAGGATAATAAAAGTAAAAAGTATCAAGAACTATTTAAAGACTTAGCAAAAATCCTTGAAAGTGATAAAGTAGATTATGAAGCATATGCATCTAAACTAGCTGAAATGTTCATAGTAGACTTCTATTCACTATCAGATAAAACAGCTAAAACAGATGTTGGTGGAGTAGATATAGTTCAACCAGATATCTTAAATAACTTTCTAGAAAATGCTGAAAATACTTTTTATAAATATGTAGAAAGTAATATTTATAATAATAGAAAACAAAATCTACCAGAAGTAAATACAGTAGAAGTAGAAAGTGTAGAAAAGACAACATTTACTTATAATAATACTATCGATGAAAATGCATATGAAGTAAAAGTAAAATGGGATTATACAGATAGTGAGTTTGCCAATTACCAAAATGAAGCAACACTAATATTTGTTAATCAAGATAAAAAATTATACTTAGTAGAATTAAAGTAACAAAAAAAGGGCATCTCTATCAGATGTCTTTTAATTTATCTATTAACGATGAAGTAATGATATATTCTTAGTAGGTTTTTATTACACAATAAAAGAACATTTCGTATAGTTTGAAATGTTCTTTATTTTTATTATTCTCCAGTACCTTCTGAATCTCCTCCGGTACCTCCACCAGTACCTTCTGAATCTCCTCCGGTACCTCCGGTATTATCTTTACCAGGATCATCTTTCTTACCATCATTATCTTTTTCATCACCAGTAGTACCATAATCATCTTTCTTGTCATCGTCTTACTTGTCATCGCCTTTTTTATCATCATCTTTAACAGTAGGTTTTTTACTACTATTAGTTAATGTTAATGTAATACTACCCTTGATTAAATCAACACGTTTAGAAGCAGGATAACTTTGAGCTGTAACTACACCAGTTGAATCTCCATCAAACTTAACAGATAATCCAACTCTACTAGCCATAGTTCTTGCTTGAGCTTCTGTAACACCTATAAAGTTAGGAACTAAATTATATAAACTAGAACTTCTATAAGGTCCTTTACCAATAACTTCTTTTTCATAAGGACTATTAATTGAAAAACTAAATTCTGTAATAGGAGTATGTTCAACTAATTCTAAGTTTTCTTTCATAGCTTGAACTATATCTTTACGACTATTTTCATTAGGAATGAAATCATATAAAACCATTCTCATTCTCTCATCATAAATCATTTGACCATTACCAGATAAATATAATTGTTGAATATTAATTAAATCAGCTTCATCTGAAGATAAACTCTTCTTAATTATATCTTTTATTATATTATAGAAAGATAACATTTGTTGAGTAGTTAAATTAGTATCTAAACTATTAGAAACTGTATCTAAAATCTCCATAAACTTAGAAACACTATTAACTGTTTTAATCTTATTAGCTAAAGCAATAACAATTTCTTGTTGATGTTGATTACGACCAAAGTCACCATTAACTAAAGCCTTTCTATTTCTAGCATAAACTAAAGCTTGTTCACCATTTAAAGTTTGATAACCTGGATTAATACAAATATCTCCACCACGAGAAGAATCATCAGTACAAAGAGTTTGTTCAACATTTATATCAACACCACCAACAGCATCGACTAATTTAACCAATCCTTTAAAATTAATTTTTGCATAATAATCAATATTAATATCTAAGTATTGTTCAATAGTATTCATCATACAATCATTACCATATCCAGCAGCATGTGTAATTTTATTTTCCGCTTTATTAGACCAACAAGCAATAGGTACATAACTATCTCTTGGTATAGATAACATTGTAGCATTCAAAGTCTTAGGATTAAATGTAACAACTATTAATGTATCACCATTCGCAACTGCATTCTTTTCAAGTACTTCATCTGTAGAATCAATACCCATAAGTAACATTGTAAATGGTTCAGTAACTTGCTTACCAGTTGATTCTCTTTCAACTACACTAGTTGCTGACTTTTTCATCTTCTTTTCTTTAGTAACAATTATCTTTGTATCTGTACCAATCTCTTCATATCCACTAATAGAAGAAAACATAGAAGGATAATTAGTAGGTAAGATAATTGCATCAATACTCTTAGCATATAAATCAGTAACCATAGTTTGATAATCACTATAATCAACTAATTCATTATCATCATATAATTTATTCTCTTTAATAATTTCTTGAGGAATTATATAACCATCAGGAGAATTTTTATTAGTCTTATCTAAAACACCAATCTTATAACTTTTAATATCATTAATACTACTAGCCTCATTATTAGCCATAACAACAACACTAGAAGAGTAGATAACAGTATTTTTATTCATATTACTTAACTTACCATATAAGTAAAATATAATAGAACCAACTATAATACAAATAATAGTATATAAAATCATAAATATAATATAACCAATTCTTTTAGAATGTTTATTCTTAGGCCGCCTCTTTAAAATACCTTTAGTCTTAAATATAATTGATATATCGAGTAGTACCAAGATTCCCATAACTATATATCTAATAGTGTTTTCTATTGTTGCTAACATAAATATTTCATATATTGCAAAACAACTACTCAGTACTGCAATAATAGATAGTATCAAAATAATGATCTTTAATATTGGTTTCTTTTTAGTATCTTTTTCTTTAGTCATATAAGCCTCCAAATATCCAAATTATACAACTACTATTATACTCAAAATTTTACAATATATCAAGTTATATACTATGTAATCTCTAAACTTTACAATACTAAAAACACTGTAAAATAATGTCAAAATATAATAAATAACTTCAAAGAAATAAAGTTATCACTCTAAAAATGCTATAATATAATAGAGTTAATATAATGGAGGTAGAATATCATGAAAAGAATTTTTTATTTAACACTTTTTATAACATCTTTATTTTTTCTAAATACAATTAATGTTTCTGCCTTTTCATCAGAAAATTATAAAAATCGTAACTTATGTGGTAATTTTGAATTAGCCAGTTTTGCCTCTGATGGTACCATTACCAATGTAGGTTGCTACAACACGTATGAAGAAGCAAAAGCTGCTATGACTTCTAATGGAGCAATTGAACTTGCTATTATGACAAAACTTGATGGTATAACTAGAATACTTGATGCCAACATGGCGTTAGTAGATTTAAGTATTTCTGGTAACAGAACAGTTAGTTATTATGATACTATTGATTTAAAATATGATTATACATACATGAATAACTATGGTTCTTATGGTGGTAGTGATGGAGTCTTAGTAGATGTAGCTTATTCTCAAGCTAAAAATGTTTGGGCTGGTAAAGTTACTATTGCTAATTTTACAGGTTGGATTACATATGGAAATTATGAAATAGTCCCAATAACTTGGGTAAAATCAAGTAGTTCATATACTATAACTAATGATTATATAAGACATAATTATATAACAAAAATTCAAGAGTATTATAATGGTTCCCTAGGTACAACAATTGGTCCTAAACCAGATATGTTAAGTGCCGGTACTTATTATAGTTATGATGGAAATTACTTTTACAAAGATTTACAAACTCTAATTAAAGATTATAAAGCTAATAACAGAAATAACTCTGTAAATAAAAATAACCCATATTATAATTACTATATGTATTTATCAAATCATAGTAGAACAACTTACTCATCAGCAAATATTGATGAATATATTCGTAACAATTTAGGTATTACTCAAGATGCATATGGTAAAGCAACTAATAAAGGTAGTTCAAGGTTATATGGTAAAGGACAATTTTTCTATTATGCTCAAGAAAAGTATGGTACCAATGCCTTATTAACATTTAGTTTAAGTAGAAATGAATCTGGTAATGGCCGTAGTAAATTAGCAATCAATAAAAATAATGGTTTTGGCCTAGACGCTGTAGATTCAAATCCAATAGAAGGAGCTAGATATTATGCAGCTTTTGCTAGTAGTATCCTAGGGTATAGTTCTACTTATGTAACTTATGGCTTTGCTCATCCTCGTAGCTGGAAATACTTTGGTTCACAATTTGGTAATAAACGTCTAGGTATGAATGTAAAATATGCATCAGACCCATACTGGAGTGAAAAAATGGCTGCTAACTATTATAGTTTTGATAAAGCTAAAGGTATGCAAGACTATAATTACTATCAGTTAGGAGTAGTAACAGCATCAGTAAATGCTATGAGTGATGCTTCAAACACCTCAAAATTTGTCTATACTTATACAGAAGCCGGAGATGCATTAATAATTCTAGGTGAAAAAACTGGTGAAAATGTTAATGGTAATACAACTTGGTATAAAGTAACAAGTGATTTAAATATTGATGCTAACTTTAATGAAATAACATCAGGAAATTATAATTGGAATAGCTATGTCTATGTACCAGCAGCTTATGTAAAAAAGATTAATACCGGTAAAAATGGTTATACATCTCCAAATGATGTAACTGAATATCAAGATAAAAATTATATTTATGACTTATATGATGCAGGTAATACTCTAAGTCCTAAAGTTGCAAAAACTACAAAAAACTCAGACTATTATTATGACTCATCTCTTCAAACCAAAAAAGGAATTAGTATTTTAAAAGATAAATATGTAATGGTCTATGCTGCAGCTTATAATAATGGTAAAGCAGTCTCTTACCTTATCTCTTCTGATTATAGATATGATCAAAAAGACTGGGTAAGTGCAGATACATTAGACTTTATGACATTTGATTACGCTAATGTCTATACTAATTTAACTGGTCTATATTGTAATGAAGTAAACTCTGAACCTATCGAATTATCAACTAATGTAGTATCTTGTTTATTCCATAAGACTTATATCCCAGTAATGGAACATAAAACAGTAGATGGTCGTCTATGGTATAAAGTTCCTCTAAATTTATCAGGAACATCTAATTCTTATGGTTGGGTACTTGCTCAAACTAGTGACTTTACTCTAAATCTTACAACTTATACAACTGAAAATAATGCTCCAGTCATAACTGCTTCTAACAGAACCATTGTTCAAGGTACTAAAATAGATTTATTAAAAGGAGTAAGTGCAACTGATAAAGAAGAAGGTACTGTTGCTGTAAAAGTATTAAATTCAAACCTAGACATTGATAAAGTGGGAACATACCAAGTAACATATCAAGCAACAGATAGTAAGAATAAATCAACTGAGTTAACAATAACAATAACAGTAACAGAAAATAAAAAACCAGTAATAACTGCTAACGATATGGTAATAACTCAAGGTCTACCATTCGATCCTAAAAAAGGAGTAAGTGCAACAGATGAAGAAGATGGCGTACTAGAAGTAGTAGCTGTAGATAATAAAGTTGATATTGATAAAGTAGGAACATATCAAGTAACATATCAAGCAACAGATAGTTATAATCAACAAGTAGTAAAAACAATAAATGTAACAGTAGTTGCTAATCAACTGCCAACTATAATTGCTTCTGATAAAACAGTTTATCAAAATGAAGACTTCAATAGACTTGATGGAGTAACCGCAACTGATCCAGAAGATGGAGATATTACAAAAAATGTAAAAGTAATTACTGATACTGTTGATATAACAAAAATAGGTGAGTATAAAATAACTTACGAAGCAGCAGATAGTTATGGTAATAAAGTAACTAAAGAAATAAAAGTAATTGTTACAGAAAAGAAACTAATTAAAACAACAGGAAACTTCTATTTTGACTATTTAAAAGAAGTAGGTAATAATCTTCAATTAAGAGGTTATTTAACAGTAGAAGGTATGGATAATACTTTAAATGAAAAGATTAGTTATAAAATTCAATTTGTTAGTACTGATGGTACAACATATGAACAAAAAGCAACAAGAATAACCGATTTAACTGGTATAACAAGACCAATTCCATCCCCTGACGGACATAAATATACTCATCCTTGGTTCTATATTAATATCGATACAGATTCTCTTCCAAGAGGTACTTATACAATGTATGCAGTTGCAGAATCTAACAAAACATATAGTAAAGTATTAATAACAAATAAACTATATAAAACAGAAATAACTGGTTATAAAACAACAAAAACAACAACAACTATAAAAAATAATTATGGTAATAAAACATCTGCTGTAACATTATATATAAGAGATGAGTTTCCTAATAAAACAGTAGGTAGTTACTATAACCAATTCGATACTTGGAGGACTCTAGAATTTACAAATGGAAAACTACATATAAAAGGAGTTTCATATTCATATGGTATGGACTTATCTACAAATGCTAAAGTAGAAAGAAAAATAATATTTGAAAATAAAGATACCCTAAAGCTATATACATTTGATTTAGGAAGTATAACAAAAGGTCTATATCAAGTAGCTTTACCAGAGTCTGATAATCTAGATAAGACAAGAGCTTGGTATGATGCCAATATCGATATAAGTGAATTAGAAAAAGGAACATACTCAATCTATGTAACAACAACATCTAATAAAACTGATATATCAGAGTTAACTGATAATTTAAGAAGAGACTTAAGTGCTAGAAAAACTACTATAAATAAGAAAGATTACCAACTAAAACTAGATACTAAAAATGGTAACAATATCGAATTAATAGTAAGCTAGAGCCTAAGGCTCTTTTTATTTTTACTTTCTATAAGATCAAAAAACGAGATTGTAAAAAAATTATTTTATGTTACTATAAATTTGTCAGGGAAACTTGTACAAAAAGAGGAACATTTCGTAAGTGAATGTCACCTCCAATAATGGGTTTGTGACACTCTAACTTAGAGTGTCTATTTTTTTATCGCTAACACCAACAAGGTAGAAAGTAATAAAATGATACTAATGTATCGTAAAACTTTAATAATAAAAGTCTTAGTCCTCATAATATCTACCTTCTTTCTAAAAAAGAACAAGAGGCGACACTCAAACAAAATGTTCAGAAGGAGAGTATATATTATTATAAAAACTAAAGCAAACGACCAAAAATAAAGATTCATACCATCCAAAGTATGAACCTTTTTAATTTACTAATTAAATTTATCAAATTACCAAATCAAATACTTCTAAAATACTTATTTAACAATAGTTAAACTAATTGTATTACAAGTAGAAAGTGTTCTACCATCATAACTACCAGCATTACATACTGTACCAGATACTGAATCTCCATTACTACAACTATCAACGTAGTTAGCAACTATTGTAAACATTGGATAAGCAGCTTTAGTAGCACTTAATGTTTGAGCTCCAGTATTACCTGTAAGAATATAAAACTCCCTATTCTCGCAAGTTGGAGTAGAAGGCTGATTATTATTACCACCGCCATTATTATTGTTACCGCCACCATTACTATTACTTGGAGCCTTACCATTACTTATAGTAAGTGTAACAGTTGTACCATTAGATACCTCAGAACCAGCACTAATAGATTGACTTATAACTTTACCTTTTTCAACAGAACTACTATATTTATATACAAAACTATAGTTAAGTCCAGCACTCTTTAATTTATTAGCTGCATCATTTTTACTTAATCCTTTAACATTAGGAACACTCATCTTTTTACCATCAGAAATAGTAGCAATTATTGTGTCTCCATTCTTAATAGTTTCACCTTTTTTATAAGAATATCTAATAACGTCACCAGCAGCAACATCATCACTAAACTCATGTTGTTCTTCATATTTAATATTATATTTATCTGCCCATTCTCTAAACTCATTCAAATTATTAAAACTAGGCATTGTTAATTTTCCCTTAGAAAGAGTAATTGTAATAATAGTACCTTCCTCAACTGCATCTCCCTTACTATGACTAGCCGAAATAACAGCATTTTCTTTAATAGCCTCATCGTATGAATCCTTAAATTCAACTTTTAACTTATTTTTAATAATCCATTCAGTAACTTCATCAACACTCATCTTCTTAAAATCAGGAATTATAATCTTAGGCCCCTTACTAATAACAATCTTAACAGTAGTAACATTATCACCAGTTATAGTAACCATTTCACCTGGTTTAACATTTTGACTAATTACCTTATTTCTACTAATCTTATCAGAAAATTCATATTCAATCTCATATTTAATACCATGTTGTTTTAAATAAAATATAGCTTCAGTCTTACTCTTATTAGTTAAATCACTCATTTTAACTTCAGTATAGCCACGTTCTTCTCCATATGAGAAAGTAAACTTAATCTCATCACTTCTCTTAACATTACCAGATTTACTTTGCTCAATCAAAGTATTTTCTTTAGAAGAAGATTGAACAAATTCAAAAACTACATTACTTAAATGATTCTCTTCAATATACTTTAATACATCTTCACTTTCCCAACCAATCATACTAGGAATAACAATTTCCTTATCTGGATTAGGACCTTCACTAATAGAAAGAACTAACTTCTTAACATTCTTCAACTTAGTACCAGGTTTAACACTCTGATAAATAACATGATACTCAGAAACAACATCACTGTACTCATAAACTTGTTCCAAAGTAACATCATTATCCGTAGTCCATTTAATAGCACTACTTAAACTCTTATCAACCAAGTTTTCCATTACTTTAAGAGTAGGTAAGCTAATTATATTAAACATAACTAAAATACCAAAAACTTGATAAATAAAAAGTACAACTAACGCTAAAATATTACTACCTTTCTTCTTACTAGAATTAGTAATACTAGAAGATATAAAGAACACTGTAAATAAAAGTAAAAGTAGAGCAAACACTATATCTTTTAAACCTTCACCCTTAAAAATAGTACTTCCAAAATATCCTAAACAACTAATCATTGTAGCGATAGATAATATATTAATTAAACAACTATTTCTCTTATTACTAGGTTTCTCAATTTTTTTAACAAAGTCTTCATCTTTTTTCTTACGTATTTCTTCTCTAGTATTAACATCCTTTAAAGGAACATTCTTCTTATTACTTTTAGCCAAATAAACCACCTCATCTTCTTATATAATTATATAATAATAATGTAGCTAATTCAAGTTTATTAGTGTTTAATCGACAAAAAAGCAACTATATTGATAAAATAGTTGCTTTTTATTTTTTAATCTTTATATCTATCTAATGAAAATTCTGTTTTTTCTAAAAATTCAAGTAAGATAGATTTAATAGTTGTATTTCAACACATTATATCTCTTATATTAAGGAGGATACTACAATGGCTGAAAAGCAAAGCTTTGACCGTAGCCTGC
>ERZ779829.17-NODE-17-length-61270-cov-25.578110_pt1 | contig 61270 bp, 75 predicted proteins | sample MGYA00511562_ERZ779829 | MGnify/ENA primary metagenome ERZ779829 (study PRJEB29588, sample SAMEA2151677) | human gut metagenome | biome: human gut; feature: human-associated habitat; material: faeces | place: Denmark | collected 2008/2010 ... | reverse complement strand
CCTAAAAAATTCTCCGCGGGGATATTTTTGAAAAACACTTTAAGTTTGTATGTGATATTTTAGGGGGCTTACAGGTGCATTAACTAATGCTAGCGTTTTTTCCTCTCCTTTCGGCGCTAAAAAGTCTGTAAGTCTGCTAAAATACCACATACAAACTATATTTAATCTTGTGGAAAAGGAGGCGAAACAATGGCAAAACGAAGTAGAACTAACAAAGAAAGCACTGAGAAAAAAATTAGACCTGCTACAACTCCAGAAGCAAGAGAGAATCAGATGATAGCTTTAGCTGTAGACTTAGCTGAGAAGCAGCTTATAGAGGGGACTGCGTCTTCTCAAGTGATAACTCACTATCTAAAACTAGCTACAACTAAAGAAAAGATAGAAAGGGAGATACTTGAAAAGCAGAAAGAACTTATAGTTGCTAAAACTGAGAACTTACAATCAGCTAAGAGAATCGAAGAGCTATATTCTAATGCTCTTAAAGCAATGCAAAACTATAGTGGGCAAATGACTAGTATGGATGGTGACGAAGATGATGAATATTAGAACCTATCAAGAATTGATTAAGCTAAAAACATTCAAAGAGCGATACCGCTATCTAAAATTAGGCGGTAAAGTTGGAGAAGAGACATTTGGCTTTGACCGATATTTAAATCAGAAGTTTTATAGGTCAGCAGAGTGGAAAAGAATAAGAGATTATGTAATTCTACGAGACAATGCTTGTGATTTAGGAATAGATGATAGAGAGATTGATAATAGAATCATCATTCATCATATGAATCCATTGACAAAGTATGATGTGATTAATCAGACAGAGTTTTTGTTGAATCCAGACTATATGATTTGCACCACTAAAAGAACTCATGATGCAATACACTATGGCGATGAAGATATACTATTTGGAGAATTTATAGAAAGGTCTAAAAACGATACTTGCCCATGGAGGAGGTAATGTAAATGATGGAAAGTATATTGCTTTCAATAAAGAAGCTATTAGGCATAATGCCTGAGTATACAAACTTTGATGATGATATAATAATTCACATAAACACTGCTTTTGCTATACTGAATCAATTAGGTGTCGGACCAAAAAACGGCTTTATGATAGTAGATGAAAACTCGAGTTGGCAAGACTATACAACTGAGAATAATCTTAACATGGTTAAAACTTATATTTATCTAAAAGTAAGATTGCTTTTCGATCCACCCACTAGCAGTGCTTTAATTGAAAGTATTAACAGAACACTATCTGAAATAGAATGGCGTATATTTTTGGAAGGAGATCCTAAAATAGAAGATACACCACCTTCTGCTGAAGAATAATTCGAAAGGAGGTGAGAGTATGAATGATGAGCTTAAGCATTTCGGTGTCAAAGGCATGAAATGGGGAATTAGAAGATATGAAGATAAAACTGGGCATTTAACTCCTGCAGGTAAGAAAAAATATGACGATTACGAATACGATGGCAAACAATCTTTTAAAAAGAAAAGTGTTAGAAAACAAAAAGATGAAATTAATTCTAAGAGTAGAACTATAAAGTCGGGCACTGAATTTCAAACAATAACTAGAGGCCAATATAAAAGCGGTAAGAAAAATCGTTTATATACAGCCTATACAGACTATGACAAAAACATGTATGCTGATATGATGGGTAATTTTATGTATGATGGAAGAGGATATAAGAATACGTTTATGGTTAAAAAAGACATATCGGTAGCTAGCGATAAGGATGTAGTTAATGCGTTTATGAAAATAGCAAAAGAAAATCCTGAACAAGTAGCCAAAGATATGGCAAAAGCCCATAACGAGAATGCTATATTTATGGAGAAAACAGCAAAATCATATCAGAAGAAAATTTCTAAACTTGATGACCCTGAAAGTAAAAAAGCTAGAAAATTAGCCGAGGAATTTGTTTCAAATGCTGTATTATCTAAGAAAGCAGAAACTTCCAGTAATAATTTTTATGCTAATTTAGTAAAGCAAGGCTTTGATGCTTTAAGTGATGTTAACGATAGGAAAGGTACTGCTCAAGATCCATTGATAATACTGAATATGGATAAGCTTAATCAAACTGGTTCTATGAAGTTAACAAAAGATGATTTGAAGTACTATGCTGATTATACTATGACTAAAGAAACAAAGAAAAAGAAAAAAGATTTGTCATCAATTCAACGTTAGGAGGTGAGTTAAATGTGGAATTTCAATTACAACAATAACGAACTTTATCATCATGGAATAAAGGGCATGAAATGGGGAGTTAGAAGAACTGATGCTCAATTAGGACATGACACAGGAAAAATCGATTTACAGAAAACTAAAAAGAAAGTAGATGCTGCTGGCACAATAGTTACAGAATCACAAAATATCAATAAAAAAGTTTCTAGTAAAAAACAAAGAAAAATGCAAAAGCAACAAGTACAAACTGCAAAAGCAATGACTGATAAAGAATTAAGAGAAAGAGTCAATAGACTTAATATGGAACAACAATATGCTAGACTGTCAACAGAGCAAATGAATGCAGGCAAAGTTAACGTTGATAAAGTTTTAGCTGAAGTTGGAACTGCTGTGGCTGTAACAAACTCAGTATTAGCTATAGCATTGGCTATACAAAAGTTAAAAGGATAGCAGAAAGGAGAACTCAAAATGGCATTATCAAACACAGCCACTCCTATCTATTATGGTAAGTTTAGAGATGCCGTTATAAGAGGAGAGATTCCAGTATGTAAAGAGATTTCCATGGAAATGAACCGTATAGATGAGCTGATAGCTAACCCTGGAATCTACTATGATGATCAAGCCATAAACGGTTTCGTAGATTATTGCGAAAAAGAACTTACATTAACCGATGGAGCGGATTTACATTTACTAGACTCGTTTAAACTTTGGGCCGAACAAATATTCGGTTGGTATTACTTTGTAGAAAGAAGTGTATATGAGCCTTCGCCTGATGGCCATGACGGTAGATATGTAACAAAAACCGTTAAAAAAAGACTAGTTAATAAACAATATTTAATAGTTGCCAGAGGTGCAGCCAAATCTATGTACAGCTCATGTATACAGAATTATTTTCTAAATGTAGATACTACAACTACTCATCAAATAACAACCGCTCCTACCATGAAACAAGCAGAAGAAATACTATCACCAATAAGAACATCTATAACAAGATCTAGAGGTCCTTTATTTCAGTTTTTAACTGAAGGCTCTATACAAAATACAACTGGCTCTAAAACTAATAGAATGAAATTAGCATCCACTAAAAAAGGTATAGAAAATTTTTTAACAGGGTCTCTGTTAGAGATAAGACCGATGAGTGTTAACAAACTTCAAGGGTTGAGATGTAAAGTGGCGACAATAGACGAATGGCTTTCTGGCGATATAAGAGAAGATGTCATAGGTGCAGTTGAACAAGGGGCGTCTAAACTAGATGATTATTTGATAGTAGCAACAAGTTCAGAAGGGACAGTAAGAAATGGTAGCGGTGATACAATCAAAATGGAACTAATGGAAATTCTTAAAGGCGAATATGTTAACCCGCATGTTTCTATTTGGTATTATCGACTTGATGATATAGAAGAGGTTAATAATCCTAGAACTTGGTTAAAAGCAAATCCGAATTTAGGAAAGACCGTTACATATGAGACTTATCAGTTAGATGTTGAAAGAGCTGAAAAAGCTCCAGCTACAAGAAATGATATCTTAGCAAAACGTTTTGGTATTCCAATGGAAGGTTATACATATTTCTTCACTTATGATGAAACTCTTCCACATAGAAAAAGAGATTTCTGGCAAATGCCATGCGCATTGGGAGCCGACTTATCACAAGGTGATGACTTCTGTGCGTTCACGTTCATGTTTCCTTTAAGAGATGGTGCTTTTGGAATTAAGACTAGAAACTATATAACATCTAAAACACTTCATAAGTTACCAGGGGCTATGAGATTAAAGTATGATGAATTTTTACAAGAAGGAAGTCTTATAGTATTGGAAGGAACAGTTCTAGATATGACCGAAGTATATGAAGACCTTGACGCTCACATAATTGAAAGAGATTATGATGTTAGATGTTTTGGATTTGACCCTTATAATGCAAAAGCATTTGTTGAAAGATGGGAATCTGAGAACGGTCCATTTGGAATAGAGAAAGTTATACAAGGCGCTAAGACTGAATCAGTTCCATTAGGTGAATTAAAGAAATTAGCAGAGGATAGAATGCTATTATTTGATGAAGAACTTATGACATTTGCTATGGGAAACTGTATAACATTAGAAGATACCAATGGTAATAGAAAATTATTAAAGAAAAGATATGAGCAAAAGATTGATGCCGTAGCAGCTATGATGGATGCTTACGTTGCATACAAATTAAATAAAGATGCTTTCGAGTAGGAGGTGAAAACGTCAAAATGGCTTTTAGCGATAGACTAATGCATGCATGGAATGCCTTCCTAAACAAAGACCCAACACCAAGATACAATTATGGCGAGCACATAAGCAGCTATAATCCTTTTAGAATGCACTTAACTAGAGGTAATGAAAGAAGTATTGTCGTATCAGTTTACAATAGAATAGCATTAGACGTAGCATCTATAGATATTATGCATGTTAAATTGGACGACAATGGTCGTTTTGTTGAAGAGATGGATACTAGTTTAAATGAGTGTTTAACTCTTAGTGCAAACATGGACCAGACAGCAAAAGCATTTATACAAGATGCCGTTATGTCTATGATGGATGAAGGTTGTATTGCTATAGTTCCTGTTGATACTACTATAAATCCTAATATATCTGGCTCTTATGATATAAACAGTCTAAGAGTAGGACAAATACTGGAGTGGCGTCCACAACATGTTAAAGTTAGAATATATAATGATAAAACTGGACAGAAAGAAGATCTACTATTGCCAAAAAGTATGGTCGCCATAATAGAGAATCCTTTATATGCGGTCATAAACGAACCAAACTCAACTATGCAACGTCTTATAAGAAAACTTAATCTTTTGGACGTTATAGATGAACAAAGTGGTTCTGGTAAATTAGATTTAATTATACAATTACCTTATGTTATCAAATCCGAGGCAAGAAAACAACAAGCTGAAAATAGACGTAAAGAAATTGAAATGCAACTTACAGGTTCTAAGTATGGTATAGCCTACACTGATGGAACCGAAAAGATAACACAGTTAAATCGACCAGTTGAAAACAATCTAATGAAGCAGATTGAATACTTAACGAGTATGCTATATGGCCAGTTAGGTATCACTCAGACTATATTAGATGGTACAGCTGATGATAAAACTATGTTAAATTACTACAATAGAACAATTGAGCCTATAGTTTCAGCTATAGTTGATGAAATGAAAAGGAAATTCCTAACCAAAACAGCTAGAACTAGAAAACAAGACATAGTTTACTTTAGAGATCCATTCAAACTAGTTCCAGTTAATGATCTTGCCGAGATTGCTGATAAATTAACACGTAATGAAATAGCGACATCAAATGAAATTAGACAAATTATGGGATGGAAACCATCCGACGACCCTGACGCAGACGAATTACGTAACAAGAACTTAAACAAAAATGCTGAAGAAATCGAGAATGCGCCAGAAGTTCAAAATGCAGTAGACGATACTGAGAAGAAGGAGGAATAGTTAGAGATGAAGTATGACTTTAGTGGATGGGCAACTAGAAATAATATTAAATGCTCAGATGGTAGAACAATTTTAAAAGATGCCTTTAAGCAACATGATGGGCAAACTGTTCCACTAGTATGGAATCATCAACATAATGAATCAGCTAATGTATTAGGTCATGCAGTATTAGAAAACAGAGACGAAGGCGTTTACGCTTATTGTACTTTCAATGATACAGAAGCTGGTAAAAATGCAAAACTACTAGTAGAACATGGTGATGTTACAGCTTTATCTATTTACGCTAATCAACTTAAACAAAAAGGTTCAAATGTAATGCATGGAACTATAAGAGAAGTAAGTTTAGTGTTAGCTGGTGCTAATCCTGGAGCTTTTATAGACTCTGTAATAAGACATGGCGAATTTTGCGAGGATGAAGTAGTTATATATACAGGTGAAGAACTAACACTACAACATGCTGATGACCCAAGTGATAAAGCAGATGAAAAAGATAAAAAGGGAGATGATGAAGTGGATAATAATGAAAAGACTATCAAAGATGTGGTTGACTCTATGAGCGAAGAACAAAAAAATGTTCTATATGCTTTAGTTGGTCAAGCTTTAGAAGGTAAAGAGATGGCACAATCTGCCATAGAAGAAAATGAAAATAATATTGAAGAAGATGGAGGAGAACAAGAAATGAAACATAATGTATTTGAAGGTAAAGAAACTGAAAACAATAATGTATTATCACATGATGCTATGGAAACTATATTAAAAGATGCTAAAAGATATGGATCTTTAAAAGAAAGCTTTTTAGCTCATGCTGATTCTTATGGTATCAAAGATATAGAATGGTTATTCCCAGACGCTAAAAACGTTAACACACCACCAGACTTTATAAAAAGAGACGACTCTTATGTACAAAAAGTAATGAGAGGGGTTCATCATGTACCATTCTCTAGAATAAAATCTATGTTTGCTGATATAACTGCTGATCAAGCAAGAGCTAAAGGTTATATCAAAGGTAACTTAAAGAAAGAAGAAGTATTCACACTATTAAAAAGAACTACTACTCCAACAACTATATACAAAAAGCAAAAATTAGATAGAGATGATGTTGTTGATATAACAGATTTCGATGTAGTAGCATGGTTAAAAATGGAAATGAGAATGATGCTAGATGAGGAAATAGCAAGAGCTATATTAGTAGGTGATGGAAGATCTAGTTCTGATGATGACAAAATCAATGAAATGAACATAAGACCTATATCTAGAGATGAAGATTTATACTGCGTTAAAGCTCCTGTTGCTGTAGCAGCTGCTGCAACTGAAGACGAGATAGCAAAAGCATTTATAAGAACAGTTATAAAATCAAGAAAAGAATACAAAGGATCAGGAAGCCCAACTCTATTCACTACTGAAGATGTTATAACTAATTGTTTATTATTAGAAGATAAAAACGGAAGAGTAATATATGATACAGTTGATAAATTAGCTACAGCTTTAAGAGTTAAAGAAATAGTACCTGTTGAAGTTATGGAAAATGCTAAAACTATGGTCAACAAAGTTGAAAAACCTTTAATGGCTATCATGGTTAACCTAGTTGACTACTATGTTGGTGCTGATAAAGGTGGAGCTATTAATATGTTCGACGATTTCGATATAGACTACAACCAACAAAAATACTTAATGGAAACTAGATGCTCTGGTGCATTAGTTAAACCTTTCTCTGCTATAGCAGTAGCATTAGACCAAGCTGCAGCAGCAGGAGGAACAGGAAAATAATCCAACTCTTAAAATAGAAAGGAATAATTCAAAATGGCAAAGTTTTGTGGATTAATCGGTTATGCTCTAACTGTCGAAACAGAACCTGGTATATATGAAGAACAGATAACAGAGAACATGTACTTCGGAGATGTAATACGAAACTCTAGACGTTTACAAGAAAGAAGTAAAATAAATGATGATATTAATATATCAAATCAGATTAGCATCATAGCCGACCCATTTGCCAATAATAACTTCCATGCAATGCGCTATGTCGTATTCATGGGAGCTAAATGGAAAATAACAGATGTTGAAGTTCAGTATCCAAGATTACTGTTAACGATTGGAGGCTTATACAATGAATAGAAGATTAGAACTACAAACAAAACTTGAAGGCATAATGCAAAACAAACATGTATATTTTCAGCCTCCAGCATCTGTGAAATTAATTTATCCATGTGTAATTTATACAATTGGTGATGGCGACACTAAGCGTGCTAATGATAGTATATACCAATATGTTAATAGTTATTCATTAATGTTTATCTATAAGCAACCAAATATTGATATAATAGAAAATGTTTTAAAAGAATTTCAAATGTGTAAGTTTGATCGAGCATACTGTAGTGATAATTTATATCATTACGTGTTCACGATTTATTATTAAAATTAAGGAGGAAAGCTAAGATGGCTAAAATAGTTTGGGATGAAAGTGGTAAACGTCTTTATGAAACAGGCGTAAAAAATGGTGTACTATATTTACAAGATGAAACTGGAGCATATAATAAAGGTGTAGCATGGAATGGTCTAACTGCTGTTACAGAAAGTCCTTCTGGAGCAGAAGCAACACCATTATATGCTGATGATATAAAATACTTAGAATTATTCTCAGCAGAAGAATTTGGAGCAACTATAGAAGCTTACACTTATCCAGAAGAGTTTGAAGCTTGTGACGGTTCTGCATCTTTAGGAAAAGGTGTTACTATAGGTCAACAAGATAGAAAAACTTTCGGATTATGCTATAGAACAGTTCTAGGTAATGATGTTAAAAGTAATGAATATGGATATAAACTACACTTAATTTACGGTGCAAAAGCTGCTCCTAGTGAAAAAGGTTATAAAACAATAAACGATAGTCCAGAAGCAATAACTTTCTCATGGGAAGTAACTACAACACCTGTAAATGTAGCAGGATTTAAACCTACAGCAAGTATAACTATCGATTCTACTAAAATAGATGCTGAAAAATTAAAAAAAATAGAAGATATGTTATATGGTGATGGAACTTCTGAAGCTAAATTACCATTACCTGATGAAATAAAAGCAATACTTGCTGCTGCATAATTACTGGCTAATATATTTTTATAATATGTAAAGAGCTCTCGCATTTTTTACGGGGGCTCTTATATTTTAATTTTTGATTAAGGAGAGATTTGAATATGTTAAAGAAAACTGTAACTTATACTGATTATAATGGCGTTGAAAGAACTGAAGATTTCTATTTCAACCTATCTAAAGCTGAGGTAACTGAAATGGAATTATCTGTAGATGGAGGGCTAGCTCAAATGCTAGAAAACATCGTTAACTCAAAAGATAATAAAGAAATAATACGTACTTTTAAACAAATAGTACTAAAAGCGTATGGGGAAAAATCACCAGATGGAAGAAGATTCATCAAGAGTAAGGAATTATCAGATGCATTTTCTCAGACAGAAGCATACAGCGAAATATTTATGGAATTAGCACTTGATGATAAAGCTGCTACAGATTTCATAAATGGTATATTACCTACTAGCATGAAATAGAAAGGTTAAGGTGACTGGAGATGTTAAAAATAACTGTACCTGCAATGGAATATTACGATGAAGTTAGTAATGAATTTATATTATTCAAGGAACAGTCCTTGCAACTAGAACATTCTCTAGTCTCCATTTCAAAATGGGAAGCCAAATGGCATAAACCATTTTTAGATGGAAAAGATAAAACGCTTGAAGAAGTAATAGATTATGTTCGTTGTATGACAATAACCCAAAATGTTGACGCAGATGTTTATACCCGCTTAACTGAAAATAACTTAAAAGATATAAATGAATATATAGAAAACCCAATGACTGCTACGACCTTTAGTGATACAAATCAAACCCCTAATAGGGAAATTATAACCTCTGAAATAATATATTATTGGATGGTTGCTTTTAATATTCCATTTGAATGCCAAAAATGGCATATTAATAGATTATTAACTCTTGTAAAAGTATGTAATATTAAAAATTCCCCTCCTAAAAAGATGGGACGAAATGAGATACTACAACGAAATAGAGCATTAAACGAAGCGAGAAAGAAAAATTTAAATACTAAAGGATAGGTGAATGCCATGAATTCATTCGATCGTGTTGCTAATAATCGTCATAAAAATAATAACAAACGTATTGCAAAAGAAATTGTAACTGGTAAAAAGAGTAAATTATGTAGCAAAGAATTAAGTACAGCTGGATACGACAAGCGCATAGTTGACGAGAGAGTTAATACCATGCTTAGAAAAAGAATGAATTTATCAATACATGAAGTAGCAGAAGAGGTTGTAGAAGGTAAATGGGGAGAAGATGAAATTTGTAAAATGTTACTAGAAGAAGCGGGATATAACTATAACGATGTTATGCATGAGATTCAACGTCTTAATAAATAAAGGCGGTGAGATTGAACAATGGAAGTAAAAATCACTAGTAAAGGTGATTTCAATAAAACATTTAAATTTTTGGAAAAGATGAAAAATTTTCAGATTAGGCAAATACTTGAACGTTATGGTCAAGAAGGTGTATCAGCGTTATCTAGCGCTACTCCAACTGATACTGGAACTACAGCAAATTCATGGAGTTATGAAGTATCATCAAACGGCGATACTCATGCTATTTATTGGTCTAATAGTAATACTAATAAGGGTGTTAATATTGCGGTAATACTCCAATATGGTCATGGTACCGGTACCGGTGGTTATGTAGCAGGAAGAGACTATATAAATCCGGCCATGAGACCTATATTTGATAGGATAGCCGAAGAAGCATGGAAGGAGGTTGTTAATGCATGAGTTCAATTGATAAAAGAATTGTCCAAATGGAATTTAATAATCAAGGATTTGAGAGTGGAGTAAGAACAACTCTAAATAGTCTTAAAAATTTAAACGAAAAGCTCAAAATGAATGAAGGTAGTAAAGGATTAGACAATATTAGTAGAGCTGCAAGTAAAGTTAATTTAAATGGGTTGGGCCAAAGCGTAGAAACTGTTAAAGCTAAATTCTCGACTCTTGGTGTCGTAGGTGCAACAGTGTTATCTAATATCACAAATAGTGCTGTAAATGCTGGTAAAAACCTTGTAAGTGCATTAACTATACAGCCTATAACTGATGGCTTTAATGAGTATGAAACCAAGATGAACTCTATACAAACCATATTAACAAATACTGCTCATGAAGGAACTACTTTGAAAGATGTTACAAGCACATTAAATGAATTAAATGATTATGCTGATAAAACTATATATAACTTTGCCGAAATGACAAAAAATATAGGTACATTTACAGCAGCGGGTGTTGACTTGAAAACTTCTACAGCAGCAATAAAAGGTATAGCCAACTTGGCAGCCGCATCTGGTTCATCATCAACACAGGCATCAACTGCAATGTATCAATTATCACAAGCTTTAGCTACAGGTAAAGTATCATTACAAGACTGGAACTCAGTTGTAAATGCTGGTATGGGTGGTAAACTATTCCAAGATGCATTAATAAGAACATCTGAAGTAATGGGAACAGGCGCCGATGCCGCTATAAAAAAATATGGAAGTTTTAGGGATAGTTTAACTAAAGGTCAATGGTTAACAGGCGATGTATTAACTGAAACATTAAAACAAATTTCTGGAGCATATACAGAAGCTGAATTAAAAGCTCAAGGTTATACTGATGCACAAGCGAAAGCAATAACTCAATTAGCAGAAAATGCTACTAAAGCTGCTACAGAAGTTAAAACTGTTTCACAATTATTTGATACAATGAAAGAATCTGTCGGTTCAGGATGGGCTCAATCATGGGAATACATTATTGGCGATAAAGATCAAGCGACTAAACTTTTAACTTCTATCAGTGATGGTTTTAATAACATAATTCAACCGTCTACAGATGCAAGAAATGCAATGCTTAAATTTTGGAATGAGAATGGCGGTAGAGACGATGTTATAAAAGGAATAACAAACGTAGTGCAAGGCTTAGGTAAAGGAATTGGATCAATTAAAGATGCTTTTAGAGATGTATTCCCACCTATGACTGGAGAAAAATTAGTTCAAATCTCAAAAGGATTTAAAGATCTTACTGAAAAATTCAAAATGAGTGATTCTACAGCTAGTAAAATTAAAAACACATTTAAAGGTGTGTTCTCAGTTCTTAATTTAGGAAAAAATGCAGTAACTACTTTATTCAAAGCTTTTTCACCATTAACAAACGTGTTTAGTAGTGTTGGTAAAGTGCTATTAACAATTACTTCAGGGATAGGTAAATTTGCTTCAAGTATAAATGATGCCGCTAATAAGAGTAATTTCTTTGGCAAAGTTTCGGATGGTATTTCAGCGGGGCTTAATGCTATAGGTTCTGTTATTAGTGGAGCAGGAAAAGGGATTACTTCATTCTTTGATTATTTAAGTAAACTGGATTTCAGTAAAGTATTTGGTGCTATAGGTAGTGCACTACAAGGAATAGGAAACGGAATAGCTCCAATACTTGAAGGTGTAGGTAAAGCATTAGGTTCAATAGATTTTGGAGCTATGTTTGGAATGCTTAACACGTTATTAGCTGGAGGAATATTTAAAACTATAAAAGGAAGTTTAGATACATTAAAAGCCACAGTCAAAGAATCTACAAGCTTCTTTGGCGCTATAAAAGAAGCAGGTAATGCTGTGGCAGATGTATTAAACACAGTAGGTGATGCATTAACAGCATGGTCACAAAATATAAGAGCTGGAACTTTATTAAAAATAGCAGCCGCAGTTGGTATATTAGCATTATCATTGGCTACTTTATCAACAATTGACGACGCAGGATTAAACACTGCTTTAACAGGTATAACAGCCCTATTTATAGAATTAATGGGTGCAATGGTATATTTAGAAAAAATAGACATGACTAAAGGTTTCTTGAAGATGGGTGGATTAGCAACTGCTATGATTGGATTAGCAACTGCTATATTATTGCTATCAGCATCAATGAAAATCTTATCTGGTCTTAATTGGGAAGAAATAGCTAAAGGCCTAGTTAGTATTGCTGGCTTGATGCTTACAATGTCTGCCGCTGTGAAACTTATGAATGGTTCAAGTAAAGGTTTGATTAAGACTGCTACATCTATGATCATATTTGGAGCTGCGATTGCCGTATTTGCTTCATCAGTTAAAACACTTGGTAATATGGATACAGATAATCTAATTCAAGGTCTTGTCGGTATAGGTGCAGTATTAACAGAAATGGTAGCTTTCTCAAAATTAATGGATGGCGTCAAAATGGGATTAGGTAATGCCGCAGCAATATTAGTATTAGCAGCCGCATTAAATGTATTAGCATCAGCAGTAAGTCAGTTTGGTAACATGGATTTAAGTGCATTGGTACAAGGCTTAGCTGGTATTGGTGCAATATTAACAGGACTATCAGTATTCTCACGTTTTGGAACTACATCAGGAGGAATTATAACTACAGCTATCGGATTAACTGCATTGGCAGTCGCATTAAATCTTATGGTTCCTGCAGTTAAAGGTATGGGTTCTATATCTTGGGAAAATTTAGCTAAAGGATTACTTGGTATGGCTGGTTCATTAGTTGTATTAGGAACAGCGACAGCATTAATATCAGGAGGAAAACTATCATTAGTAGCGGTTGGTGTTGGTTTAATGTCAGCATCGTTATTAGTATTAAGCGCTGCTTTACAATCTTTCTCTAGTATGTCTTGGGAATCATTAGCTGTTGGGCTTACCGCTTTAGCAGGGTCATTAACTATATTAGGTGTGGCAATGTATGCAATGTCTGGTTGTATATTAGGTGCAACTGCTATGGTTATTATGGCTGGAGCATTAGCATTATTGACTCCACAATTGATGGCGTTAAGTTCACTCAGTCTACAACAAGTTGGAACTGGATTATTAGCGTTAGCAGGAGCATTTACTGTTATAGGTGTGGCTGGACTTGTATTAACTCCAGTGGTTCCTACATTAATAGCGTTAGCAGGTGCTATATCTTTATTAAGTTTATCTTGTGCTCTAATAGGTGCTGGTTTATTGGCATTTGGTACTGGTTTAACATTAGTTGGAGCAGCCGCTGCAGGTAGTGGATTTGCAATACTTGAATTTATAAGACAACTTTTAAACTTATTACCAACATTAGGAACTAAATTAGCTGAAGCAGTAACAAATCTCATAACAGGTTTCGCAGATGGATTACCTCAAATATTGACAGCTGTAACACAACTCGTAACAGGTTTATTACAAGCATTATCTAATTGTATACCACAAATAATCACTACAGCGACTCAACTTGTAGTGGCATTGGCCACAGCAATAGGTCAGGCAGCTCCTAAGCTTATAGAAGTTGGAGTAAACTTAATATTGAATTTAATGCAAGGAATAGCAGATAATATAGAAAAAATAGTAACAGTTGGAGCAGAGATTGTAGTGAATTTTATAAATGGTATAGCCGAACATATAGGAGAAATAATAAACGCTGGTATTAACTTGGCTATAAAATTTATAGATGGTGTCGCTAAAGGATTAAACGAAAATTCCGATAGACTTGGTCAAGCTGTAAGTAATTTAATCCAAGCAGTGGTTAGAGCCGCTGTATCCTTAGCAGGCAGCGCAGTTGGTGGATTGGCACAAGCAGGTGGAAAACTTATCGGTGGACTTATAAAAGGAATCAAAGGTAAGGTTAGTGAAGCCGGAAGTGCAGTTAAAGAAGTACTTACTAGATGTAAAAATGCTCTTGTTGGAGCAGCTACTGCTTTAGTTGATAAAGGTAGACAATTAATTACAGGTTTTATTAAAGGAATCAAAGATAAGCTTAGTGCGGTTGCTAGTGCAGCTAAAGAAGCGCTTAATAGATGTAAAAATGCTCTTAGTGGAGCCGCTACTGCTTTAGTTGATAAAGGTAGACAATTAATAACTGGACTTATAAAAGGAATAAAAGATAAGATCAGTGCAGTTGGAAGTGCTATAAGAAGTGTTATAAATGCAGCTAAGAGTGCCGCTAGTAACGCAGCTAATGCATTAGTAAGTGCTGGTAAAAATTTGATAAACGGTTTAGCATCAGGTATTAAATCTGGTATTACTGCTGCGAAGAATGCAATATCAAGTGGAATACGTGGTGTTGTAAATAAAGCTAAGGAGATATTAAAGATACATTCACCTTCTAGAGTATTTATGGAAATAGGTAGATATACAGTTTTAGGTTTAGCAAAAGGGTTGACTAAATATGCTAGCGTTGCAAACAAACCAGCTGAAGGTTTAGCACAATCTGTTATAAATTCCACTAATAAAGCATTAAATGTAGCAAGTAAAGTTCTTAATTCCGACATGGATGTAAACCCTGTTATAACTCCAGTGTTAGATTTAACAAATGTTGAAAATGGGGCTAGTAGATTAAATAATTTATTATCAAATAGAACTATGTCTATAGCTGGTGTATCTGGTGGAATCTCAAAATCTATCGGTTCAGTTCAAAATGGAGTTAGTAATGAGGAAATAGTATCAGCTATAAAAGACTTAAAAAATGGATTAGGAAATACAAGCAATACTACTTATCAAATAAATGGTATCACATATGACGATGGAAGCAATATTACTAATGCTGTTGAAACTCTTGTTAGAGCAGCTAAAATGGAAAGGAGGATATAAGTAATGGCAACTAAGTATCACATAGTTAAAAAAGGGGACTTACCAAGTCCTATATGTAAAAAATACGGTATATCTTTATCTCAATTGGTAAAACTTAATAATTTAAAGAAAAATAGATATGGAAACTATCTTATATATGTTGGACAAAAACTAATTATATCAGGAAAAACAACGACTTCACATAGTACACCAGATAAGAAACCATCAACTAAAAAAACTAATTGTCCAAAAATTATTCATTTTGGTTTACAGTCAGATACTGATAGTACAGTATTTGCTACTTGGGAGTGGTCAAGATCTAATACAGATAAATACAAAGTTGTATGGAACTATCATACTGGAGATGGTGTATGGTTTATTGGCGAAGAAAAAGAAATTACTGCAGAACAAAGTACTTATAATGCACCAAGTAATGCTGAAAAAGTTAGATTTAAAGTGAAAGCTATATCTAAGAAACATAAGGTTAATAAAAAAGAAGTTAGTTATTGGACTGCTGACTATACGGATTGGAAAACTTATGATTTTGACAACAATCCTCCGAAAATGCCTCCTGTTCCAACTGTAAAAATAGAAAAATATACATTAACAGCATCGTTGACAAATCTTGATGACATAAATGCAACTGAAATAGAGTTTCAAGTAATTAAAGATAATTCAAAAACTTATAAAACTGGAGTAGTAACAATAAAGAAATGGGCTGCATCTTTTTCGTGTACTATAGAAGCAGGGCATTCGTATACGGTTCGTGCTAGAAGTAAACGTAATAAATCTTATAGTGGATATTCTGATTATTCAGATGGAGCTAAAACAATACCTTCTACACCAGCTAGTATCAAGTCCATTAAAGCTTTATCAGAAACATCAGTTCAAATCGAATGGGACAATGTAACCAATGCTACAAAGTGCGAAGTTCAATATACTACTAAAAAAATATATTTCGATAGCTCTAGTGAAGTTAAATCAATAACCGTAGAATCTACAACTCATGCTGAAATTACAGGACTTGAATCTGGTCAAGAATACTTCTTTAGAGTTAGAGCAACAAATGAGCAAGGAGAATCCGGCTGGTCCGAAATAGTATCTATAACAATAGGTAAAGCTCCAGCCGCTCCGACAACTTGGGCTTCAACCACTACAGCTATTGTCGGAGAAAAAGTTATATTATATTGGGTACACAATTCAGAAGATGGTTCTAGTCAAACTACAGCAGAATTAGAATTAATTATCGGTGACACTACAGAAACCCACACAATAACTAATACAACAGAAGAATCTGAAAAAGATAAAACTAGCCAATATGTTTTAAGCACATTTACTTATACTGAAGGAACGACAATAAAATGGAAAGTAAGAACTGCAGGTATAACAGGAGTATACGGTGATTGGTCAACACAAAGGGTAATTGATATATATGCTCCACCAACATTAAGTTTGAGCATAACTGATAAGGCAGGAACATCGTTAGTTGTTCTTGAAAGCTTTCCATTCTATATAAATGGCGTAACAGGTCCTGCAACACAAACTCCTATAGGTTATCACGTGACTATTACTTCAACAGAAACTTATAGTACCGTTGATGAGATAGGAAACGTCAAAATGATTAGTGCTGGTGATGATGTTTACTCTCAATTTTATGATATTTCAGAAAATTTAGCCTTGGAAATTTCAGCACATAGTGTTGATTTAGAAAATGGCGTAACATATAAAGTTACAGTTGTAGCATCCATGAATTCAGGTTTAACTGTTGAAGAATCTGCTGAATTCGAAGTAGCATGGACAGATGAACAATATACACCTAATGCGGAAATATCCATAGATGAAGAAACCCTTTGCGCTTATATACATCCATATTGTGATTATTATCCAATGGTATGTTATAAAGTTGAATTGAGTACTACCACAGGAACATATGTGCGAACTAGCGAAATAATATCAGAAACTATAGAAGGAACTTCAGTTGACGAGGCATTTACAGAGAATGGTGACGTAGTTTATTATGGTACTCTATCATCAGGAACAGGCGTATATTTCTGTGAAGTTGAATCAGAAGTCAGCGAATTAGTAGACGGAATAACTCTATCAGTATATAGAAGAGAATTTGATGGTTCATTCGTTGAAATCGGAACAAGTATATTAAATGCAAGCAATACATTTGTAACAGACCCTCATCCTGCATTAGACCTTGCAAGATATAGAATAGTCGCTATATCAGACGCAACAGGTGCAGTAAGTTATACTGATATTCCTGGAGTTATTGTTGGAGAAACTGCGGTTGTTATACAATGGGATGAAGCATGGACAGAATTTGATACTACAAATGAAGATGAAATGGAACAACCTGCATGGGCTGGCTCAATGCTGAAATTACCATATAACATAGATGTATCAGATTCAAATGAATCAGATGTAACATTAGTCGAATATATAGGAAGAAAAAGACCTGTTAGTTATTATGGAACTCAATTAGGTTCTACTTCTTCATGGAAAGTCGATGTAGCTAAAGAAGATAAAGACACTTTATATGCGCTAAGAAGACTTGCTGTATGGATGGGTGACGTATATGTTAGAGAACCTTCAGGAAGTGGATATTGGTCTTATATAAAAGTGTCATTTAGTCAAGAACATTGTAATTTGGTAATACCAGTTACACTTGACATAACAAGAGTAGATGGAGGTGCATAATATGGCTGATTGGTCATCTACTATGCAACAGACATTTGAATATTATATAGTTGATCCTGGGACTTGGAAAGACATTAAAAGAATAGAAAATGTTATACAGAGTACTATAAAGAGAGATTCTAGTGCTGAAACCTTGGGTTCTGCGACTATAGATGTTGCAGAATCTTTAGGTGAATGCTATATAAGAATTTATCTAATAACAATTCAAAATGGAGTTAGAGAAAAGCATCCTTTAGGTACATTTTTAGTGCAAACACCTTCGTATAAGTTTGATGGTAAGATTCAAACTATATCTTTGGATGCTTACACTCCTCTATTAGAACTTAAAGAAGGCATGCCTCCTCTTGGATATTCTATACTAGAGGGCAATAATATAATGAACAATGCTTATACACTTGTTCGAGAACAAGCAAGAGCACCTGTTGTGAAAACTGAAAATGAAAAGAATTTATTTAACGATTTTGTATCGAATACTGATGATACATGGATTACTTTCTTATCTGATTTAATAGCAAATGCTAAATACACATTTGGATTGGATGAAATGGGTCGTATTATATTTATGCCAGTACAAGATACCGCATCTCTACAACCAGTATGGACTTATGACGATAGTAATAGTTCCATATTATATCCTGATTTAGATATAGACAGGGATTTATATGGAATACCAAATGTTGTCGAAGTAATATATTCTAATGGTAAAGATATTTATACAGCAAGAGTTGAAAATAATGATGAAAATAGTCCAATATCAATACAGAATAGAGGTAGAGAAATAATACATAGAGAAACTAATCCTGATTTATTAGGTGACCCTACTAAGAATCAAATAGATGAATATGCAGAACAGCTTCTTAGAAATTTATCAACATTAGAGTATACAATATCATATACTCATGGTTATTGTCCAGTAAGATTAGGAGATTGTGTTAGAATAAATTACGAAAGAGCTGGATTAAAAAACATAAAAGCTAAAGTCATTAGTCAATCTATAGAATGCAAACCGGGGTGTCCGGTCACAGAAAAAGCAGTATACACAAATAAATTATGGGGGTGATTTAAATGAGTCTGTCTAATGATTTGATATCTCAATTTGTAAAAATAACGAGAGACCAAACTGTAGAGAAAAAAGAATCAATAGTTTATGGTACTACAGTAGAATATGAATCTAAGATGTACGTCAAAATAGATGGTTCTGATTTATTAACCCCTATAACTACTACTGCTGATTTACAAGCTGGAGAAAGAGTGACTGTAATGATAAAAGATCATACTGCTACAGTTACTGGTAATATTACTTCTCCTTCAGCTAGTTCAATTAAAGTTAATAAATTAGAAGAAGATATGTTACAAGTTGATAAGCTTATAGCTGATAAAGCAAATATAAAAGACTTAGAAGCAATTAACGCTACTATAAAAAATTTAAAAGCTAAAGATGCAGAGATAGAAAACTTAGTAGCTAAAAAAGCTACAATAGAAGACTTAAACGCAACAAATGCTAATATAACAAATTTAAAAGCTAAAGATGCCGAGATAGAAAAATTAGTAGCAAATAAAGCAAACATAAAAGATTTAGATGTTATAAATGCTGACATTAAAAGTTTAAAAGCAGATAAAGCAAGAATAGATGTATTAGAAACAAAATATGCTGATATAAACACATTGGTTAATGGTCATTTAACATCCGAAAATATTCAATCACTTCATTTAACAGCAGCGAATACAACGATTGAAAATGCATTAATAAAAGATGCCATGATAGATACCATAAGCGCAAGTAAAATTAATACTGGTATAATTAATACAAACAACGTTAGTATTCAGAGCGATGACGGCTCTATGTTGTTGCAAGGCAATCTACAACAGTTCAAAGACAAAGACGGTAAGGTACGTATACAAATAGGGAAAGACGCTACTGGAAATTTTACATTTGTTCTTTATGATGCAACTGGTAAAGGCCAGCTTATTAATCAAAATGGTATTCAATCAAGTGATGCTATTAAAGATGGGTTAATCGTTGATAGTAAAGTAGCTGATAATGCCAACATAAATGGAAGTAAGCTTGATATAAGCAGTGTTATCAGTAACATTAATAATAACACTAGCACAATTAAAGCTAGTCATATAAAATTTGATGACACCGAACAAACGTTAGATGTATCTTTTAACCAACTTAAAAAGACTGTTGACACAATAAAAGATATAACTATTGATGGAGATTTAAGTGGAGTTATTGAACAAGTAAGTACTAATACAACTAACATTGGTATAGCTCAAGGACAAATTAGCACTTTAATCGACAATACAACTATTACAAAACAAGATGGAACGGTCACACAACTAAAAGATGAATATAATAAAACCAAAGATACTGTTAATGAGCATAGCGTTACAATAGGTAAATTGGAAACTAATTACAAAGGAACATTAACAAAGACTGCAACCCAATACTATGTATCTACAAGCAATACTACTCAAACTGGTGGTAACTGGATAGAAGACACTACTCCTAAATGGGAAAATGGAAAATATATATGGCAAAGAATAAAATACACACACGGTGATGATAGCGTAACATACTCTACCCCAGTATGTATTCAAGGAGCTAAAGGTGAGCAAGGGGCTAAGGGTGACAAAGGTGACCAAGGTTTACAAGGTATCCAAGGAGAACAAGGCGTACAAGGTTTACAAGGTGAACGAGGTGAACAAGGTATCCCAGGTACACCTGGTAAAGATGGTAAAGATGGTAAAACAACATATTTCCATATAAAATATAGTACCAATGCAAATGGTAATCCAATGACCGAAACTCCAAGCACTTATATAGGTACATATGTTGATTATGACCCAAATGATAGTATTGATTATAAAGCTTATAAATGGAGTAGATTTGAAGGTATGCAAGGGGAACAAGGTATACCTGGAACTAATGGTGTAAATGGGCAAACTTATTACCTACACATTAAATATAGTGATGACGGTAAAACTTTTACAGCAAATAAGGGTGAAACTCCTGGTGTATATATAGGAATTTATACTGATACAAGCGATAAAGACAAGGAAATATTTGCTGCATACACATGGAGTAAAATAAAAGGTGAGCAAGGTGTGAAAGGTGATAAGGGAGACCAAGGTCTACAAGGGGTGCCAGGAGCACCAGGAACAGACGGTAAAACTTATTACACATGGATTAAATACGCTGACTCTATAGCTGGTGACGGTATTAGTAATGACCCAACAGGAAAAACATATATAGGTTTTGCATATAACAAAGAAACACAAACCGAAAGTAATGCTCCTTCAGATTATACATGGAGCTTAATTAAGGGAGATAAAGGTGACCAAGGTGTACAAGGTGATAAAGGTAAAGATGGTACTACTCATTACACTTGGATAAAATACAGTGATAATTCAGATGGTACAGGATTATATGATACACCAAAAGCCAGTACAATGTATATTGGTATCGCTCCAAATAAAACAACATCTACTGAAAGTACTAATAAAACGGACTACACATGGAGTAAATTTAAAGGTGACCAAGGTGACCAAGGTGATAAGGGACAATCGTTAGTTAACTCAGTGCCACAATGGTATTTATCTACTAGTAACACTACACAAACTGGCGGCAGTTGGGTTGAAAGTATGCCATCTGTAACACAAGATAAATACTTATGGCTAAGATATAAATTAGTATGGCAGAACCCTACACAAACTACTTATACAACACCAACATTGGAGCAAGTGGCAGAACAAGTAAAAGACGTAACTAGCAAACAATCAAAATTAGAGCAATCTTTAGACGGGTTCAAAACGACAGTAAGCAGCACATATGCAACAAAAGAAGGACTAAATGAAGTTAAGGAATCAATTCAAAATCAAGACGGGTATACTATAATACTTAGTAAAGAGTGTATAGTAACTACTTGTGATTAATGGAGGTGTTTATATGGCAACAATAACAGTATCAAGTAATCCTAGTACAACAGGGGATACGTTGACTGTAAATTTTACAACAGATGCCACTAATATTTCCGACATTTTACTAAGTAAAGATGGAGGTAGTACTTATATAAGTGCTACTTCATTTACCAACTCTAGTGCCGTTTTTAATATTAGTAACTGGGATAATGGGACATACAATAACTGCAAACTAAAATGTGTGTATACTGAAACTAGTAGTGGTGATAGTGAAATATCTACAGAGAGTGGAACATTTGGAGCATTATTATCAAGCGCATCTACGTGGTATGTAATAGGAGATAGTATTAGTGATACTAATTTATTACCACAGACGAAATATATGACTATTTTAGGAAATAAATTTAATAATTTGACAATCAATAACGTAGGTAAAGATGGATCACATTTTACTAACAAAACTACTGGTTATAGTACTTTCGCAACGCTTCTTGGGAAATTGCCAAGCAACGAACCAAATGTTATTACTATATTTGGTGGAGTTAACGACTATATACAAAGTTGCACAATAGGAGATATAAGTAGTACTGATACAAGTAATTTCTATGGAGCATTAAATAGCTTCGTATCTGCTTTAAATAGCAAGTATGCCAATGCTAAAAAGCTATTTATTATCCCACTTAATATGAGAGCAGGGGTGTTCAGTACAAATAGTAACGGTACTAATAGTTTAGGAAATACATTACAACAATATAGGGATGCTATTATAGCAGTGTGTAAGGCTAATAATATTGAATATATAGATTTACATGCGGATAGTGAATTACAACCTGATTTAATTAGTAGTGACGGATTGCACCCTACACAGGATGGGCATAAATTATTAGCATCTAAATTATCTAAATGTAAAATAACTTCAGGTTCTGTAACGCCTCCAGCACCTTCTGAAACATACACCGTAGCCGAATCAGGAAACTTCTCAACAGTGGGCAAATGTGAAGGAGTTCAAGTTGATTCGAGTGGCAATTTAGTAGCTTCCACACTTGGTCAATGGGGTATGGTAAAACTAGATAAGACAGTATCAAAACTTAAATTCACTGTTAGAGATAGCGTAGCTGATTATGGAGCATTATGTTGGTATATATATAACGATAATGGGGATGGCACTTATAATATGATAGCTTTAGGAAATACAAGCGGCGGTGAAAATGGTAAAAGATTCAAAATGACTATTCCGGGTACAGGTGCTACCCAAATTGATAAATTAGAAATAAATACAATTAATCCAGGGGAAACGTTAACTATTGAAATAAATGGTAATACACAAACTATATATAGACAAGACGGTAGTAAATTAGTTACATTGACTGGAAATATGAGTGGATGGTGTGGTCAATCTACTGCTTCATCCCCATTCTGTAGTAATATACAATACATCTCAGGAACAAGTACTACTGAAACATTAACTATAAGTAATATAGGAAACATAACACAAACTGAAAAAACAGAATTTTATATTGAATATACTACAAATATAGCAGTAACAAAGCATGAGGTTTCTTGGGACGGAGGTAGTACCTTCTACGATAAAACAAGCGATGTAACTTCTAGTGGAACAACTTATAAATTTAAACATGATAATAAAGCTAGTGCTGGAACTTATCAAATGGCTATAAGAGTTACAACAGCTAAGGGTACAACTAAGACAAGTAATGTATTTACTGTTACATTAGAAGCTAAAACTAGTGATGACTCAATGATTTTCACACAAGGTAAAAAATTAGATAACGGAGTAGTCACTGATACAACTGATAATACATACTACACTACAGTTAATAAGATAGCAGTAACTGGTGGAAAAACATATACACTTAATATAAGTCCAGTAAATTATACTTGTATATGTTTCTATAATAGTAGTGATACTTATTTGGGTAATGATAGTGGTGGTTTTGTAGAAGCTAATACCTCTGACTGGTCAGTTGGAACATTATCAACTGCATTTACAGTTCCTTCAAGTGCATCTTATATTAGAATATGTGGTACAGGTACCAACGGACAAGTTACTGCGACAATAAAAGAAAGTAGCACTCCAACTCCTAATCCAAATCCTTCCGAATTATTAGATTCTACTGGAGCTTATGTAATAGATGACTTCTCAAGTAACACAATAGATTCAAATAAGTGGTCATATGAATTAGGTTATGTGAGAAATAATGAAACTCAAAAATATACAAATACAAATGCTGAAGTTAATGACGGCATATTAGCACTAAGAGGATTAAAAGCAAGTGATGGTTCTTGGACATCTGCTTCTATTATATCTAAAAAACATTTTGCCTTCATGTATGGTAAAATAGTTGCTAGAATTAGAGCATGTAACTACAATGGCGCATTTGGTGCGTTTTGGACTTTAGGAGATAGTTTTGAATTTGGATATAAAGAAAATGGTAACCCTGATACTTTAGGTGAATGGTGGGCATATTGTGGTGAGTTTGACGTTATGGAATTCTATAACGGTAAACTAACTTGTGGCGCGTTCTTTAATGAAAAAGAAGAAAGTGGACGTGTATGGTATAATGATTATCCAACTGGCGATTGGCATGAATTTGCAATGGAATGGAAAACAGACGGTACATTAATTTTCTCTATAGATGGGCATGAATTATCAAGAACAAGTGCTACTGATAATAGAGCATTCCATATACCACATTTCATACTAGTTAACCAAGCGATTGGTGCTAGTGGTGGTACTCCTGATAGTAGTACTACTGAAATTACTCAATATGTAGATTGGATAAAATATTATCCACTAAGTACTGATAATCTAGTATTAAATTCTAGTGACTTCTCACTAACTGCTATGGATGCCAATGATAGTTCACATAACTGTATGGTAAGACCAACATTCAATGATAACTGTATTAATAAATCATTGACATGGGAATCTAGTAATTCAAGTTTAGTTTGGGTTCATAGTGGATTATGTAGTACTAATGCAGATGCTAATGGTGAAGTAACAATAACTGCCACTTCTCACTCAGGTGTATCAAAACAAATTACATTAACGGTATCCAATGGTACATTAAGAGAAAAAAGTTCAGGCGGTTCAACTACGCCAGAACCAGCTCCTGGTACTATTGGTAATATGACATTTGGAAAAAAAGTTGATACTAGCACACATAAAATAGTTGATAGTAGCAGCGATTGGGCAACAATTAATCCAGTAACAGTTGAGAAAGGTGGATACTATACATTACAAATGGATGCTACTTGGGTATGGTGTTACGCATATGATGACAATGATAATTTTGTTAAAGAATTATTTACTAGTACAGGTGACTATAACACTAAATATTCATTTACTGCAACAACAACTAAAATAAGATATGGATGTTATGACCCACGTAAGTATTTATCATATTGTAATTTAAATAAAACAAGCTAGGAGGTGATTGTTTATGAGTGAAATATATAATAATTCATTTACATCAAAAGTTAACAGATCAACCACAACTACAAGTGCTACTATATACAGTAATACATTCACTGCAACAGTAAATAAAGTAGTTGTAGAAGAAACTAGTAACAATACTCAAATTAATATATACAATGGAACTACTCAGTTAGTCGCAGTTGACTCAACACCAACTGACGGACAATATAAAGTAACCATAACCAACACTTCTAACTGTACTGCAAAATTGGAGGATGATCATAAAACGATCACTCTCCTTACAGTAACAGGAAATGCTGGTGAGATACAGGTATCTATTAACATTGAAGGAAAAACAAATGTTAATAAGACTATTCCGGTTGCGTCTATTACAAAAAGCTCTGTTATTAAACATAATGAAACACAATATCAACAATTATCTGATAAATTTGCTTGGTGGGTTAAAGGTAATAATACAAGTTCAATGGCACTAACAGAGGATGCATTGAATATAATAACAAAACAAGTGAAAGTAACTGGAGATATGATAGTTGATGGTGCAATTGACGGTAAAACTATTACGGGTGTAACTATTATAGGAGGTACTTTTAGAAATCAAAATAACACATTTAGTGTAGATAGTGAAGGAAATATTGTTGGCGCAAAAATGCAAGGTTCTGAAATTATAGGTAGTACTTTTAGAAATCAAAGTAATACATTTAGTGTAGATAGCGAAGGTAATATAGTTGGTGCACAAATACAAGGTTCTGAAGTTATTGGGGATAGTTTCTCAGTTGAAGGAGAACTTACAGCGGACACTATAACTGCGAACAAAATTAACAGTGCCCAATACCCAAGCACATTGGAGGATGATATACAAATATCAATTAATAGCGGTGGTAATGATGACAATGAATTATATGACGGTGTATCTTTTGCCACAGTAACCGGGGCATTAGAAGCCTTACCTAAATTCCTAAATGGAAAAGTAGTAGATATATGGGTACAAGAAGATATTTATGAAAATATAGATATTAGATATTTTAGTAGTGGTAGAATTAACTTATATTTAGACGGGCATACTGTATATGGATGGATTAGAAGTTATATGAGTACCATTAAAGTGTATGTATATGGAGGCTATATGAAATTTGAAACTGCAAGAATTGGGGTAATTCACCCAAGTATAGGTTGTGCAGTTGCTAGTAGAACGGCTAGTTTGGTTGGACAGGAAAGTTCACCAATTAATGCTTATAGCTTAAAAATATATGGTAGTGATAATCCTTCCGGTAGTGCTACTACAATTGTTGGCATGGCTTGTGATTCCTATGCGTTTGGATATTATAAAGATTTACAATTTATCAATTGTGATATAGGTTTTAGAGCAAATGCAGGAGGAAGAATACACGCTGCCGGATCCAGTGGTGTATGCAGTCAGTATGGCTTCGAAGCAGTGAGTGGAGGTATCATTACAATAGCAAACAGTGGACAATGCGGTGGTAGTAAATCAAATACCCATGTGAGTTTACCAGGTCAAATAATAGCTCCTACAAATGTTAACCATGAAGGAGGTAACCAAACTACAGACCCAGGTAATACAGCTCCTACTCCGACAACTACAAAAACTGTAACAATCAAATCTAACAGTGGTGATACTTATAGAAGTTCAGTATATAACAACTGGAAGAAAGATAATACTGCAAGACAGGGTGATTATGGTTACGGCGATTGTAATGGATGTTGGTTCTTTGGTAGCCAATTTAATCAATTTAAGGGTAAAAATGTAACTAAGATAGAACTTACTATTAAGAGAATATCTGGTGGGGTTCATTCAGCCGTGTCAGTAGTAGTAAAAACTCATAACTACACAAGTAGACCAAGTGGAAAACCTTCATACGGTTCAAGTTGTGGAAGTGTGAAAATTGCAGTTGGTGATACTGGTAAATTAACTATAACTAATAGTACTATACTTAATGCGCTTTCAGACGGTACTATAAAAGGATTCGGTATTCAGTCTGCTTATAATTCTAGTAGTTATGCAGTATGTTCAGGTAGCATAACTATGAAAGTAACATATAAAGAATAGGAGGGATTAATCAAAATGGATGCGATAAATACAATAAATATAATAGCTAAATTATACAAACAAGAATTGGCAGAAGCTAATCATCAAAAAGTACTAATTCAAGCACAATGTGAAATATATAAACAACAAATCGACATGTTAAAAAAAGAAATTGAAGAATTAAAAAAAGAAATTGAAGAATTAAAATCCACTGATAAAATAGATAACTAAATTTTTTAGTTATCTTTTTTTTTATTTTATTATTTTAGAAGGAAGGTGTAATAAATGATTTTTACTGAAAGTACAATTAAAATCTCTAATAATGTTTCAAAAATGGATTCGACTATTGTACTTTATAGAGGAGATAAAAATGTAGAGATAAGATTTACTATATTACAATCTCCTTTTAAATACAGTAATACAGTAGCAACCAATGTTATTGAGTCAACTAATGCAAGTTATGGGCAATTAGTAATAAAAACGCCAAACGATAAACCCCCAATATTTAGTGAAGTAAGTGCCACTAAAGAGGGAACAATATTATTTACTATCACCAAAGAAATGATTGATGAGATTGAAGAAGTAGGTGTTTATACATTCCAAATACGTTTAATGGATGAAAATAAACAAAGTAGAGTCACAATACCACCAGTTGAAAATGGTATTGAAATTAAAGAGCCAATTGCAATTGAAGATGATAATACTACAAATGTAGTAGGATTAGCAAAAGCAAATTATGCCGTTGCTACATTATCAGATGCCGATACACCAGCATTTGACGATAATGGACAATATATTAAAACTAATTGGAATGATGGTGATATCATCACAAATGCATCATTAAATAAAATTGAAGATGGTATTTACACTACAAATGAAAATGTTACAGCTACTAAGAAATATGTGGACGATAATAAAATAGCATATACTATTTCTAGTAAAGTATTAGCTACTGTACCTGCTAGTGATATAAAAATAGATGAATCTATTACTGTAAACAATGTTTCTATTAATGGAGATAGAAGATACTATATAGAATTTTTAGGTAGTAAGAAATTATGTAGTGTAATGGTAAATAAAGTGATGAGTGGTATTATGTGTAGTATGAATGGTTATGTTATACAAGCCTTAAATCACTCAACTGATTTAACATTAAACGTTATAAATACTAATGCAGATGATACTCCTATTTCTACTGATTTAGTTATTTATGAGGAAGAAATTAAATGCTTAGATAATAAATATATAGAAAATGATTTAATAATACAAAATAGTATAAGTTTAGGAAGAATTGGAGACATAGGAATATCGAGTGTTGCTATAGGTTCTGGAGTAAATGCATCTGGTAGTGGTTCACATGCTGAAGGTGCTAATACAACAGCATCAGCGGAATGTTCTCATGCTGAAGGCATGAACACAGAAGCTTCAGGTACTAAATCACATGCTGAAGGTAGTGGTACCCAAGCAACAGGTAATTATGGTTCTCATGCTGAAGGTAGTGGTACAACTGCTAGTGGTACTGCTTCCCATGCAGAAGGCAATTGTACAACAGCCTCAGCATATTATTCACATGCAGAAGGTGATAGTACAACTGCTTCAGGGGATGGCTCACACGCAGAAGGTAATTATACAACAGCCTCAGCATATTATTCACACGCAGAAGGTAGTGGTACAACTGCTTCAGGGGATTATTCACATGCTGAAGGTAGTGGTACAACTGCTTCAGGGGATTATTCACATGCTGAAGGTAGTGGTACAACTGCTTCTTCTCAAAATCAACACGTACAAGGTAAATACAACATAGAAGATACTAATAATAAATATGCTCATATAGTAGGTAATGGTGAGGATGGTAAAAATTCTAACGCACATACACTAGATTGGGAAGGCAATGCATGGTATGCTGGTAAATTATCTCAAGAAGGTACTCCTACTGATGATAAAGATTTAGCAACTAAAAAATATGTAGATGATAATATATTACTTGAACAACTACCTATATTAAGAATTGATGAAACTAATAAACGTATATATGTTAATTGTAATAATATGGGAACATATAAAAAATACTTTGTACCAAATAAATATGCCAATGTATATGGATTCTCATTTATTTATACAAATGAAGATAGTAGCGAAACAGAAATAGCCCTTGTTGGTGGTGCTATGACTAGAGATGATTTTATATTGTGTGCAAGAAATACTAATACTTTATTTATACTTATATTAGGTGGCACAGATAAATACACATATACTAAAAGTACTAAAACACTAGAAAAAAAATTATATGGATATTTAAAAATAGGAAATACGCAAGAATATGCACCAACAGAAAATTATAATCCTGCAACTAAGAAATATGTAGATGATAAAGTCACTAGTTTACCTCAACTATCCTTTAATGAAGCTGGTGAATTAGTCGTAACAATAAATGGAGTTAGTAAAACTTTTGTACCTAAAAATGTATAATTAAGGATAGGGGGAATATTTATGGATACAGAAATAATTATAGCAGTACTCGCATTAGTAGGAACCTTAGCCGGTTCATATTTTAGTAACAATAAGCATACCGCTGTTATGGACGAAAAGATTAAAGATTTAAAGAAAGACATAGCAGTTTTGTCAGACAGAGTAGATCGTCATAATAATCTTGTAGAAAGAATGGCGATTGTTGAAGAACATATCAAAATGAGTGATAAAAATAAAAATGATAAAGAAGGAGATTGATAGTATGGATTTAAGTTTTATAAGTGAATATGCAGTACCAGTAATAGTTGGTATATGTTTGTGTGTGGGATATGTTATTAAAACTAGTTTCTCTAGTATAAATAATAAGTATATCCCTTTAATTATGGCTATTTTAGGGGTACTATTAAATATATGGATAACTCTTACAATAAACCCAGGAGTGTTATTAGGTGGTTTATTTAGTGGTTTGGCATCCACAGGATTACACCAAGTATTTAAAGAATTATTAGAAAGTGAAGAAAAATAAAAGGGAGATGATTTTATGTCATATTTAGTTGGTATAGATGCAGGTCATGGTATGCATACAGAAGGTAAAAGAACACCTAAACTTATTGCTGATATTAAGGTTGATGGTAAGGTAGTTAAAAAGAAAGGTGAAATAATACACGAAAACGAATGGAATAGAGCAGTAGCAAAATATTTAGCTTCAGCTCTAAAAAGATGTGGTATAGATTATTTTTACACTGCCGATATGACAGGAAAAACAGATGTGCCTTTACGTACAAGAGCCGCTAGAGCAAATAATAAGAAATGTGATATTCTTGTAAGTTGTCATTATAATGCTTTTGGTATGTGTTCAAGTTTCATAAATAGAAAAGGTGGACTACTTGTACTTAGAACTAAAAACTGCTCAAGTAAGTCTATCAAATTAGGTAAACTAGCAGCTAAACATTTAGCAAATGATATTGATTATGCATATTCTTATGGATTAAGAAGGGACGTAGATATTAGCGGATTTACATTAGCAATACTTAGACAAACAGATATGCCTGCTATATTAATCGAGTATGGATTTATGGATGTTTGGGCTGAGGCTAAGTTAATGCCTGTTCCAAGTCGTCAAAAGAAATGTGCAGAGGCTACTTGTAAAGCTATTTGTGAATATTTTGGTGTTACTTATAAAAAACCAGATAAAGAACCAAGTAAAGAACCAGCAACTGAACCAAGTAAATATACCACTGGAGTATATAGAGTGACTACTGACGATTTAAATGTCAGAAAAGGCCCGGGGGTAAAATTTGAAAAAACAAATGAAGTCCATAAGGGTGACGCATTCACAATAACAAAAATAGATGGTAATTGGGGGCATTTAAAATCTGGTGCAGGTTGGATAAATCTTAACTATACAGAGAAAGTAAAATAGTACTCTACTCTGCTTTACTCTATTTAAAAAGGGCGTATACGTTTTTGTATGCGTCCTTTTAACATATTCTTTTAATTTTTCAGACGTCCATGTACCCCTCCTAATTAGGTAAGACATAAAATATAGAGTTTTATGTTTTAGCTCTCTGAGGCTCTATTTTCGATTCTAAGCGTTTTTGGTCAGTATTATGTCAGTAAAATACGCATTTTTTACATCTTATATTATGAAAGAAAACTATATTTTTAAAGGAGTGTTTTATATGAAAAAATTATTAGGAATAACAATAGCAATGATGTTAGGAATTAGTATGATAGGATGTGAAAGTACTGAAGAAAACAATGCTAAAGTAGAAAAACCTGAAGTTAAACAAGATGAACAAGTTGAAGTTAAAGAATCTGAAACTGAAAAAGAAAAAGTTGTACCCGAATTTGATAAGAAAGAATTAAAACATTATTTAACAACTAACTTATCAGAGGAAGAATACGATAAATATTTTAACAGTATTAAAGATGACGAAAACGGATACTATGGACGTCGAGTTATTGAATTTGATGGTTGTATACTAGATGCACAATTAAGAGAAGGATACGACACAAGATTTGAAATGCTAATGGCAGCAGGAGACTATAGTGAAGACGAAATAAATGGTCCATATATTAAAGTTAAAGATATAGCAGGAACAGAATTAGGAAATTTAGTATTTGAAAAATGTAACGTAAAAGTTAAAGCAACAATAGATAAATACGATAGTGAACAAGGTTATCTAATGATAGACATATTAGAAATCGAAGCTAGATAAGACTAGCCCCTTCTGGGGCTTTTCTTTTTGCGCGAAAATATCATGTCCCTTTATGAAAGAAAACTATATTTAAGGGAGAGGTTAGGTATGGATGAAATGAAATTAAATTTAGGTTCAAAATTTATGAGAAAGATGGTTTCAAAATTAATAAGCAAATATTTAAGCAAACAAATTGGAAGTAAAGTAACTTTAGATTTAAATGCATTAAATGTACGCTTTGACGATGGCGACACTGTTATTAAAACAGATTTAGAACTTAGAATGGACAAACATGAATTCAGAAGACTAATGAAGAAAATAGATATAGATGAATTCTAGAGTATTAGTCCTATCAAGGACTTTTACTTTTGCGCGAAAATTACAACGCCTATTATGAAAAGGAGTTGATATTATGAAAATATTAATAGGTTGTGCTTTAATCGTTATAGGTAGTGTAAGAATAATAAAAACTATAAAGGATATAAGAAACGACAAAGAAGGTATATTTATAAATGTTAATGACGTTAAATAAGTATTAGCCCTATCAAGGGCTTTTACTTTTGCGCGAAAATTACAACGCCTATTATGAGAGACAGAGGTGTCTCTACCCCCTTTTAATGATAATTGGAGCCTGAGCGGACATGGGCTCCTCTTTTTCTTTTGGACATATTTGGAAAAATATGGTACTATTTATTTAAGATTGGAGTTACGTAAGATGAAAAAAATAGTGTATCAAAAGGACATCGATAAAATGCCGAACCGAGACCGTGGCAATATACTATTAAAAGAAGGGTGGCATTTAAAACGGTTATACTCAGAAGCAGAAACGGACAGAGAGCAAAACGCATATTTTTGCATGTTGCGAATATTTATGCAAATGGCAGCTTATGATTTTGGTTTTAATAACGAGTACGATATGTACTCATATTTAGATGATAAAGGAGTAGATGAAGTATGATGAATGATGTAATTTTAGGTTTAATCTGTTTTGTATTAGGATTCATATTTGCACGTTGGCGTGTTGTTAACAAATATTATCTTGGCAAAATGAAAGTTGATTACACAGATCCAATGAAAGATATTTATAGTATGCAAGTTGAAGATTTTAATAAAATAGATAAATCCAAGTATGTATTGTTTAAAGTTGAACGTACGCAAAAATAACAATGCCTATTATGAGAATAAAGATAAAGGAGATGGGTTTATGAATAAAGAGAATAAGGTACTATTGGAGAAAGTTATAAACGATCGTCTTAACAAAGCGTTAGAGGATAATGATGATACTAGCACAAACTTTGAGGAGGCTATGGCGGCAATCGATAGACAAAAAGATTTAGACTCTGATACAAGAGATAAATTAATCAAACTTGTCGAAATCGGAGCGGCTGTGATAGTTACACCAATTATTGAGGCTAAGTGTCGAAAAATATTCGCTGAAATGATTTGTTCATTCGAGAAAGATTATACTTTTACCACAACTGCCGGAAGGGCTTTATCAAAATTATTTAGACTTTAGATATATTTTCAAGCTCAAGGTTATGGGAACATAGCCTTTGAGTTTTCCACGCGAAAATTACAACGTATATTATGAAAAGAATATATTTTTAGGAGGTAATATTATGAATACAAGTTTAGTGAGAAAAGTATTAGATTGGACTGAGGATAAATACAATGCAATCGAAAACGATGTTGTGAATAAAACTAATGAAATCAAACATCCATATTTGAAATCATTTGTTTTAGGAGGAATTGAAGGAGCGATTGATAGTTTAGTTATCACTGGTACACTAACAATTGTCGCTGGAGCTATTATCAAAGTTACATCTAAAAAGAAATAGATTTTCAAGCTCAAGGTTATGAAAACATAGCCTTTGAGTTTTCCACGCGAAATTTACAAGCACTATTATGAGAAAGGTAGATGTCGATGGACCAGTACAACATTAACAAATGTCATGAGCTGGATGAAGAATGAGAGAATTGAATAATAGTAGATTCAATGAAGGTTAACACTGGATGAGAGCCCTTTTTCTTTTCCACGCGAAAATTACAAGCACTATTATGAGAGAAAGAAAACAGTATAAGGAGCGCCAGTAATGGAATTGCTTACTGCTAAAGTCTTTTTCTTAGAGAAAGAAAACAGTATAAGGAGCGCCAGTAATGGAATTGCTTACTGCTAAAGTCTTTCTCTTTTATTTTTCGAAAGGAGTGGTAATATGAATTTAACTCAAATAGCATCTAAGACACAACGTTATACAAAAAAGAATGCATCAACTATATTAACTTGCTTAGGAGCTTTAGGAGTTGTAGGAACGACACTGTCAGCCATTAAAGCAACTCCGAAAGCTATAGAATTATTAGACAATGAAGAAGATATGAAGATAGAACGAGACGGCCAATATCTTACAAATTTTGAAAAAGCACTTGTTGTAGCACCTGTATATTTTCCAACTATATTATTTGGTACAGCTACAATAATATGTATATTTGGAGCAAACACATTGAACAAAAAGAAACAAGCAGCTCTTACAAGTGCTTACGCATATTTAAATTCATCTTTCAACGAATATAAAGACAAAGTCAAAGCTATATACGGTGAGGATGGAGAAAAGAGAGTTCGAGAAGAAATAGCAAAGGATAAATATATTCATCAATCTATGCCGGAATCTGATAAAGATATGTTGTTCTTTGATGAATACTCAGGACGATATTTTGAGTCAACATTATTTAATTTACAAAATGCTGTCTACAAATTAAATAGGACTTTCGCATTAGAAGGTTATGCTAATCTAAATGAATTTTATAGATATATAGATTTGCCAGAGACTGAATATGGTAACGTGTTAGGTTGGTCAGGATTAAAATGTTGGGAAGTATGTAACTATGCTTGGATTGAAATTAAATGGGAAGATATGGAATTACCAGATGGTTTGGTAGCACAAGCAATACGTTTCACTATACCACCTGAAGAAGGTTATGAAGAATGGTAAGTACGCAAAAATTACAACGTATATTATGAGAAGATTATATTTAAAGGAGATGGGTTTATGAAAACTAAAATCGATACAACAACATTATTATCTATAGGAGCTACTGTACTAACTATAGCGGCAGCGTTAGTTGGACAGAAATCTAATGATAAACAAATGCAAAAAGCGGTTCAAGAAGAAGTAGCCAAAGCTCTTGAAAATATGAGCAAATTAAGTGAATAATAAAAGAAGTACGGGTCTTGCATAGACTTGTACTTTTTATTTTGAGGAGGATAATTATGGATATTAAAAATTTATGTAATGATATAAAAGGTAAAGCAACAAAACATAGTCCTGAAATATTAATTGGGGTAGGTATAGCAGGAATGTTTAGTTCTGTTGTAATGGCGGTAAAAGCAACACCTAAAGTATATTCTGCAATAGAAAAGGAAAAAGAAATAAGAAGACTTGAAGAAGAACCCGAATTAACTAAAGTTGATATTTTAAAAATGTCTTGGAAATCATATTTACCAGCAACAATTATGTTTGGTTTATCAACAACTTGTATTATAGGAGCAAATAATGTAAATGCAAAAAGAAATGCCGTATTAACTACAGCTTGTCATGTTTCAGAAAGAGCTTTATCTGAATATAGAAATAAAGTTGTAGAGGTTATTGGTGAAGAAAAAGAAAAAGAAGTACGTGACAAAGTATCTAAAGATAGAATGACAAAAGATCCAATATCAAGCAATACAGTTATATTCTCTAAAGGTGAAACTTTATGTTACGACACTATAACTGGAAGATATTTTAACTCTGATGTAGATAGAATAAAGAAAGCGGAGAACGAATTAAACCATATTTTATTAACTGGTGACTATTGTTCATTAAATGAATTCTATGACATGTTAGATATACCAGCTACTGAAATGGGAACTGCTGTAGGATGGAACGTTAAGAATGGTATGGTAGAAATATATTTCAGTGCACAAATAGCTGACAACGGTCAACCTTGTGTAGTTGTTAATTATGATATTCAACCAACTTATAATTTTGATAAATCCTTTTAAGTACGCGAAAATTACAACGTCTATTATGAAAAGAATATAATTTTTAGGAGGTAATATTATGGAACAAAACTTAACTTATAAAATGGATGAAAATGGTTTAGTGGAAGATATTATTGATGAAAATGGACAATCTGTAATGGGAACTTTTGACGAAGTTGAAGCCGAAGAAAAAGAAGATTCTAATGTCAATGTAATGGCAATTGGAGCTGGAATTGTAGCGGTTGCAGGACTAGCAATGCTAGCACGCAAACCTATAAAGAAAGTATTCAAAGCTACTATGGCAGGAATTAGAACTTTCAAAGCTGAGATGAAACAAAGTGATGATGAAGGATTAGACACTGACGGAGATGTTATCGAAGCTGAAGTTGAATCTGAAGAAGTATAATTAGTGACATAATTATATCTATAAATGATGTATGACTTTAAAGGAGAGAGCAATTTAAACGATTGCTTTCTCTTTTGCTTTTGTTGTTATAAAAATATATTTATAAAGGAGCGTTAACTATGAAAAATGTTATAGGCGAAGAATACAAATCAAATTCTCACAAATCTAAAGGCGAAGTTAGAAAAGAAGATAAAAAGATAGAAAAAGTAGCAACTGGTAAAGTAAAAACTAAAAAGAAGTCAGGAGCTAACAAGCTTTCTGAGGTATTTGTAACGGAAGATATTTCAAGCGTAAAAGATTATATTTTATATGATGTATTATTACCAGCGGCAAAGAAGACATTATCTGAAATAGTATCAAATGGTATTGATATGTTGTTATATGGTGAAACAAAATCTAAGAGTAAATCAAGAGGAAGTAAAGTATCATATAGCAAATATTATGATGATAGAGAAGACGATTATAGAAGAAGTTCTAGAAGAAGAGCTGTAGGTTATGATTACGAAGATGTTATATTAGAATCTAGAAGAGAAGCTGAAGAAGTATTAAATAGAATGGAAGACTTAATAGATTCATATGGTGTTGTAAGTGTTGCTGATTTATATGACTTAGTTGGTATATCTGGAAAATACACAGACAATAAGTACGGATGGACTAATCTAAGAGATGCTGATATAGAAAGAACTAGAGACGGATATTTATTAGTATTTCCTAGAGTAAAACCATTATAAGGAGGTATATTTATGATAATAGTAGATGGACTTATAGCTTTATTTTTAAATGCAAATTTTGAAAAAATATTACCGATTCTTGGAATAACATGTTTAATCACATTTCTAAGATTATCTATGAAAATATCACATTTTATAGATAAGATATATTATGAAGCAAATGTGGAAAGTTTAGAAAAGGAGGAAAATAAATAATGAGAAAGAAAATGATTAAAGGATGTTTAGCAGTAGCGGCTGTTAGTATAGTAATGTTTGGAGTGTGCGCTTTAATGGAAAAGAGAGGTGTTAAATAATATGAAAAAACTTTTAGGTGTAGTTGGAGTGGTTGGACTTGTTGGTGTTGGGATGATACTTGCAGGTGTAAGCATGAAGAAAAGAGGTGCTAAATAATGGCAAAAATTCCTAAAGATTTAAGAGATAGAATACTTACTGAATGTGGAACGGAGAATATAGTAATAGCAACTGGAAGCGCTATAGCTAGCGGGGCTATAGCATTTACGATTGTATTAGGTATATTAATGAGATTAGATAAAAATAAGGAGATGAAATAATATGAAAAATATTAAAAATAAATTAATGGTGACTTATAGAAAATCTGAAATGAAAGTTAGAAAACATTCACCTGAAATATTAGCAGGTGTTGGAGTTGTTGGTGTAGTAGGAAGTTTCGTAATGGCTTGTAAAGCAACAACAAAATTAAATGATATTTTAGATGAATCAAAAGAACAATTGGATAAAATAAAAGAAGTAGTAGCTGATCCAGCATATTCTGATAAATATGACGAGCATGATGCTAAGAGTGATACAACTATAACATACGTACAAACAGGCATGAAAATAGCAAAATTATATGCACCTTCAGTTATATTATGTGCAGGTTCATTAGGATGTTTATTAGCATCAAATAATATATTAAGAAAAAGAAATGCAGCTTTAACAGCAGCTTATGCTACAATAGATAAATCATTCAAAGAATATAGAAAAAGAGTATCTGAAAGATTTGGTGAAGAAGTAGAAAAAGAAATAAGATACAATATCAAAGCTAAAGAAATTGCTACTGTTGATGAAAATGGAAATGAAGTAAAAGAAACTGTCAAAGAAGTAGAAGTTGACCCTAATAGCCCAGAAAGTTATAGTGACTATGCAAGATTCTTTGATGAAAGTTGTGCAGCTTGGCAAAACGATGCTGAATACAATTTAACATTCTTAAAAGCTCAACAACAATATGCAAATGATTTATTAAAAGCAAGAGGTAGATTGTTCTTAAATGAAGTTTATAGAATGTTAGGTATTGATGAAACTAAAGCAGGGCAAGTAGTTGGTTGGGTATATAATCCAGATAATCCAACAGGAGATAACTTTGTAGATTTCGGTATATATAATATGCAAAGAGATAGAGTTAGAGCATTTGTAAACGGATATGAACCAAACATATTATTAGACTTCAACGTTGACGGAGTTATATGGGATTTAGCTTGGTGAGATGAAATGGACAACTTAGGTACTGACAGTATATTCGGTGATTAAACTATATTTATAAAGGAGAGGTTATTTATGAAACTATTTAAAGGTTTATGTATATTCGCAGCCGGCGCTTTAGCCGGTGCTGCAGTTGCAGCAAGAGCGGTAAGAGATAAATATCAACAAGAAGCTGAAGAAGAAATAGCTGAAATGAGAGAATATTATAGAGAGCTTAGAAAAGAAAACGTTGAAAAATATCCAGTTCAAAACGAAGAAGCAGAAGCTGAAAAAGAAGAAAACACTAAAAACGAATATGATGAAATAGTGAAAGGTTACACAAATTATACACAATATCTTTCTAAAGCTGCAGCTAAATATTTTGATACTGAAACTAAAGAAAATAAAAAAGAAGAAAAAGAAGAAAGAACTAATTATGAGCCTTTTATCATAGATGTTGAAGAGTTCGGTGAAGACCCTACTTATGACACAGCAACATTAACATATTACAAAGATAAAGTATTAACAAATGATCTTGATGATGTAATAGATTATAGCGTTGCAGGGGAAGAAAACTTAAAGATATTTGATGAACATCCGGATTGTAAAGCTATATATGTTAGAGATGATATTTACATGGTTGATTATGAAATATTAAGAGACCCATATCAATACGATGAATATGAAGACGGATTCATTGATAAAAAGCCTCATCAATTATAGTTCAGAAGGGAGGTTATTATGATTGACAATTATATTTTAAACGACTACTTTGATTGGTTATATTCTTTGGTAAATAAAAGACGATATGTAAGACGTTCATATAAAAAGTTATTAAGATTATTACACAGCATGACATTTACATATGAAGATGATTTCGATTCTAACCGTGCGGCCGACGGTGAAGAATTGAGATGGAGATATGTATATGAAGGTGGAGGAAATAAAGATATTTTAGAATGGGAAGAACCGTGCACAGTTCTCGAAATGATGATAGCTTTATGTTTCCATATGAATAATATAATGGAAAACTCTGATGATGAATATACAGTAGCATATTGGTTCTGGATGATGATATCTAATCTAGAACTAGACGGAATGAATGATAGTAAATTTAATACAGCAAAAGTTAAAGATAGTATATTTAGATTTATGAATAGAGAATATAAACCAGACGGAAAAGGAAACATCATAAGAATCGAAAATTGCAAATCTGATTTAAGAGATGTTGAAATTTGGTGGCAGATGTGTTGGTTTTTAGATAGTATTACTTAGAAAGGAGACACTATGTAATGTTAGATTTTTTAATGATATCTACAAGAAGTACAAAACGTGGTGTCATTGAAATATATCCTAAATTTATAATCAAGAAAAGTTCTGACTTAATGATAAGAGGTGGCGACTTCTATGCTATATGGGTTGAAGAACGCGGACTATGGTCTACAGATGAGCAAGACGCATTATCTATAATAGATAAATATTTAGATAAATACGCAGAAGAAAATAAAGGTAAGTTTGAAGGACACGTCAGAATTATGCATATGTGGGATGCAGAATCAGGAATGATAGATACATGGCATAAATACTGTCAAAAACAAATGAGAGATTCATTTCATCAGCTTGATGATAAACTTATATTTTCAAATACGAAAGTATCAAAGAAAGATTACTCTAGCAAGAGATTACCATATCCTTTGGAGAAAGGTAACGTATCAGCATGGGATAAACTTATATCAACGTTATATTCTCCAGAGGAACGTCATAAGATTGAATGGTCTATAGGAGCTATAGTCACAGGCGATTCTAAACATATTCAAAAATTTATGGTGTTTTATGGTTCAGCAGGTACAGGTAAATCTACAATATTAAATGTTATTCAAAAGTTATTCGAGGGATATTATTCTGTATTTGATGCTAGAGCATTAGGTTCAAGCAGTAACTCATTTGCTTTGGAATCATTTAAAACTAACCCACTTGTAGCTATTCAACATGACGGTGATTTATCTAGGATAGAAGACAACACAAGATTAAACAGTCTTGTTTCACACGAGTTAATGACTGTAAATGAAAAATTCAAAGCCGCATATTCTAATAGATTCAATGCTTTCTTATATATGGGTACAAACAAACCAGTAAAAATCACAGATGCCAAATCAGGTTTGATAAGAAGGCTTATAGATGTAACTCCGTCTGGCAATAAATTGACTAAACGTGAATATGATGACGTTACAAAACGTATAGATTTCGAATTAGGCGCTATAGCAAAATACTGTGAAGATATTTATCGTAAGGACCCGGGAGCTTATGATGATTATGTGCCAGTATCAATGTTAGGCGCTTCAAATGATTTCTATAACTTTGTTCTTGATAGTTATTTTACTTTCAAAGAGCAAGAAGATGTACCGCTTAAGAGCGCATGGGAGTTATATAAAACTTATTGCGACGAAGCGAACGTACCATATCCATTCAGCAAAAGGATATTTAAAGAAGAACTTAAAAACTATTTTAGAGATTATAAAGATAGATATACTAAAAATGATACTAGAATGAGAAGTGTTTATATTGGATTCAGAGCAGATAAATTTGAAGATGAGGAAAAAGAAGAAGTACAAACACCTAAAATAAAACTTATAGAATTTAATTCCACAGAATCTATATTTGATAAAGATTGTGGTAAATATCCAGCTCAATACGCAACCTCAAAAGGAACTCCATCTAAGAAATGGGACAATGTTACTACAACATTAGATGATATTAATACTAAAGAACTACATTACGTAAAAGTTCCTGAGAATCATATAGTTATAGATTTTGATATTCCAGATGAAAATGGTGAGAAATCATTAGAACGAAATGTTGAAGAAGCAAGTAAATGGCCTCCAACTTATGCTGAGTTCAGTAAAAGCGGAAAAGGGGTTCATTTACATTATATTTACACAGGAGATCCGAAAAAGTTAAGTGCTATATATGCGGACCATATTGAGGTTAAGGTATATTCTGGAAAGAGTTCATTAAGACGTAAATTAACTAAATGTAATAATTTACCTATAGCAACAATTAGTTCAGGATTGCCATTGAAAGGAGAAGATAAAGTGGTTAATTTTGAAGCGATTAAAACTGAGAAAGGTATTAGGACTTTAATTAAGAAAAACATAAAAAAAGAAATACATCCAGGAACTAAACCAAGTATCGATTTTATATATAAGATTTTAGATGACGCTTATAAAAGTGATTTAAAATACGATGTAAGTGACATGAAACCTGCTGTATTATCATTTGCAGCATCTAGTACACATCAAGCAGATTATTGTATCAAGTTAGTCAATAAGATGCAGTTCAAATCAGAAGAACCATCATTACCAGTTGGTTCCCGACCAGAAGATCAAATAGTATTTTACGACATTGAGATATTTCCAAATTTATTTTTAGTCAATTGGAAGTACGATGGAGAAGACAAACCAGTTGTTAGAATGATAAATCCAAAACCGGCTGAAATAGAAGAATTAATTAAGTATAAACTTGTAGGTTTTAACTGTAGACGATATGACAATCATATATTGTACGCAAGACTTATGGGATATAATAACCAACAGTTATTTAACTTATCACAAAAAATAATAAATGAAGGTAAAGGATTCTTTGGTGAGGCATATAACATATCTTATACTGATGTATACGACTTTGCAGCTAAGAAACAATCACTTAAAAAATGGGAAATTGAATTAGGTATACACCATCAAGAATTAGGCTTACCATGGGATAAACCAGTTCCTGAAGAACTATGGACACAAGTGGCAGAGTATTGTGATAATGATGTTATTGCAACTGAGGCAGTATTCCATAAATTAAAAGGTGACTTCACAGCAAGAGAGATATTAGCAGACTTAGCAGGTATGTCAGTTAACGATACAACTAATACATTAACTACAAGAATTATATTTGGTAAAGAGAGACATCCTAATCTAGTTTACACAGACTTAGCAACAGGAAAGCAATATTATTAATACGCAAAAAATACAAGTTATATTATGAGAGAATATTAAATGTGGTGTAAGTAGATCAAGAAGCCAAGTATGGTAACGACTATGAATTGACATAGTACTTGCGTGATAGTTAAATACTATGAGGTAAGGGTAGTGAGACAGTGAGACATACATATTCTCTCTTCTTTCGCAATAATTACATTCTCTATTATGAATAAATATTATTTAAAGGAGATGTTATTTATGAACGAAAAGAAAACTATATTCCAAAAAGTTAAGGAAAATAAATGGAAAATATTAACAGGTGTATGTTTTACTAGCACTGCAGTATTGGGAGCTATGTATGGGTTAGAAGTGAAGAAAAACAAACAAGCTGACGACACTGCAAATTTAGTAAAACGTGTTGTTGGAGGACCATTAATTGATAGACTTATAAAGAATGAGGAGTTAAAACTTAGTAGAGTTGATAACAAAATAGCAAATCTTATAAATAAAGGTATCGATGAAAAAACAAAGAAAGTATTAGAACTTAAAAAAGAAGACAGAAAAGTAATATTAGAAACAATAGCAGATTTCAAAGACGTTAAAGATGTATTGAAATAATATACAGCATGAGAGGATTTAAACAAGTCCTCTTATGTTTCTTTTATTTTTGAAGGGAGGCATAAATATTTATGCGATTTTTAAGATATGTTTTCAGAGTTAATTCGCCTAGTAAAATATTAAATTTATAATACGCGAAAAATACAACGTCTATTATGAGAGAAAGATAACGTAGCTCAATGGTAGAGCATCGCCATTCCCGGCGTGTGTTGTTGGTTCGAATCCAACCGTGTCTTTTTCTTTTATTTTTTCAAAGGGAGAGGATATTTATGGGTAAACAATTTGAATGTCAAGCATTTCCAGAATACTGGAACACATTAACTAAAATAGAGTTTTTACAAAGAAAGATAATATTAAATTCAGTGGCATATTATGTGTATGACCAATCACCATTAACTGATTCTTTTTATGACGGCATATGTAGACAACTAGTTATATTACAAGAAGAATACAATAAAGAAGGTGGTGACTTTGTAAAAGATAGTAGATTCGGTTATGCATTTTATGATTTCGATGGATCTACAGGATTCCATTTATATAATAGATTAAAACCTAGTGATAAATATTATATAGATATAATGGGTAGAGTTAAATTTTCTAAAGAATACAACAGAGGAAAAAATGGTTATAAACACTTTTAGAAAGGAGTGATTAAATGGACATTATAAATGCTTTCCCAGGTTATGAGTTTGTCGACGGAAAAAATATATATCGTGGAACAGATGTCGGAAAAGGCGGTTACGTTTATGCCGAACCAGGAATGTATGGTAACATTGCATTATTGGATGTTGCTTCTATGCATCCCCATTCTGCTATAAATCTTAATGCTTTTGGTGAATACACACAACACTTTAAGGATCTTGTTGATGCACGTATAGCTATTAAAAGGAAAGACTTTGATAAAGCTAGAAAAATGTTTGGCGGAAAACTTGCTCCTTATTTAGATGATGAAACAACAGCTAAGAATCTGACACAAGCATTGAAAATAGCTATAAATTCAGTGTATGGTTTAACCTCAGCAAACTTTGATAATCCTTTTAGAGACATCAGAAATAAAAACAATATAATTGCTCTAAGAGGAGCCTTATTTATGAGAACACTTCAAGATGAAGTTCAAAAAAGAGGGTTTAAAGTAGCACATATTAAAACAGACTCTATAAAAATTCCTGATGCAACACCTGAAATAATAGAATTTGTAATGGACTTTGGAAGACAATACGGATATGAATTTGAACATGAGGCTACTTACGATAGAATGTGTTTAGTAAACGATGCAGTATATATTGCTAAGTATGACAATGGGGAATGGACTGCCACAGGAACTCAATTTCAAATACCATATGTATTTAAGAAGTTATTTTCTAAAGAGAAAATATTATTTGATGACTTATGTGAAACAAAATCTGTAACTTCAAGTTTATATTTGGATATGAATGAGAATTTACCAGATGTATCTAGTTTAGAAAAAGAATTAAATAAAGTTTTGAAAAATTCCCCAGGGGATGAAAATTTGATAAACAATTTAAAAGAAGAAATAGCAAAAGGACATAATTATAGATTCATAGGAAAAGTTGGCCGTTTCTGCCCTATTAAACCAGGTTGTGGAGGCGGTTTATTAATGCGTGAAAAAGACGGTAAATATTATTCAGCTACTGGAGCAAAAGGGTATCGTTGGCTTGAGGCAGAGATAGTATCATCTCTTGGTAGAACTGATGATATTGATGAAGGGCATTTTAAAGAAATGGCAGATGCCGCAATTGATACTATTAAAAAATACGGAGACTATGAGTGGTTTGTATCCGATGCACCATATACTCCACCTATATTTATAGAAGGTGAGTACGGTATGCATCCATTTTATGACGAAGATGTGCCATTTATAGGTCCGAATGAATAGGTGATATTATGTATGAAATGATATTAAATTGTGTGATAGTGGTTGAGCTTATTTGGGTTATAGCCATGTTAATTGGTATTTATAAAAATAGATTATAAAAAGGAGATTGGTATATATGAATAAAAGATTAGATAATATAGTAGTGGAAAATGCGAGATTAATATTTAAAAACTTTGCAGGTGAAGAAAGTAAATTTAATAGAGCAGGAAATAGAAACTTCTGTGTAATACTTGACGGAGATTCAGCTGAGGATTTAAGACAAATGGGATGGAATGTTAAAGCTTTAAGACCAAGAGAAGATGAAGATGAACCAACATATTACTTGCAAGTAACTGTAGCATTTGGAAATTTCCCACCTAAAGTTATAATGATATCTGGTAAAACAAAAACAGTGTTAGACGAAGAGTCAATAGACACTTTAGATTATGCTGAGATAGCAAATGTTGATTTAATCATAAGACCATATCATTGGGAAGTTAATGGTAAAGAAGGTATTAAAGCATATTTAAAAACTATGTATGTAACAATTGAACAAGATGTATTCGCCGGAAAATATGATTGTCTAGATGATGAGGATTTGCCTTTCTAATGAAACTTAGAGATTATCAAATAGACGCTGTAAAAAATATGAAAAACGGATGTATCCTAAATGGAGGAGTGGGAAGTGGGAAATCTCTCACTTCTCTTTCATATTATTATTTAAAAAATTCCGGGGATGAAAAATTCCTAAAAGGTGGTAAATACGTACCAATGAATGATCCACCTAAAGATTTATATATTATAACAACTGCCCGTAAAAGAGACACTCTTGAATGGGAAGGAGAATTAGCACCATTTTTATTATCAGTGCATGATGATAAAAACATATATTCTAATAAAGTTGTAATAGATTCATGGAATAATATTCAAAAGTATAAGGACGTTAAAAACTCATTCTTTATATTTGATGAACAAAGAGTTGTTGGTTCAGGAGCTTGGGTTAAGGCTTTCTTAAAGATAGCTAAATTTAATGAGTGGATATTGTTGTCAGCTACTCCTGGCGACACTTGGATGGATTATATTCCAGTTTTCTTAGCAAATGGATTCTACAAGAATAAGACAGAATTTATACGGGAACATGTTGTATATTCTAGATTCTGTAAATTCCCAAAAGTTGACAGATATATTAATACTGGAAGATTATTAAGATTTAGAAGGGAGATATTAATAGATATGGATTTCAAACGAGAAACCGTACAACATCATGAAGATATTTATGTCAAATATGATGTGAAAATGTATAAAGATATTATGAAAAGACGCTGGGATATTTGGAAAGATGAACCTATTACAAATGCCAGTGGACTTTGTTATGCATTACGTAAAGTTGTAAATACGCATCAGTCCAGACTAGATGCATTATTGGATATATTTAGTAGACATAATAAAATTATTGTATTCTATAACTTTGATTACGAGCTTGAAATATTAAAAGATATTTACTATGGACGAGATGTTAAAGTTGCAGAATGGAATGGACACAAACATGAGCCTATACCTAAATCTAAGAAATGGGTATATTTAGTTCAATACACAGCTGGAGCTGAAGGATGGAACTGTATAGAAACAGACACTATTGTATTTTTCAGTCAGAATTACAGTTATAAAATCATGCATCAATCAGCTGGTAGAATAGACAGACTTAACACTCCATTTAAACATTTATATTTTTATCATTTAAAAACACACTCTGGAATTGACTTAGCTATATCTAGAGCTATAAAAAGTAAAAAGAAATTTAACGAAAAAGCTTTTGCCGATTTTTAGTACGCATTTTTTACACATCCTATTATGAGAAGATAAATAGATTATAAGAAGGGCAGGGAAATTATAATCTGGTAAGTAATGCGAACTAGGCCGAGCGCCGCGGGAAACCGTCCCCCTCATGAGCTGAAACTGTCGCGACCGTATTACTTATCATCTTCTTTTTTGCTTCACTAAAAATACAATGACTCTTATGAGAATAATTTAATATTAGGAGGTATTGTTATGAAAAAAGATAAAGAAACTATAAAAATGGTAGAGGAAACTTTTGTAAGAAAACATGCTAAGAAAATATTAATAGCTGGAGCTATAGTAACAACTGCAGGTTTAATTTATATTACTAAGAAACACGGGATAGAATTAAACATTGTACAAAATAAATTAGCAGAAGCTAATGGTATAGCGCTTAGAAGTTTATACAGAGAAAAATCTGATGCCGAATTTGAAATAAAACAATTAACTGATTATATTAACAATTTAAATCCTGATATAAGAGTTAATAAAATAATAAATATTCCGGAAGCGGAAAAAAGAATACAAGAATTATACAAATTTATACGAGAAATCGATATAGACATTAATAAAATAAAAGGGTAGCCCTCATGGGCTATTCTTTTTTGTTTTCGCGAAATAAACAAGTTATATTATGAGAAGAATAAAAGCTAATGTGGGTCTGGAACTGACCAGGTTAGCAACTTAATAGTTGTGAGGAACGTTCAGCATTAGAGTATATTGAATGGGTCTGGAACTGACCAGGTTAGCAATGTAACAGTTGTGAGAAACGTGTAGTTCGAGATATACTTCTTCTCATTTTATTTTTATTTTCCAAAGGAGATGGTATGTTTGGATGAAAAATTAGTACTAATTGTAAATGGTAAACCAAGAGCAGGTAAAGATACATTTGCTATATTATTAAACAAATGCCAAAAAGTTTATAAATATTCAATTATAGACAAAGTAAAAACAATAGCATTAGATTGCGGTTGGAAAGGTGGTAAAACCGAAAAAGATAGAAAATTCTTAGCGGATTTGAAACAACTTACAACTATATATAGTGATATGTCTTATAACGATGTTGCTGAGAAAGTAGATGCATTCTACAATGACGATATAAAGGAAAAAATTATGATTATAGATATGAGAGAACCTGACGATATAATAAGAGCTGTTTGCGAGTTCGATGCGATATCTATATTTATAAAAAATGACAACGTACCTGAGATAACTTCAAATGAAGCTGATGCGAATGTTGAAGATTGTTGGTACGACTATTATATTACAAACAATGGAACTATAGAAGAATTTGAAAAAATTGTAAAAGCGTTTTATTATAATATATTAATGAAATTATAGAAAGGGGAATGATTATGGCGGTAAGTAGAGAAATGTGGGTTGAAGATTGGTTAGGTAAAGATAATAAATTAGGATGTGATATTTGGCGTAAAAAATATCAACATGAAGGAGAAACTTTTCTAGAATGGTTAGATAGAGTTTCTAATGGAAACGAGGAACTTAAGAAAGATATTTTAGACAAAAAATTCTTATTCGGAGGAAGAATATTATCAAATAGAGGATTACAAAAACAAGGACGAAAAGTAACATATTCTAATTGTTACGTTATAGAACCACCTAAAGATAATTTAGAATCTATATTTGATGCGGCTAAGAAATTAGCAAGAACTTTCTCTTATGGTGGAGGTTGTGGGATTGATATTTCACAACTTGCACCTAGAGGAGCTGTTATAAACAATGCTGCTAAAGAGACAACAGGAGCGGTATCATTTATGGACTTATATAATTTGACAACAAGTTTGATAGGACAAAACGGAAGACGTGGAGCTTTAATGATATCTCTTGGTTGTAATCATCCAGACCTTGAAGAGTTCATAGATATTAAAACAGATTTAAATAAAATAACTAAAGCTAACATATCTATAAGAGTTACTGATGAATTTATGAGAGCAGTCGTTTTAGGAGAATACTACGATTTAACATTTGTTAGAGAAGAAACAGGAGAAGAAATAGTTAAGACTGTATTTGCTCCTACTATATTTAAAAAACTGTGTGCAAACAACTGGAACTATGGTGAACCAGGTATGTTGTACTGGGATAATATAGAAAAATGGAATCTTCTTGCAGATGACTCTGAATTTAAATTTGCTGGTGTAAATCCTTGTGCTGAGGAGCCGCTTCCAGCTGGAGGAAGCTGCTTACTAGGTGCCATAAATTTATCTGCATTTGTTAAGAATGGTAAATTTGATTTCGATGATTTTGCTGAAACAGTAGCACGTGCAGTTAAAGCTTTAAATGAAGTTTTAGATGAAGGTTTATCTCTTCATCCATTAGAAGAACAAAGAGAATCTGTTGCTGATTGGAGACAAATAGGTCTAGGTATTTTTGGTTTAGCAGACATGCTTATAAAAATGGGTATAGAATATGGAAGCGCTGATTCTATAGTTTTATGTGACCGTATAGGTTTTGTAATGGCGGACACAGCAATAGGTGCTTCTGCATATTTAGCTAGAGATAAAAAAACATATAACAAATTTAAACCTGAATCATTAGATAATAATTTATATTTCATTGAAAATACAAGAGAAGAAACTAAAAGAGCTGTAAAACGTTTTGGATTAAGAAACTCTCAATTATTAACTATAGCTCCTACTGGAAGTATTTCTACAATGCTAGGAGTGTCTGGAGGTATCGAACCTATATTTGACACAAGCTATACAAGAAAAACAGAAAGTTTGCATGGACATGATGAATATTATGAAGTTTACACACCTATAGTAAAAGAATATTTAGATAATAATGAAGTAATACACAACCTTAATACTGGTAAGCCTGTACTTCCAACATATTTTGTTACAGCAAAAACAATTAACCCTATGAAAAGAGTAAAAATGCAAAGTATTTGGCAAAAACATATTGATGCATCTATATCTTCTACTGTAAATCTACCAGAATCAGCAACTATAGAAGATGTTCGTAAACTTTATATTTACGCTTGGAAAAATAAACTTAAAGGTTTAACTATATTTAGAGAAAATTGCGCTAGAGTTGGAGTATTAACAAGCGAAAAGAAAGAAGAGCCAAAAGAAGAACCAGAAGTTAAGATAGAAGAAAAAGATATTTTACCAGAGGAAAAAGTATTTGACAAAATCAAACCTATGACAAGATCCGAATTAGGAGGAAGATTAAATGGTGGAACATATGTTAAGAAAACAGCATGCGGAAAACTATATATAACAATTAATAGAGATAAAGACGATAACTTAGTCGAAGTATTTATTGATCCAGGTAAATCAGGAGGTTGTGTAGCTAATGCAGAATCATTAGGACGTATGGCATCTACAATGCTTAGAGGTGGAATGGCAATAGAAAGTATAGTCGACTCTGTTAAAGGGGTTAAATGTTCAGCATGTACTCAAGCCAAAGGTAGTAAAAAAGTTATAGACGGATTAAGTTGTGGCGATATTTTAGCTAGAACTATACAAGAAGAATACGACAGATTCAATAAATGTGAAAACAAATGTAAACTTAGAACGAAAGAAGTCGAAGAAACATCTAGATTAGAAAATATAGCTATGATGTTAAATCCAGAAAACTGGATAGTTCCAAATAACACTTGTCCAGAGTGTGGAATGGAAATGACTAATGAAGGTGGATGTGTTACTTGCAAGAATTGTGGATATTCTAAATGTGATTAGGAGGTAATATTATGTTAAGATTCTTATGGAGAGTATTAGAAATGGTAGTCGAAGTGTTTATTCATGCTGCAATTTTAGCATTTGCAATCTTGGCATTCCTTTTATTAATGCTAGTTATAATATTTTAATACGCGAAAAAAACATATTCCTTTATGAAAAGAATATATAAAGGAGAGGTTATTATGATGGAATTAAGTTTAGTAAAAATGGTAAGTGAAAAAGAATTAGAAGAAGGTTTAGGACTTTATGAAAGAGCATTAAAAGCTAAAACAAAATTAGCTAGAAATACTTTATTAAGAAAGTCTGCCGACTTATTAGGATTTGACACTATAGCAGATTTATTAGATTTCTTTACTATATTATAACCTAATCGATATTGACTTAATTAAGGATGAGCCTACACGGGCTTGTCCTTTTTATTTTAACGCGAAATTTACAAGTACTATTATGAGAAGGAACGGAAGTGCAGAAGACCCACCAGAAAGTAACGTGGATGGTTCACCATTTAATTGAACAGCGAAATGCTTTACTACTATGGCATAGAGCCTTGTATAAGGACGAAGTTTACAGGAGTGTAAATCGGGGAGAACCACATTCCCTATCCTTTTTATTTTATTTTTATAGGAGGATTGTTATGAACGGTAAATATTGTAAACTATTAGAACAGAGAATAGATTTAATAAAATTTATAAAAGAAAAAGAGTTAGAAAGAATAGAAACAGATTTATTTAATTTTAGTAAATTAGCACCTCTTTATGAAATTCTAGAAAAAATAGATATACAATTATTAAAGGAGGCGATGTAAGATGACATGTAGAAGAAAAACTAAAAAAGAAAGAGAACTAGTTGCAGATATTCACAAGCTATGTAATTTATATTGTAGTCAACATGAATGCTATGAATGTAAATATGGAACTTATCCTAACGACGACTGTCCTAAAGCTTACGTTATTGATTTATTAGACAAACATAGAGATTACGAAGAGGAGGAGGAAGAATAATGAAAGTGTATGCTGTTATATCTCAATGGATGGATTGCGATGGTGATTGGATAGACAGAAGAGTTGAAAAAATTTGTAAAACTAGAGAAGCAGCCGAAAGATACATGGAAGAACATCTTAGATATGGAAGAATTCAAGTATTTGAATTATACGAATAATTAAATTAAAAAGATATTTTCGAAAGGGAGGTAACAACTATGAGCAAGGAATATGACGAATATATAAAAGAACATTGTGCAAATGTTAGAAAAGGATTCTATTGGATTAAAAGAAGTTTGCCTGAAGTACTTATCGATATTCCTGGCGTTGATTACGAATTAAATATATTACTTCATGATGATACAAAGTATAATAACGACGAATACGATGCATACGATGAATATTTCTATGGAAAGAAATCAAAAGACAGTGAAAAGAAAATGCGATACGCATTCCAATATCATATACATCAAAACCCTCACCATTGGCAACATTGGGTTCATTTGACAGATGACGGAAGACCTAGTGTTATAGCATTAGACATGCCTTATGAATATATTATCGAAATGATTTGTGACTGGTGGTCATTCAGTTGGAAATCCGGAGATGTGTTTGAGATATTTGACTGGTATGAAAAGAACAAAAAGATTATGAAATTAAGTAAAAGAACAAGAGACACAGTTGAAGATATTTTAGACAAACTTGAAAAGAAATTAATAAAAGTCAGAGGACCTAGAAAATAATTAAGGGAGGTAATTAGTATGTCAAGTATTATATTTTGAGGAGCTGTCATTATTGGTGGCTCTTTTCTTTATGTTGGTTTAGGAGGACAGCCTTCTAAAAAAGAAGAAAAAGAAAGAGAACAAAAAGAAGAGCTTCACTACGACAAAGAAACATATGAATATTTTTGTAAATTACCATTAGATGAACAAGAAAGATATTTTAATGAAAATCTAGACTTGAGATATTACAAAGATGATTCAACTGTTGGATTAACAAATGATAAATACTTGAATGCTAAACATGCTGAAGAAATATCAAGACGCACTGGTAAACCATTCACTGATAGATACAAAGTATATTAAAAATTAGGGAGAGGTGTTTGATATGAAAAAGTTAACTAAGAAAGAAAAAGTGTTATTTGGAGTTTCTGTTGTTAGTCTAGGCGTAGCTGGATATTTTGGTTATAAATATTTAGATGTTAAGAAAACAATGGAATTATTAACAAAAGAGAAAGAAGATACAAACGACAGATTAAACTTTATAGAATTCTTAGTTATTGAATCAGAATGCATACCTAAAGCTTTACAAAATGCTAATAATAAATTATCAAGAGTTCAGAGTAAAATAGAAGCCGCTACAGAACGTTTATTAAAAGTGCCTAATGATGTCGATGCTCAAAAATGGTTAGAAAATAATAAAGCAGAAGAAGCTAAATTAGTAGAACATATAACTAAAGCAATGAAATTAGATGAAGCTGTAAAAGCAGATCAAAACATCTACGCAAAATAAACAACTTCTATTATGAGAGAAGATAAACGGATACCCTGTGGCGGATTGACGCTGTTAACACTTATGTGTGAGGAGAGAGATTCAGGTATCAAGTATTGCGATGGACTGTGGCGGATTGACGCTATTAGCGCATTAGCGTGAGGAGAGAGATTCACCCATTGGCGTACATCTTCTCTTACTTTTTATTAAAAATTAGGGAGAGGTGTTTGATATGATTAATAAATTCTTAGATAACTATGAGTTTTATAAAGCTTATGAAGAGAATGGCCCATTTTCTAATGAGACTATAAGAAAGGCTGATAGATTTTTAGCAATCAAAAATAAGAAAAAGAAATCTAAAAGAAAACAAAGAATCACTGTTAATCAATTAAAGAAAAAAGAGGGGCGTGAATGTTATGAGAACGTGTAAAGTTAAACCATTAGAATCTGATTGTATGAGATGTTTATCATTGCAAGTAGAATGGGGAATAATGCTTTCATGCGATGAGTGTATATCAAACAATAAAACATATACATTATTAGAATTAAGCATGTCTGATGCCTATGCTGTAGTAATGGACACTAACGGAAGATTAAGCAGGGTTAGTATAGATAGAGTAACTATGTTAAAGGACGGTGATTTTAATGAAAACGTGTAAAGTTAAACCAACATATTTTCAATGTGGAATGTGCCTTGACTATCAAATAGAAAGCTCTGTTGTAGCATTATGTCACCAATGTGAGCCTGCCAATAAGAGATTTGACTTAGTATGCATGACCGATGAGTTTGCAATTGTTATGGATGAAAGGGGTGAAATGGAAAGAGTAGAAGTAGATAGAGTTCATGATATAAAAGAGGAGGAAGAATATTAATGAAGGTATTTATATCTTTACCAATGCATGGAAGAACTGATGAAGAAATTAAAAAAGAAATGAAAAGAGGTGTGGAATATTTAAAAAATTTTTATAAAAATGAAGAAGTAGAATTAATTGACACATTTATAGATTTAGGTGATGCTCCAAGATTAGCATATTTAGGTCGTTCTATACAGTTAATGGCTGATGCTGACTTGGTATTATTTATGCCAGGATGGAATGGAGCAAATGGATGTCTTGTTGAGCATTTGACAGCAATTAGATATGGAATAAGAACAATGTATTTTGTAGAGGAGGATCAATATGGCTGGATTTTTTAAGCGTCTATTTTGTAAACATGAATATAGAATGGAAGAATATTTCTTCGGTGATATGAAAAATTACGGAAGAGGCGTTGGAGTATGTACAAAATGTGGAAAAAGAAAGGTGTTGAAATAATATGAAAATAGATAAATTTAAACATGCGGATAATTGGCAAGATGTTAAGGACGCAACTATGAATACAATAGGAAAAAACACAGGAGCATATCCTGATAGTAAATGGAAAAGACAATTGATATTATCAGAACATTCACCAATAAGAAAATTAAAATTTGAATGGCGTTGGTATGATTTGAAATCATGGGTTTCAGTGCATTTTGTTAGACATAAATTTGGTATAGACCACTTTGTTAAAACTCAAAGAACTGACCGTACAGGAGTTAATAGAGATGATTTACCACAAGGTAGTTTAGTAAACCATGAAGTTGAGGCAAACGCACAAGCACTTATTAATATATCTAGAAAAAGATTATGTAGTTGCGCGTCTCCTGAAACTAGGGAGGCGTGGCAAGCTGTTAAGGACGAAGTAGCTAAGACTGAACCTGAATTGGCAAGCTGCATGGTTAGAGAATGTATTTACAGAGGTTTCTGTCCTGAGATGTTTGGTTGTGGTTATGATAAAACAAAAGAGTTTGAAGAAGAATTAAAGAAATACAGAGGAGTTGAATAATATGTTTTTGATATTAGTAGCTCTTATATGTATCAATTGCGCCTTATGGAAAATAGCTAAAATTTTAGAAAGGAGTTTAAAGTAATATGAAGTTCTATATTCTTGAAAAAATATTCGAACTTTTGATAGTTTGTCTAATTATAATATTCACCTTAATAATATTGATAGAGGGTTAAAAGGCATAAATTATATAAGTAAAGGGGAGAGAGGTTATGTTATATTACGATTTAAATAAATATCAAATACCAAAGGAATATACTTATAAAAGTTATATTAATGAAGCAGTTAATAACATTAGAAAAGGGAACAACGCTGAGTATTATAAAGATACTTTATTTAGATTAACATATCCTGTTGCAGTATCAGAGCTAAACAAATACGCTAATATTGATGAAGTCACTGAGTTGTTGCCTATAATGAGTATCTCATTTATGAAAACTGTTGAAAAATTTGATTGTAAAAAACAAAATAGCTCATTTATGAATTATTACAAAAGAACTATGCATAACGATATAATACTTGCTTATGATAAGCACCGAGAAACTAATGAGAAAACTAGGGAAGAAATTAAGAAACGTATAAAAACTATGGCATCTTTAGATTATCTTGTCAACATTAGTGCTGATGATGAGGTCCCTGTATATGCGCTTGTAAAGGATGACAAAGCTCGTATAGACGAAAAGGTATCATATGAAGAACTTGTTGATGTTATATTTGAAACTATTGATAAAATGTTCTCTGAATCACAGCAAAAGAAAAAAGATATTTTCGTAAGTTACATCAATGCTTGTATTGCTGGTGAAAAAATGAATCAAAAGAAAGTGGCTAAAGAACTTGGCGTGACTGTAAGTTATGTATCTAAAATTGTAGTCAAGTATAAAAAAGTATTAAAAGATAAATTAAAAAGGAGAGGATATGCATGCTAGGTAAAGTATTATTTTATGGTTTGCTATATTTTGTAGCTGTAGGTTTGATAGTTATGTTCTTTATGGGAGCTCATGAAGACGATTTATAATGGTCAGTTTTGTTTTTAAAAAGTGGGCAATGGTCAGTTTTATTTGGCCATTCCCTATTTTTTTTGCAAAAGTTTGAAAAAAGTGGCCAAAAATGGCCAGAAAAAATGGCCAAAAGCCCACTTTTTTTGAAAAGTGGCCACCCCCTCAAACCCAGTGATTGCAACGGTTTCAGGGGTCTTGTGGCCAAAAACCCACTTTTTTCTCTTATTAATGTGAAAAAAAAAATAAATATATATATAGATAGGCGAAAAAAAGTGGCCTTTTGACCACAAACTATTTTTGGAGGGATTATAATGAAAAAAGAAGAAATGTGTGTTAATTGTGTATTTTGTGAAATGAATAATGGAGTAGAGTATTGTGCTGTAACAGGAGGTATGGTCGAAACTGATGGATATTGTTTGTCTTTTAAAAAAGATAAAGATGAATATAATGAATCTAAAGTGTATATCGATCCATTAACAACTAGAGATGAAATGGCATGTATAACTGCTGAAATAAAGAGTGAAAGTTATCCAAAGCTATCTAGACTTATAGAATATTTGATGAAAGAATATTTAGTTAAAGATATACAAATAGAAAAAGTGTTAGAAGCAGGAGAAGAATTTTATAGAGCTAAATTAAAATATGAAGAATTTCCATTTTAGTTAGGAGAAGATATTATGGGAGATAGAAGCTTAATGCAATTTTTATTCGTATGTATATGCATTATATTTTTGTGTTCACTTATAGTTGACTCAATTAAAGACAAAATGAACAAATAGGAGGATATATTATGAAACTATGTGGTAATGAAGGATGTAGATGCGAACATGTTCAAATGTGTGCTTTATGTAAACACTATGACTGGAACTACGAAGTCTTAGATAATGATTTATATGCTGATCTTATGTGCAATTTAAAAAATGATGTTGTAAAAGGTTTTGATTATTGCGAAAATTTCGAATGTTTTAGGTTAGAGGACGATTAGGGTACGCGAAAAAAACATGCCCTTTTATGAGGAGAGAGATAAAACTGTTTTGACGGCTTTATTATAAGAAGAAATTCTTACTCTCTTCTTTTTCATTAAGAGCGATGGAAACTATATTTTAAAGAGGAGATGATTGTATGTACGAAATTTTAAAAACCTTATCAAAACCTAATATGTCAATGTTAATGATAATGAAATTGTACTACTAAGGTTTGAAAGGGGATATTCTATTATGGGGAAATTAGAAAGAGATTTTCAAAAAAATTTAATTAAAGAATTAAAAGATATTTTTGTTGGATGTATAGTCATGAAAAATGATTCAGCCTACATTCAAGGAATACCAGATCTTTTAATTTTATACAATGACAAATGGGCAGCTCTAGAAGTAAAGAAATCTGGAACTGCATCACATCGTCCTAATCAAGAATATTATGTTGACAAAATGGATGACATGTCATTTGCAAGATTTATATATCCTGAGAATAAGGAGGTAGTGCTAGATGAACTTCAACAAACACTATTCTCTGGAAGGTAAACATGCATTCCTGGGTGCTAGCAAATATCATTGGATTAATTATGATGCTGATAAATTAGTAGATTCATACACTAAATTTCAAGCAACATTAAATGGAACTATCTTACATGACTTTGCTTGCCAATGTATAACTTTAGGACAAAAATTACCTAAATCTCAAAAGACATTAAACATGTATGTTAATGATGCTATTGGGTTTAAGATGAAACCAGAACAAGTTCTATATTATTCTGATAATTGTTTTGGAACAGCTGACGCTATTATATTTAGAAACAATTTATTACGAATACATGATTTAAAAACTGGTGTAACTAGAGCACACATGGAACAGCTTGAGATATATGCTGCTCTTTTCTGTTTGGAATACAATAAGAAACCTAGCGATATTGATATGGAATTAAGGATTTATCAAAACAATGAGATTATTGTCCATAATCCTACAGTGGAAGATATTTTACCTATTATGGATAAGATAATCACGTTTGATAAAATAATCGATAAAATGAAGATTGAGGGGGAATAGTAAATGGCTTATCAAGATAAACCACCTATTGATGAACTGTTACACTATGGAATGCCTAGACGTTCAGGAAGATATCCTTGGGGAAGTGGTAAAGACCCCTACCAACATAGCGGAGACTTTCTATCTAGAGTTGACGAATTGACTAAAAAGGGCATGAGTGAAAAAGATATTGCTGAAAGTATGGGATTGACTACTAGTCAATTAAGAACACAAAAATCTTTAGCTAAAGATGAAAGAAGACAATTAGAAGTTGACACAGCTAAAGGTCTTAGAGAAAAAGGATATTCTCTTAATGAGATAGCTAAACAAATGGGTTATAAAAATGACTCATCTGTTCGTTCTTTATTAAATGAACAATCTGAAAGTAGAATGAAACAAGCTAAACAAACAGCTGACTTCCTTAAAAAACAAGTAGACGAAAAAGGAATGATAGACGTAGGTGTTGGTGTTGAAAGGGAATTAGGTATATCAAAAGAAAAACTTAAAACTGCTTTATATATTTTGGAAATGGAAGGATATAATACATTTGGAGGTGGGGTCCCACAAGTTAATAATCCTGGTAAACAAACCAACTTAAAAGTATTATGTCCACCAGACACACCTTATAAAACAATAATAGATAAAAACGGTAATGAAAGAAAAGTATCTAGTGCTATATATGATTATCAGAATGTACACTCAGTACATGAATATACATCACATGATGGAGGACAAACATTCGATAAATTTGTTTATCCATCATCTATGGATTCTAAGAGACTTGCTATAAGATATGCTGAAGATGGTGGATTAGAAAAAGATGGACTAGTTGAAATAAGAAGAGGTGTTGAAGACCTTAACTTAGGTAATTCTCATTATGCACAAGTTCGTATTATGGTTGATGGAACTCACTATATAAAAGGAATGGCTGTATATTCCGATGATTTACCAAAAGGTGTAGATGTAATGTTCAACACTAATAAAACAAAAGATAAATCTAAACTTGAAGTATTGAAACCGATAAAAGATGACCCAGATAATCCATTTGGTTCTTTAATCAAAGCTGGTGGCCAAAGTTATTATACTGATAAAAATGGTAATAGAAAACTTTCATTAATAAATAAGAGAGCAGAAGAAGGTGACTGGGGCGAATGGGCTGATAAATTACCTTCACAATTTCTTTCTAAACAAAACTTATCATTAGTAAAAAGACAATTAGGATTAGCATCTGCAGATAAACAAGCAGAGTTTGATGAAATAATGAGTTTAACTAATCCTACTGTTAAGAAATCATTGCTTAAATCATTCTCTGACGACTGCGATTCAGCAGCAGTGCATTTACATGCAGCAGCATTACCTAGACAAAAGTATCAAGTAATCTTACCGGTACCTTCAATGAGAGATAATGAAATCTATGCTCCTAACTATAATGATGGGGAAAAGGTAGCACTAGTTAGATACCCTCATGGAGGACTATTTGAAATACCAATCCTTACTGTCAACAATAAACACAAAGATGCCAAAAAATTAATAGGAGCTAATGCTAAAGATGCTGTTTGTATTAATAGTAAAGTAGCAGAGAGACTATCAGGAGCAGACTTTGATGGTGATACAGCAATGGTTATTCCTACAGGTGGTAGTGTTAGAATAAGTTCTAAACCGCCATTAAAAGCGTTAGAAGGATTTGATCCTAAGATGGAATACCCAGAGCGTCCAGGAATGAAGTATATGAAAACAGGTAAGAAAGACAATACACAAAATGAGATGGGTAAAATTTCTAACTTAATAACTGATATGACATTACTTGGAGCTAGTGATGATGAATTAGCAAGAGCAGTTAGACATTCTATGGTTGTTATTGATGCAGCTAAACATAAACTAGACTACAAGAAGAGCGAAGCTGACAATAATATTAAAGCATTGAAAAAGAAATACCAAGGTCATGTTGACCCTGAAACAGGAAGATACAGTGAGGGTACAGGTACAATAGTATCCCGTGCCAAAGGACAACAATCAGTACTTAAGAGACAAGGTTCTCCTATTATAGATCCTGAGACAGGTAAACAATCATGGAAAGTAGCAGATGATTTAACTTATGAAAAGAAAGTAGTAGATAAGAAGACTGGTGAAGTTAAGACTAAAACAATAACTAAGACACAAAAAAGTACTAAGATGTTCGAGACTGATGACGCATACACATTAGTATCAGATAGTAGAAACCCAGTTGAATTAGTATACGCAGACTATGCTAATCATCTTAAAGCCCTAGCTAACCAGGCCCGTAAAGAAATGGTAACTACCCCAGACATACCATATAGTCCTGAAGCTAAGGCCCACTATCAAAAAGAAGCGGCATCCCTAAAAGCTAAAGTAAACGTGGCCCTAAAGAATGCCCCACGCGAACGTCAGGCTCAGACCCTAGCTAATGCCATAGTTCAAGCCAAGGTAAAAGACAACCCCGATATGACTAAGAAGGAGAAGAAAAAGGTTGGACAACAGGCCCTAGATAAGATGAGAAGACAGGTGGGGGCTAAGAGAGAATTAGTTAAGATTACAGACAAAGAATGGGAAGCTATACAGGCAGGAGCCATATCACCGAATACATTAAAGACTATCCTAAATAATGCAGATATGGATACTGTTAAACAATTAGCTATGCCTAGAAGCACTAAAGAACTAAGTCAGGCTAAAATAAATCATATAGCTACTCTTAAGGCTTCTGGCTATACTAATGCCCAAATAGCACAAAAACTAGGTGTATCTGCATCAACTATAATCAAGTATTCAAATAAGTAATTGTTTGATTGATTATATGTAATTAATTTGTTTAATCAATTGTTTAATTAATGTTTTAATAAATGTTTGTATAAAGTTTTGAAAGGAGCTTAATTAAAATGAAAGTAATGTTATCAACAATTGATAATCCTTTTAATCCTTTTGAAGATTTCAATTCTTGGTTTTTGTTTGATGTTGAAAAAGGTTACAATTCATGTTCATACTTAGCAAGAATAGCTAAAACATCAAATGAATTCACAGAAGAAGAAGAAGCAGAAGAGATTGAAAGAGCTATTGATGAGATAATTCAATATGATTTTATGAATTTATATATAAAAGTAAAGCAACCAGATTCAGAAGAAGATTAACGCACCCTGGAGAATTAATTTACAGAGGCGGGGGATGTGCGAAATTTGCACCCCCTCCCTGCATCGCC
>ERZ779829.8-NODE-8-length-96953-cov-3.680685_pt1 | contig 96953 bp, 88 predicted proteins | sample MGYA00511562_ERZ779829 | MGnify/ENA primary metagenome ERZ779829 (study PRJEB29588, sample SAMEA2151677) | human gut metagenome | biome: human gut; feature: human-associated habitat; material: faeces | place: Denmark | collected 2008/2010 ... | reverse complement strand
AGTGTCTTTTAATGACTTGCAAGTTTTCTTAAACCATTTATTTATGTGCTTTAAATATTTTTTCATTTTATCGCTTCCTACTCCGTCATTATGAAGAGCATGATCTGGTTCATTATAGTAAGCATATACATAGGCTCTTTCTTTTGATTTGGTAAGTTTTTTTATTTTCTTTTTCATCTTTCTTAAAGACTCCGTTTTATGATTACTATAAACTCTTAAAGTTTCTGATATATATCCTTCTTTTTTATTAATAATATCAGTTACTGGTTCATATTTAAGAAGGGTTTTAGCTACATTATAATTACAAGGACTTTTATTTGTTCCTTTTATAACGTTTTTTGATAAACATACAACTTCATCAAAGCATTTAAAATACATATCCCATCCAAGATGTCCATGTTCTTTTGGAGTAAGTCCTGATTCTACTGTTGTTCTAGCAGACATAGTAGTAGACGGAAAATTAGATGATATACTAGTTATTAAATTATCATATAAAAATTGATAATAGAGAAATTAGTATTTTAGGTTTAACTAATGGTGATAATGATATTAAATCTAATATCAATACTTATCTTAAATCTACTTTACTTGATTTATATAATACTATTGATGCTGATGGTCAAACCAAATTAAATATGTAAGTATGCAATTCGTTAAACCTATTGCTGTTATTCATACAGCTCATAATTTAAAAGGTGGTCTTCAATTAGCTGAATTTGCTGGTCGTCTTTGTTATAAATCTGAAAGTAAGATTGAACCTGGAAGTTACGTTAAGTTTCTTTTGATGCTTATTGATAAAGGTCATACTTCGATTCTTGAGCATTGTCCTATTTATGTTTGTGGTTATCATGATATGATGAGTATTGAAATGATAAACATTAGGCATTCTGCTTTTTCTCGTTTTGTTTTTGATATTAAAGATGCAAGACCTGATTCTCATTTCTATTATATCTACACTAATCTTCGTGTTGTATATAATGAAAGTCCTGAATTAGCTAAAGCTCTTATTCAGACTTCTACTATGGAAGGTGATGAGATTTGGAAAGCTCATGGTGTTGCTTGGTTTGTTCCAAAATTCGATCATCCTTTCGCTCGTATGAGTGCATATATAACTACTCTTAGAAGTATAGTTGATGAACTTGTACGTGAACGTATTCAATCTTGTGCTATTGAATCAACTCGTTGGTGTGATTATTCTAATGAAGGTAGATTTGAAGGCATTTCTTTCTGTCTTCCTCATTGGGTTGAAAATTCAACTTTCAACGCTTGTTTTAAGAAATTCCTTAAAGATGTTGAAGCTATTGAAAAGAATGAAGATAAAATTCAACGTCTTTATGATCTTGAAAATATTGCTTTTTGTTTATATCAAAATGATACTAATATTGCAAATAAGCGAGCATATCATTATATCAGATGTTGCATCATGGATGAGATCTTTTATAATGAAGCTAAAGATGAACTTGATTTACCTGCTCAAGATGCACGTGAGTATTTGTTCTTAGGTGTTAAGAGTGAAATGTATTATACTGGCTTTAATAAAGAGTGGGATAATATCATTGATAAGCGTCTTTATGATAAGTATGGTAAGGCACATCCAAATATGCACACTACTATGCAACAATGTAAAGATCATCTCGATGTGATTAGAACTTCTCAAAAAGCTATTACTGATTCAGATCATGGCGGAGAAAGTGAAAGTGCAGGTGAATAGATTACCAGCATTTATACCTCTTGATATTTATATTAAATATTACGGTAAACCTACTACTGTATTTGAACAAAGTAATTTAGATTTACCTGTAAGTTATTATGATACTCTAACTGAAGGTATGAGTCTTATTCATAGACCTTTTGTTGCAGGTTGGGCTAGTGTTCCTACTAATACTTTATTAGTTAAGGATACAATGGTTCGTTTTAAAGAGATTGAAGATTATAGTCATTACCAAACTGAATTGAATTTCGATGAATCTGTTTGAAATACAAGCTAATATTGATAGGATATTAGAATATGCTGCCGAGAATGGTGGAGATATAGGAGAAAGTGGCGCTGAGGAACTTGCGATTAGTGAAGAGGAACTCGGTGAGAAACTTTATGCTTATGCTTTTGTTATAGATCGTTATAACACTGATATAGCATTACTTAAACAATACAAGCAAGCTCTTGATGATCGTGTTAAACGTACTGAGAAAAAGATTAAACGTCTTAAAGATGTTATGGCTGAATGTGCTTATAAGTACGGTGAACCGGTATTAAAGAAGAATACTGAAACTGGTATTAAAGAGCCTACTGGTAGTATGTCTCTTAAATATCCGAATATTACTATTAGTGTTCGTAAAGGTCAGGAAGTTGTTACAGATACGGAAATGTTTAATAGCTTTCTTAATCAAATGTATCAATACTTTGAAAATCCATCTGTTGATACAATACCCGCGAACATTGATGCTATTAAAGGTTTTATTGATGTTAAACTTGATAAAGGTTTAAATCTTGATAAAGCTAATAAGATTAAAGCTATTCTCGCTGAACATGGAATTGCTTTTGAAGAAGGTGATTTCAAATTCTATGTTAATAGTACTAATCTTAAAGAAACATTGAATCAATCTCCTGAAGGTCTTGATGCTTGGACGCTTCAAGAAAAGGATATTGTTACAATTAAGAAATAAACTTTTATTGAAACAAAGTATATTATGCCTTTTGTAAATTATCAAAGACGTCCTCTCGTATTTAATGAGATGGGTAAACCTATCAATGATTTGAGTATGGAGGATGCTATTAAAGAAGCAAATCTTGATTATAAAGTAGGTATTAAAGAGACTCGTGTTCGTCTTGAAGATCCTGCTAATCCGGGTAGCTTTCTGTTATATAAAGTTCCTAACAGTTTTGCTACTTATAGAGAAGATACAAATCATGTATTTGGTGCTGTTGGTTCTAAGTACGAAGTTGTACAGAACTCTGTAGCTCTTGATTTTATTAATCAAATATGTGATTATGATAAGAGTGTTCGTATTGAAACTGCTGGTTGTTATAAGAATGGTGCGAGTATGCTTGTAACTGCAAAATTCCCTGATGCTATCACTATTGATAATAAAGATCTTATTGATAAGTATCTTCTATTTACCAATAGTCATGATGGTTCTGGATTAATCACGTGTGCTGTTACAAATATTCGTGTTATTTGTAATAATATACTTAATCAAGCTATTAAAAATGCAACACAACAGTTTTCTTTTAAACATACAAAGAATGTTCACAACGCTATTATGAGTGCTGTGAATAGTATTCGTGCTACGCATATCTATCATGAAGCTATGCAAGAATCTATGCAAGCTCTTAAAGCCATTAATATTAAATCTAATAATATGACTGGCTTTGTGTATAATCTGTTTCTTAATGATGAACAACAAGAGCACATGAAGCTTAGAACTAATATCTTTGCTGCTGATAAGGATATTATTTCTACTAAGACTCAAAATAAAGTCAAAGCTGTTCTTGATACTATCGAGAATGGTGTTGGTCAAGAGTTACATCGTGGTACTGTGCTTTGGCTTTATAATGGTGTGAGTTGTTATCTGAATAATGTTGTTGATTATAAGTCTTCTGAAGATCGCTTTGAAGCTCTTACTAAAAAAGGTGCTTATAAGCTAAATCAAAAGGCTTATGATCTTGCCCTAACGGCACTAAGAGCTGCATAATGGAAGAAACTAAAACACATACGTGTTATATTGAAGTTGATGGGAATGTGATTACTCGTGATGCAAATGGAACTCTTATTCAAGAATTTACTGGTAATTGGTCTGTTTTGCATAAAGTGTATAGATTCGCTACTATGACCGCTGCTGAAAAGCAAAAGCATAAGCGTCTATCTCCTAATCTTTATATTGGTAGTATTAAGTATGTTATGAGGCATCCGGGTACTAACAATAGTTTTGTTGTTACTTCTACTCAAATTAAGAAGATTCTACCTTTTATTGTTAATGTGAATAAAGTTAGCTTTGGTGGACTAAGTGAATGTGGTGAAAGTGAGGGATACTATTAATACTTCTAAGCATAGTGCTGTTACAAGTGCTATGCTTAGTTCCGCTCCTGACCACACTATGTTCCCTACTGGGGTTTGGAAAGCTACTCTTAGCGTTTCTAATACTAGTCGTATTAACGTTAGTACAAATCATAATAGCCGTATAGTTAAAACGACTTCAATAGAGGCTCATAGAGACACTTTCTTTTGTAATATGAACTAGTTATCGTCTGCCAATAGATAATCAATATATGAAGCCCGCAGGTGGCAAAAAATGGCATTGTGGAGCATTGCAGACCCCGGTAGAGGGATAGATGTGGAACGGGGCGGAGCATTTGCAATGACACGAGTAGGAGCATGAGTAGTATAGATACAAGAAGAGAGAGGACTGACAGTATTATCTGAAAGCCCTCTCTCATTTTTTTTAGTCCAACAGCAAGTCCTTACTTATTCGCCTCAACGATCAATTGCAATATCGGATTCTGTTGCATATAATATGTATTGTTTTTCGGAAGATAAAGAAGCTTATTTTGTTGATTAACAAGCGGAGTAGATTTCTTAAGAGCAATCCAACGTTTATCTTCACCTTTATAAATACCTCTATCATATATCATTTCTTCATCTTCAACGATAAATGGAGCGATAAGAGTCCAATAAAGAAGTCTAATAATATTAGTTATACTAGTTTCAAAAGGAATAGGAGCTTCCATAGTACGTTTATAGAATGAATAAAGACCCATAGGAGAAGTTTCATAAAGTTCAGTTTGAATACCATAAATAGTATAACAAGCAAGAGCAAAGAATCGATTTTCATCAAGTTCATCGTCATCATCTTTTGCAGCATATAGACTAGCAGCTACAAGAGATAAACCAACAAGAGTTGTAAAATTAAACATGGCTCTTTTTATATTAGCTTTTTGATTTTGAGGAAGAGTATTATATCTAAAGTTAATATCTTTAAACCAATACATAAGACCAATAAAACCATTGAAAACAGCTTTAGCTTTAACAGCAAAGTCTATATCTTCTTCATTTTCCGCAGCTTTATCAATAGTTTCTCTAAATCTATTACGCATATTAGCACTTATAAACTGTAGCATATCAGTATAAGCACCACTACGATAAGATTCAAGTCTCTCATCATATATGATTTTACCAACACGTTTACCCCAATAACGAATGAAGTTAGGACGAAGCCATTTACGGAATTGAAGTATCACCTCTCCCCACATCTTACCAGATAGCATAGATTTATCGAAAGTATTATAAATACCATGTAAGCTATGATTAACACCTTTAACTTTACCTAAGAACTTAGCAAAATCTTCAAGAGTTATATTACTTTCAGCTTTAATTGAAGCGATACCATCTTTAAGTTCAAAAGCATCATATATAACTTGATTCTTTTCAAACTCAATTCTAGCATTCTTAAGACCTTCTTTATAAGCCTTAGCATAATTAGATTTCCATTCATTAGTAAAGTTGTTAGCACGATAAGCAATGAATCGAGAAAGATAATCTATAAATTCAACATTATTACCTTTAACAGATTCTTGTTTATCTTTATATGCTTTATACTTAGTATAAGTTTCATCATCAACCATATCTCTAAAGAGACGTTCTCTAAGTGAGAATACGAATTGATCATAATTCATAATAGTACCTGCAACAATGCGATGAGTTTGCATAGCTGACAAGAAAGTAGCGAATTGTAAATAATGCTCACCAATAGTATTAGGAGCAAACATCACATTATCCCATTTAGACATACTAAGAGAAACAATATTAGTCTTAGTATCTACTCCAGCTTCAATATGATCTTCAAAAATATTACCAGCTAACTTCATTAAAGCTGCATCAAGATTATTACAAGTATATTCACCAAGTGATGCCCATAATGATGGAAGAGCTTTAATATACATTTCATGAGCTTTAAGAAGTGTAGCTTGTGTTGTAAATTCACCTCCGGTAGCTTCACTGACAATGTTTATATGACCAGTACCAATATTCTTCAAAGCAGCAGTTAAGTTCATCCACATAAGTGATTTACTATTAACAGTATGAAGAACATTTAAAATCTTATCAGCAGCACTATTTATACGATTCTTACCTTCAAAAGCATCATAGAATTTCTTAAATCTATCAAATGCTTCTGTTTCTTTACCTTTACGAGAAACAACTTCAGTTTTATGAGTATAAAGAGATAGAATCTTATTAATAACATTCTTACTCTTAACACCATATTCACGAGCTTGGAACTCAGGTATAGCAAGAATAGTTTGCAGAAGATTAAGTTCAGGTTCAAAGTCACGATTAACTTTAATACGTTTAAGCTGATTAATATAATTAAGAGTAACGTTCATAGGATCAAAGTTCATACGATCTCTAACATCACCTAATTGTTTATCAGATAACTCTTTATTATATTCAATAATATCTGCAATAGAAGTAATAGGTTTATAATAACCTCTATGTTTAGCTATTTTATTAGCTTTTTCAATTAAAGCATCATAAACTTCTTTATTTGTAATATCGTAGAGATCATACTTAATACGACCTATAACTTCTGGACGATTAAGTGCAGTAGCTTTAAGATAGTATTGAGTTTCTCCACTAAGTGTATTTTTATAATCATCTTCTTGCAACTCATGATAGCCAGCAAGTTGTTTAAGAGCATTCACATGATTAGCAGATATGAAAGTCGGGAAGAAACTAGCAGATCTAACAGTGTTAGGCATTGCAACATCATTAAGTTCTGCAAACATCTCTTGCATTTCAACCATCATATCAATATCAGAATGAGTAAGTTTACTAAACTTAGCGTCTCTATAATCAGCTTTCGCAGTTTGAACTTGAAGAAGAACTCGATTAGTAGTTTGACCTCTAACACTAAGTTCAATATTATTAGCTTCAGCAAATTTCTTACGAATCTTAGATTTATAGACACGTTCAATTAGCTTAGTATAATAATATGCTTCTTCGGCACTAAGATTAGGAAAATACTTCTTAGGATTATTATATACATCTTCAAGATCAAGTTCAAGTCTACCTTTAATAATTTTAGCAGGCATTGAAATATTCATAGTAGAGTATATAGTTTTACCTACAGCATGAACTCTTTTCTTATGTTCTTCCTCAAGTTTAGCAAGAGCATCTTGAGCTTTCTTAACTGTAGCAAAATCGTCAGATTCTAATAGAGGTTCTAACTCAGATCTTTTCTTAATATAATCATCGTATTCGCGAGCTTTACCAATTTGATAATCATAGTTGGCTTTAGTCATATCAAACGGTGTAACAAGTTGACAATTAGCTTCATTAATGAATCTAGCTCTAAAGTCATTAGAACGAGATTGAGAAAAAGTCATATCAGGTTTACCATTAGACTTTTCTTTATAGAATCTATCATACTTCTTAAATAATGCGAATGTACGCTTATTATTATTGAAAGCAAATTCAGTAGCATTAAGAGTATGGAACTCATATTGAGAAAGAACTGTATCAATGATTGGAATACCACTTTGAGCAGCAGAATCTAACCATTTAATAACAGTAGATAAATCAAGATTATCACCGAGCATACGACGAATATTCTCTTGAATATCTCTTTCATTTATAGTATAAACGCCAATTTCATCAGCATTAAAACCGTTTTCAACAAGCTTATCTTGAATATACTTAAACTTAGTATTGAAAGCAGGATTATGACTTCTTTGATTGATTAAGAAACCAAAGTAAATCTTAGAAGCATCAACAACTTTACGTTTAAGAGACATAATCTCAGCATATAAACCTTTAAGATTAAGAAGAGCTTCATTAAATTCTGCAACACTATCTTTAGTATTTTGAGAAGCATTTTCAAAACTAGCTTCGTCAATAGGATTTAGATCTTCAATATAAGCTTGAGACTTTATAAGACTACTGAGTTTATTCAGATCAGTAACCCATTGTTTACGATCAGCAACAGTACCTTTAGCCCAAAGCTTAAATATAGTATCAGTATCCATTGGTATTTGAATAGCTTTAATCATATCTTTAACATTCTCTAGTATATTAGCATTATACTTGAATGTTTCAACATAATTAGGAAGACTATTCATATCTCTACCAAGTCTAGCAATTTCACTTTGAGCTTTAGCATCAAGCTTATCAAGATTAGTATTGAGTTCACCCATGAGATTCATTTCATCTCTAAGAAGTTTAGTATTACCGATAGCAGTCTTTTCAACTTCATAAAGAGTATTAATAAATTCAAGGTTTGACATACTAATTCCAGTATTATCATCAGTTATGAATTCTGTATCTAAGACTTTAGAGAACTTAGGAGTTGAGCTATTAATAGTATGAACAGTGGTATTAAGATCTTTTTTAATACCAATGTAATCAACTATAATATCATTGATACCATCAGCTTGAATTGCACTAACATTAGCCGGATTTAGCCTTTGAATAAGCCTGTCTAAGCCCTTAAAAAGTTGTCCTTGTATTGTTAATCGTTTCAATTGAGAAAGCGTCTCTCCGTTGCCGACAAGTGCCAAATTTTGGATTTCTGAGGGCAGTATATCGGTATCGAAAGTATTATTGATAGCAGCCTGCAATGGGATAGTAGTAATAGCAGAAGTATCAATAAGACCTCTATATGTATCAGATTCATTACCAATATAAATTGTATAATCAGCGTTACTTGTAGCAGCGTCTATAGCTGATGTAAGACTGTTATGAGTTTCTACATTAGTAACAGATGAATTAAATCTACGATAGAACTTACTCAAAATAGTAGCAAGTTTCTCGTATATTTCTTGAGCTTCAATGTTATATTTATAGTAATCATTAGCTGTAGTAAGATATTCAGATTTAAACGTTTTATTAATAGGATAATAGAACGTACAATCATTAATATCAAAACGCTTATAAAGCATACCTTCAGGTAATTGAGCTTTGTAAGTCTTTTTAAGACCAGTAAGTTCTTTATCAATTACCTTTTCACGAGTCTTAAGATATACATCATCAGCATAACTAGAATTATTTACATATCTAGTAGGTTCAAAGATCATTTGACCAACGATGTTCCAAATATCATTATGTTTAATACCAATAGCATTTTTAATAACACTATTAAGAGCATCTTCTATATACTTACGAGTTTCAAGATCAACATCTTTATGCCATTCATTAGCTACTGCACCTTTAAGATCAAATACAGCTCTAGAGAAATTACTCTTAGTAATCTTAGTAAAAGTAGGAGTTTGATCTTTAACTTTACTCTTCTTACCATTAGTATCATAAATATATTCAGGTTTCATATATTTAACGATACGAGTATTCTCTGAATTAGCACGAACAAAAGCTTCGATAAAAACATCAAGTTCTTCGTTAGTTCTAAGAAGAATATTATCTTCATTTGCTTGACTAGAATAAAGAGCTTCAGCATAGTTATAAAGAGCAGCATTTTCTGAACGGAAGTTATTACCACCATCAGTAATACCTTGTTCTCTCATAGCTAATCTAATATCTCTATCGCTAGTACCATCAATAGATTCAAAATTAATAGAATCAAATTGATCTCCCCATGAAGTCTTATAAGCACTTACATAATTACCGTCTTTAGTCTTGAATTTACCATAAAGATCAATAGGAATATACTTAGAAAGATTACGACCAAAATCAAGTTTATTAACCCAGAATGCGTATTTAACTAAGTTCTCACCAAGAATACGACAATACTCATCAGGACTATTAATAAGCTGAAAGAATGTATCTCTAGTAAAATCAACATCATCACTTTCCTTAGTTGAAATAGAAATATATCCAGTTCTTACAATTGTACTTTCCATAGTATTAGGAGAAAGCAATGAAAGAATATGATTAGGATTAAGTCTAAGATTACCTTTAATAACATATTGACCATTTACAGCAACATATCTACCATCAGTAAGTGTATTCTTAACCATAGCTAATTGAATACCAACAGGTAATTCTTTAAACATAGCTATTTTTTCATCATGAGTATAATTTCTACTTTCAAGTTCATTGTACCAATTTTTAAGATTGACATTAGTAAGAGCTAAATCAACAGCACCTTTGAATTTAAATTCATTAGTTTGTTCGTCTTTAACAATATTAACACATCCTAATAACTTAGCACGTTCAGCAAGAAGTGTTTCCGGACTTTTACTGTCATCATTAAAGAAAGGCATTTGTCTAACTTTATCAATAATAGCATAATTAACCAGAGCTTCTCTAAGTTCAGGATTATTAATCTGTTTAAGCTTAGCCATACAATAATTAATCTTATCTTTGAAAGCAGGATTCTCACTAATGAAGAGATCATGAAACATATTAACAGAGATCTCATTAGTAGAATACAATTGTTGTTGAAGAATAGGATAAGCACTATCTTCAATTTCCCAATTAGTATTAACAACTGACGGAAATATAGCTTCAATCATTGATTTATCACCAATTCTAAAAGGGGATTTAGGTTTATCAAGCTGAATTACTTTACCATCAGAATCCTTATTTTCAAGAAGATAATCATTAGCTTTAAGCAACCAATTATCAATGACTTCACCTTTATCAGTAATTGCATTTACACTATAGTATTTATAGAGTAATTCATTGCGCATATTCTCAGGAATACCTGCATCTTTAGCATTCTGAATAAGAGTATTAACATTATGCTCAAGCATTGCAATAGATTCAAAGAGCTTATTACTTTCAGAAGTCTTAGGACCAGCACCTTTTTTTTCAGTAATAAGACATCCTTGTGCACGTTTCATAGCATTTACAGTTTTATCAACGTACATATAGTAATCTAAAACTTCAAGTTGTCGATTAAGATAATTAGCATAAGCTTCAAAATCTTCAACTGTATGTTTATAGTTTTGACCTTCTTTAAATAGAGAATCAAGTTCAGTAATAGTTTTAGCTTTATTCTGAATCTTACTATCTACTTCGTATGCAGTAACACCAACTTCATTTGCAAGAGCTTCAATAAATCTAGCCATAGCATGAATTTGTTTCATATTTATTGTATGACCATGTTCGTGAGCTTTCGCAATCGCCATATTACTAAGATCTTCTTGTGCAAGATATTTACTAAGTTTAGTAATAACGTCTTTAAGACCTACATTATCTTGTGTAGTTTCAAAATAACTCTTAGCAAAAGCTTTAAGACTATTACCTTTATCAGCAAGAAGTTTACTCATAGTAGCAACAGCGTCAATCATATAATCACTGCGTACATTATGGAAACTAATATTAGTAAAGTTATTAGAGTTTTCAATAGACTTAATTGAAATATTCGTAACAAAATCAGTAATGATTTGCTGAGATTCAATAAGAGCAGAATAGATATATCTATTAGTACCTTCAACTTTAGCATTGCCAGCATTAAGATTAGCATTCCAACTTATAGGGAATGAAGCAAGTAAAGCGGTATTACCAATAGTATATGTATTCATATTAAACCAAAGATTATCTTTAACAGCATCAAGAATATGAGATGTTAATTCAGAACGCTGTGCAGATATAGGCTCACCATTTATATCAGTCCAAGTACCATAATCATTATTATAAAGAGAACGACACCAAACTGTAATACTATTAGACGCCACATCTACTTGAACACTATGTTCACCATTAGATAATCTTTCATCTTTAAAGCATTTAAGAATCTGTTTTTTAGCCCATTCAGCTTTATTAGGAATATCTTCATTATAACCTTTAATATCACTAAAATTAAGTCTAATAGGAATAGCAAATTCATCAGACAACATAGTCTGTGTAAATCCCATTATAGATAGAGCATTATCCGCTGCAATGGATTGACCTTTAAGAACTGCAATATTATTATTAATATTACGAATCTTAATCTGATCAATAAGAAAATGCTGATTCATCATAGAGTTATCATAACCAGCAATTCTATTTATATAAGCAGCAGCAGCTTTACTATGATCAAACTCATTGGGTTTCTCTTTATTAAGAGTATTCTTAATATCAGAGTGAATACCAATCCAAGTATCAATTATAGCATTATCCTTAGCAGCTCTAGGCATACGACGATATTCATTAAGACTATTCCATTTTGGAGTAACAGTTTCTTTAATGAATTTCTCGTATTTAGCATCATAATCACTCTTAGCTTTTTTAAGTTTAGAGTAAATACTAGCTTTAGTATCATATAATGCTTTAAGTTCTGCATCAGATATAGCCGGATTCATATTTGCAGCATTATAAGCTTCAATCTCGGCAGACTTTAATTCCATAGCTTTAGCAAGCGCATTACGCTCGGATACGTTCTTTGAATAGAAGCGTTGTTGCTGTAGATTCTTATATTCTTGCTTTAAGCGTCTTATAACAGAATTATCAATACTAGCTTGTGCATTGATTTTAGCATTAATATCTGCAAGTTCATTAACTAATGGAATCTTTTCTTTCAGATATGCATTTTTAAGTGCATCTTTAGTTTTACTAAAGTAAACATCAGAAACGTATTCCAAAGATTGACGTTTATAAGTATCACTATCATTTTTAGTATATTCAACATATTGCCCATCAATAACGTCAAATTCTTTCATAGATAAGTAGATACTATCAATATCGTAGTCCCAACCAGTACGAGTAACAAGATGTTCAGGAACTATAGCTTGACTAGCACCATTATTCAGAACTCCTACAACTTTAGCAACGAACATAGATTGATGACCCTCAGTAGGAATACGAATACCAAACATCGTTCTAAGATTCTCTGGAACACTATTCAAATCAAGATTACCATTAGCATCTAATTTAAATCGAGAATCCCAGTTATTAAGTATAATCTCAGCAGGATGAAAGACTTTAGTACCATCGGCTTTAGTTTCCCAATATTCACTTTGAAGTTTAAAGTCAGCATTTTTCTTAATTATAGGCGTACCGTTAGCATCTCTTTTAATCGTACCATCTTCATTAAGTTCAGCCCGAGATTGCCAATAATCATCAGAGAACTTAATTTGACCTTCAAGATACATACGTTGAACATTAGCTTGGGTCCCTTTAACAATCCCTTTTTTGTCCAACGTAACAGCAGCGGGTTGTAAGAAAGTATCAGGTTGAATAGTAACGTGAGCACCTTTAAGTTTAAGATTAGTAACACGACGTGTAATACGAGCTAATAGAACTGATTCAATACGACTCTTAATCGTAGGATGATAAAAAGGTATAAAAGGTTTACCATTAACAACAACAGTAGCTTTTATGAAATTTCTATCAATTTCAGTTTCATTAAAATATCTACGAAGATCTGCAAGAACTAAATCAAGATCAACACCGATAACATTTCTGAGACCACCGTCAGTTTCAATTGAAGTATATTTAATATTACCGTCATTAGTAATAGCACCCCAATCAGCCAACAAACGATACATCTCATCATTTGCGTTAGCAGAAAGTAACATCTGATAATACTCAAAAGCTCCTGAACCATCATAAGAATAATCTCCAGTTTTACCTTTACGAACAGTACTACCTATAGTATAATCTCCATTAAATACAAGGTTATCAAGAATACGCTTTTGAAGCTGAGTACCAATCTTATTCTCTTCATCCATAAGATGTGAAGGAACTTGTTGTTGAATATAGAGGTTACTATGACTAAGAGTGTGTTTAAAATCTTCAACACCTTTAGGATAACCTTTTAATTCAAGACGTTTGGTAGCTTCATTATACTGAATATTAAGAGTAGCTTTTGTACCATTAGTATAAGTGTATTTACCATTTGCATCTAAAATAGGGAAACCTTTAGAATCAACTGCAATATCTCTAGATATATCAAAGAGTTGAACTTTAGGCATACCACCAACTTTATGACCAGATTCAAAGTTAATAGAATCAATACCTTCTTGTTTCATCCAATCATAAAGAGTTTCATAACCAGTACCTTTGTACATACGTTTAAATATAACAAGAGTACTATTCTTATCTTGATGCGAGAATACAATATCAGTATTAAATCTATTATTAAGCGTAGACTTACCACGTTTATAGAAGTAATACTTTAACTGTTCAACAATACGTGCATAATCACTAGGACTAATAGGTGTATCCTCATCAGCAACAATATCAGCTAAAGTTCTACCAGAAGGTAAAGTAAAACTATCATAATCACCCATAGCTTTGAAACGTCTAATACACTCATCTTGTGTAATAACATTGAAAGCATCGGCAGTTGTAATAGTCTTAGAACCAAAGCGTCTATTAAGTTCATCAGAAGTTGCTTTATCATTTGCAAATGGTTCAAGCATCTTCTGTAACATATTGTCTTTAAGATTAACATCAGATACAACAATCTGTGTATATGTAGTATTAGAACGAGTAGTAGAACCCGGTCTTACACCTTGAGATGCACGCTTAGCCCAATCAAGAGCATTCTTAAATTCAAAAGTATAACCAGTGAATATCTCTTGAATAGCTATATCAGCAACATAATGATTACAAAGAAGATTAGAAACAACATAACCCCAATAACGATCATTTTTATAATCTTCAGGAAGCGTTTCATTAAGAGCTTTAAGTTGATTCTTATATGTAAGAGTCGATTGAATATTATCTCTAACAGGAGCTAGATAATCAAAAGCATCTTGAAGATGACTATTGATTCTATCAACAAACATTCGCATATAAGCATTATCAATAACATCGCCGTAAGCAGTATTGAAATCTTCACCACAAATCATGAATGGTTCGAATTTACCGAATGAACTTGCGGCATTAGGATGAAGCTCATTAAAAGCGTCTTCGATATAATCTATAATACTTCTTACAGTAGTATTACCGTTAGCATCAGTATATCTAAAATTAAGATTACCAAACTTAAAGATATTACCTGTAGGCTTACCATTTTTAAGAAGAGCTTTACCATCCCAGAATATAGGAGCTTGAAGACCTTCAAATATATCTTTATCAAAAGCACGACTTTCATAAAAAGCTCTAAAGGCAGCTTCTGCATCACCATTGTGATCACTAATCATTCTACTACGTTCATCTGAATCTAAAGAATTAAATTCTTGACGAACATCATCTTCTGGTCTAAGATATTCTTTCTTAATAGAAAGAGTTTGAGTATTAGCATCATAATCAAATAACAGACGTCTAGCTTCAAGCATCATTTCCATTTCAGTACGGAAAGTATCTTTCACACGTTGAAATAGATAATTAGATTCAAGATCGTTAGTACGAGCTATTCGATAATTAACGAAAGTACCATCAGTATTTATAAGTTTAAACGGAAGACTTCTTTTAGTAGCATTAGGTTCAGTGAGAGTATTTCCAGTTACAAACTCATATATACGAGAAGCATCAGCAGAAGGTAATGAATAACGACCTTGGAATTGACGAAGAATAACATCACGTGTCCAAATGTAATCGTGCATATCAACATAAGGAGTTCCAATACCTTGATCACGATTAGACATACCATTAAATCGAGCATATTGAAAAGCTTTAACAGCTTCAACATTAACGGGATTTACAGCATCAAGAATACGATAACCATTTTCATCAAGTATAGCATTATCATTTTCATCTTTTCTAAAATTAAAGAAACCCTTACCATCACCGCCCATACCATTACCAAGATTCCAAATAAGAGGATGATATTTAGTACCTTTAGATTTTAAGAAATCATTGAAACGATATTTCATAAGTTCTACATTAACTTCACCGATACGATTAACAATACCTTGAAGCATTGACGTAATATGATTATAGAACTCAGGAGTATATTCTTGTTCACCTTGAACATTGATATAAGATAAATCAACTTTAATAGCCGGATCACAACCACCCACAGTTGCAAGAATATTAATACGACCACGCATATCATCTACAACAGAATCAATTTCATCTCCTGCTTTGAAACCTTCATAAAACAATCTTTTTATTCTACGTGATTGACGATCTTTAGCTTTTTCACTTTGTTTATCAGTAACATTAGCTTTAATTTGATTAAGAATCTTATCAAATACATCGTCAATATTAACAAGTTCAGTCTCAATTTTCTGATATACAAGTTTATTAACTTTATTATCATCATTTCCGTCATGATATAAAGCTTTAATTACATCAAAAGGAACACTAAATTTAATAGATAAATAATTAAATATAGTATTAGGAGACCAATTGATACCAACATTGTTAGATTTATACAGTAAAGTATTTACTTTATCCGTAATAGATTTACCGGTTTTATATATAGCATTGATATCATACTGAACAGCAGCACGACTACCAACATGTTGAAATTTATCACTAAGAATATTACGATATTGATTGTAAATATTAGTAGTAGCAAACGATTGACGATTACTCTCTTTAACAGAATAAGCAAGATTATAATCATTTTCTGACATATTGTAACTCATAGTTTCACTTTGAGTAACAACAGTTGTAGCCATATCAACAGATGCCATGTACATATTGTAGAATATTTCTTTGCGTTCAATAGTACTAGCATCATCATTTGGAAGAATCTCAATTTGATCAATAATAGATTGAAGCTGACCATTATAAACAGATTCAGAAGTAACTTTAAGACTATTTATAAGCTCTTCTTTATTAGCTGCATAACGAGTAGCATCAATCAAAGAGTTCCAAAGAACATTAATATCAAATGGCATTGCTAAACCATATTTATTATAATATGAAGCAGTACCATTAAATTGAGAATCTTCAAGTGTAGCAAACAGATTACTTTGATTATTATAAATCATTTCTGTAAGCATACGTTTAAATCGAGAAGAAGCAGTATTCTTACGATCAACTTTAAATTGAAGAGACCTATTCCAAGACTTATTGATATTTTGCTCATCAGTCATAGAAGCACCATTGATCTCTCCCATAGTCATGTGGTCTTCAATATCGAAATCATTAATATCAGCCATAAATTCGGCTTTATAATAATTAATGAAACTCTGCCAAATACCTTGATCATCGAGATTATCAAGTTGATCTGCAAGTCTAAGAAGATTGTTCATCTTACTCTCATAACTAGTAAGAAGAGCATCATCATCTATAGCTTCATCAGTTACTCCAGCAGCTTCAAGTTCATCAAGACGATTATTATATTGAGCAGCAAATCCTAAATAACCAACATCAGGGTTATCGTTTTGAGCATACTGACGTAATACAGTAGCAATTAAAGAACGAATTGTAACACCATTCTTAAAATCTTTATAAGTAAGATTCTTGAATTGAGGTTCAAGTCTAAAAGCAATAGCAGCAAAGATACGATTCAAATACATTTGCTCACTATCAGCAATAAAAGGATAACCATTATCATACAGAACTTGTGCTTTCTTAGCAGGTATATGTTTATGAAATGACCTTATTTCCGGCTCTCCCTGCTCGTTTAATGGTACGGTAATACTTTTAGTCAAGCGTTTTATATTATTGCCATAGACGCTCTGAAAAGTGGCAAATTGAGCGTCTGTCAGTCCTGCATTTTGGACGGCACGAAGTAACACCCAGTCGCCATGCTCGGATGTAAACGAATCAGATTTAAGAGCATCGTAATTAGCTTTAGCAATAGCACGTGCTTTAATAGGATCATTAGGATAGAGCTTTTTTGCCCTATCCCATAGATCTTGAAAACACTTACTATCAGTATAGCTATCACCAACTTTAATCTGAGGGATAATATTACAATCTAAACCCATAGTAGAAGTTTTATACGTTTAACAAATACGTTTATTAGTTTCATCTAAGTTACTATTTTTATTCAAGCTATCAACCGAATCATGTAAATATTTTACAGCTTCGAGAACTTGTGCAGCTTTGATATTACTATTGGAACTAGTACCAAGTCTAGCCCTACGACGAGGAGTAGTTTGCGTAGGAGATTCAGCAGTAGCATTTGCATCACCATTTGCAGCGGTATTAACAGCATTTTGAACTTCTGTAGTCGTAGATTCAACAGTAGATGTAGCAGACGTTCCGCTCCCTTCCACAGCTCCTTCTCTACCGGGGGCTGGAGAGTTCATCCGAATGCCATAAGTAATACCATCAGGTTCCATGTCTCTAAAGTCTTTATTATAGATTCTATTAAGAACATCATTAAAACGTTCCATAAGAGAATCGGTTTTAACTTCAGTATCTTTGAAACCAAAGATCTTCTCAAATATATTAAGAAGAACTCTTTTAAACTTCTCCCAAAACGTAGGAGTTTCAAGATTCTCAGAACCTTCAATACGTTCAGTAGTAGAATGAAGTTCATTGAGAAGTCTAAAGATACGAGGATCAGTTAAAGCATAAGTAACAATTTCGGAGATAGCATCTTTACCATTGATAACATTCTTAGCACCTTTAACACGATCTTTAAGTTTAGTATCAATAGATTCAGATATACTAGAGATTTCTTGACTAACAATTTCAATAAATCTATTAGCAATACCTTTATCACTAAGCATATCCTTTAAGAATCTCTCACGATCATTTAAATCAGTTTTACCTGTAAGTTCAGCACGAGTATTTATAACAGCTTGATTAAAATCAGCAAACCACTCTTGCCACTCTTTATTATTATAATCAATAAGAGCTTCACGTTTAGCAAGTAATTCAGGGTTATTAATATCTCGATGAGTAGCATTAAAGAATTTCATAATATAAGTATGAATCATCTCATGAGCTAGAGTACGAGTTAAATAACCTTGATGTTCCTTACGATTAGCATGATCATAATTGTAGTTAATATCAATCCTAAATTGATTACGATAAAAACCATCATCAGCAATCTTAACAGGATCAGTATAACCTTCGCTTTCAATATTAATCTTAGCTTCACTTACATTATGCTTAATATAAACAGGATTAATACCAGCTTCATATTCAAGTATATTAGCAAGTTTAGAGATACTAGACCAATCTTCTTTATAACGATCAGCATCTTGAACTGTTTTAAGCAATTCAACGGGATCATAGAAATGCTGAGGAACATCAGTTTTAGTATCAAATGCTTTAGTTGCAATAGAAAATTTAATAGGGGCATTTCCAGCAATAGTAACATTACTTACAACATTTCCATATCTATCTTTAACTGAAGCTACATCTGAATATCTAGCATTAGTTGCCATATAATAGTCATATATATCTTCATAACGTTCGCCTGTAACTGGATCTGTATATCCAGTAGTATAAGAACTACCAGTAGAATCTTTAGCTACAGCAATTCCATCTTTAAGACCGAATTGACGAACTAGATTAGGAATTATACTATTAAGTTTATTATTAAACTTTTGAACATCAGCAGGAGTATCTAAGTAATAAACAGTATGTGGATAACTAGGATGATTTAAAGCACCATTATAGTTAGCAACATCAAGTTTATTACTAGAAGTATAATGAATAACAGCGTCACGTCCATCAATAGTAGTTTGAATAAACTTATGATAAGCTTCTTTACCTTTACCATCACCAAGAACAGCTTTGAGCATTACATAACGTTTACTACCATCACCATTGTTACCAGATTGAAAATAAATATCATCTTGAACGGCACTACTACGTTCATTACATATAATAATATTTTGAAGTCTATTAGAAATATCAAGTCTAGCTTCAGTTATATTACCAGTATTAAGAGCAAGAATTTCTTTAATAGCATCACCAATATATTTTGTATATTTACTTAATTTACTAATACGAGCTTCTTCTGTTTCATCGGTGATAGAACCCATAATAGTATTAGGATATATAGGGAATACAGTATTAAGTGAATCAGTTTGAGGTATAACAACAACTTCATGACGTCTATTACCAATAAAAGTATCAGCTACATGAGGTGTTGCAAACTTATCTATATTCTGAACAATACCACCAGTTTTAGGATCTCTACCAACACCATTCTCATCAATAGTTAGTATTTGAACTCTAGGTTTACCTTTAGAATCAAGAACATCTTTAGTAGGCTTAATAGAATCTAATAAAGAGTTACGATGATGCATAATAGGTAATCCTTGTTTAGTTTCATGATCTTCGTTGCGAGCTTCATCATTAATTAGTATTCTACCAGCACTAATATGACTTATTCTAAAAGTATTAGAACCAGTAAAACGAATATCATTACGAATAGCTTGATTATTACGGAAGATCATTTCATGACGATTAACAGCATCATTGAAGTGTTTCGTAATAGCCGTAGCATTCATAATACTATCCATATTTGAATGATTAATCCTAAAAGCAGGAAATAAATCAGTACAAATTTGATATATTTGATTAAATGAAAGAGCTACATTATCAATAGAAATTTCACCGTCAGTATCACCTGTATATTCAAAATCAACAACTCCGATCATTGTCTGACTATTCATAATATCTTTAATCTGCTTAGATGTAAGATTAGAATACACAAGTTCTTTAAGTGTATCCATTAGCTTCTTAAAGCGATCTTTTCTAAACTGATCAAAGATAATATCAATGTTACGTTCAGAGTTCTCTCTATCTTTAGCAGATATATTATTACGAGGATTAAAAGCAATATCGTAATGATACATGAATCTAAATAGCTCTCTTTGATATTCAGCAAAAGTCTTAGCCATATCATCTGTAAATGCAAATTTACGTGGATAATACACACCATTTGCACCTTGAATTGTATACGCTATACCATTTGTAATAGTTTCGAGTTTAGGAATAGAACCTAATTTATACTCTTTACCATTACGATTCATTACAACATCATAAGAAGCTCTATTAGGATTCTCTTCTAAATCAGTTTGAACTACAGTAACCTCATCACCTTCTTTAATACCATCAAGTAACTCATAAATACCTAAGTTAGTAGCAGTATTATTACCTAGAATATTCTCAGGAGCACCGTTAGGACTAAAGTTAATATCTAGGCCTTCATGATATGTTTTACCTTTAATCTCAGGTGTACGATTAATAAAATCAAGAACTTGAGCTTCTGTTAAAGGTAAACCATTAGTAGGAGCAACATCTATAAGATCATAAAAGAAACTATAATTATTATAAAGCCCTTTATAAGTAGCATCTTTAGTTACTGCAAATCTAGCACTATAGTAATCACGTCTATTCTTAAATTCATTATGAAGATAATTAGTAATATTCATAATAGACATGATTTCAGGTATGAGTTCTTTGTAATTATCACCACGATATTCACGCATACCATTAACAAGATCATAATAGTTAATCTTATTAATTCTAAAACCACTTCTATCACTAATAAAAGCAACAAGTGTACCAAAGAGATTAAAATTATCAACAAAGATACCACCTAAGTCTTGAGCAATCATAGCAAATTTGTTATGAAGAGTTTCATCAAGACATATGGCAATAGCATTAGAATTATAATCTTTAGATTGAGTAAGAACTTGTGCAAACTTAGCAACAAGATCAGATTCATAAACAGTATTCAGAGCATCTGTAAGAGATTGCATATCTGATAACCATTTAGATTCATCTTTATATAAACTCTTAAGATTATCAAGAGCATTGATAGCATTACGACAATTTTCAGCAGTATTCAGTCGAATTGAATTTCCACCTTCATTAATGTTAATACTAATAGCAGCTGCGACTTTCTTAGCAGTTTCAATAATCTTAGTTTCAACACCAGTAAGTTTAGCGTCTGTAAAGTACTTATTCATTAGGGCTTTAATATAAGCATCAGAAGCATACTTACTACCAACTTTAGTGTTTCTAAGCAGCTTCGGAATAAGCACTAAGGCGTTTATCAAATCCGTGTCGAATAGTGCCAAATTTACCCCCTCTTGGCTCATTAGAGACGTTAAAAATTCAAGCATGGATTTAGTATCAATACCCTCTATTTTGAAGTCTATAAGGGGCTGATTTGAAGCCGTTACAAACTCGATTGGCGCATCATTGGTATTAGTAGAACTTTCATCACTTACAAATTCAGTAGTAATACCATTAGCACTAGAAACAGTCTCTGTAATCTCAGTTTTAGGAGTAATAGTTTCATCAGTGGGACTCTGTTGAGCTTTGTAGTCCCCGGTAGGAGGCAAGGACTGGTCAGGAGCGGAGCTTTGTGTTTGTCTAGCAATGAGAATATAATCATCGTTAGGAGTTGCCATATTAGCAGGAGTAAGCACATAACGATTAAGTTGATTCTCAAAACCTTCAATAACAATACCAACATCTTTACGAGGATTCGGAGTATTAAGCACTCTATATTCAACACCACCAATAGATACATATAAAGCATATTTAGAATTCTTACGACCTAAATTATCTTCTATAGTATTATTGATAATATCAAATTTAGTTTGCATACTCTTAGCTTCCTGCATAATTTTGTTAGTAAGAGCATTAATATCACTCTTTGTAGTCTCACTTAAACCGAAGTGAACATCAGCTAAGAAACTAGGCAGAGGTCTACCACTTTGTTCAAGAACTTGAGCAGTATAACGACTAAGATGCCACAAATAACTATTAAGTTCAGCACTAAGATCACCGTTATTTATGCCAGGTGCATATTCAACTTCTGTTTTAGTAACAGCGTCAATCCAATTGAATCTACGACCAAAGAATATATTATCGAATATAGAGTATTTAGCAGCAATACGAGTAACAATCCATTTAAGATTTGTAGTCGTAAGAGTATCAAATGAATTATCTAAAGCTCTATTAGTAGCATCATTGAATTCTTTAATTTCTTCAAGAAGCATTGCATCTTTAGAAGTAAAAGATTTGCTTTTACGTCTATTCTCAATAACGTTAGCAAGAGGTGAATCTGTAACTTGAGATTCAGACATAAGTGCATTATAGAGACTAGAAGCTTCATTGGATAAAGGTTTAATACCTTCAAATTCTCTATAAGATCTACCGAATGTACCACTACCTATCGGTGCAGCATTTGAATCTTCTTCTGTTGCAAGCGCATCACGTTCTTCTTGTTGTCTCGCTTGACGTTCTTGTTCTGCTTTGAGTGCAGCTTCTCTACGAGCATTAGCGGCTTTAGTGTCAGATTCTTGTTTTTGCAGTCTAGCAAGACGGGCATTATATACGGCTTTTCTTGTGTCTGAATCAGAGAACTTTGATTCATCTGCTTGTAAAGCTTCAGAAGTTTGATATGTATTAAGTTCATCAGTTAGATCTTTATCAGTAGAAGCTTTGATTTCATCTTCATATAATTTTATTTGATCTTTAATATCTTCAAATCCATTACCATTACGATAATAATCAAGTTCAGCATCAATAGCAGTTCTTCTATTTTCATAGAATCGTTTAGCTTCTTCCGGATTAGTAAGATTAGATAAAAGAGTTCTAGCTTGTTGAGCCGCCTCTTTATCATCTTTATTTAAATTAAGAGCTTCAATGTTTTTAGTCGCTGTATCTCGAATATTACTAATATCACTAAGAGTTTTATTGTAAGATTCAAGTTTACTATTAGCACCTTTAAGAGCTATTTTAAGACCTAATAATTGTTCAGCAGTAGCATCTTTAGGAGCATTAGTGATTGCATTTTCAAGTTCACTTATTTGTTTCTTAAGACTAGCAATCATTTTATCGTAAACACTTAATGCAGCTTTAATATCTTCAAGAGTTGCATTATTTTCAGCATAAGTATTTATATCAGCTTTCTTAGCTATACGAATATTATCGTCTGTATATTTAGAATCAACATAATTACTAAGATACTCTTTAGATTCAGCAGCACGCTTTTGATATTCAGCAGGATTAGCTGTAATAGCTTCGAGTTCTAGTTCATTAAGTCTTTTTTGAGCTTCAAGAGTAGCAATACGACGTTGATATTCATAGAGATTTTTGTCGGTAGTACCATTGACTGCATCGAAATGTTTATTGTAAATATCCTCAACAGCTTCAATCTTATTAAGAGTCTGTTCAAAGTAATCAGCATTTGCAAGTAAAGATTCACCTTTATCAAGTGCAATTTGTTCTTCGGCACTAATAGCTTCACCTCTATCTTTTCTATATTTAATAGATTGAATTTCTTTAAGAGAAGCACTCATATTTCTAAGCATCTCTTTATAGAACTCAAGTGAACCATCAAGACTATTAGCTGCAACTTGATTAAGAATAGCTTCTTGTTCTTTCAGTTTAGCACCAACAATATCACCTTCTGCAAGAGATTCAACAATACCATCAAGACCTGAACGCATAGCTTCTGTAGCACGTTCAATACCTTTAAGATATTCATGTTCTCTTTCAATACCACGTTTATTGATCTTAGTTTCAATAAATGGCATTATTGCTTGCATACCAGCACCACCTAAAAGACCTCCAATACCTTCAGTCCAAATATCAGGATCTTTAAGATAACTACTAACTCTCATGCTAAAATCAGTAAGAGCGTCAGTATCAGAAAGTAAACCAAAATCTTTACGAGCTGCATGAGTACCTTCTTGCATCGCAATACTCATAGTCATTTCATCTGCCATTTCAGCAAGAGAACCTCCAGCGAAACCTCCAATAGCTCTAAGAATTTGACCTTTATCAGCATTGGGTATAGCATTTAATGTACGAACTATAGCAAATTTATCACCAGTTGCCATAGCTTTACGAATGTTATCTCTAGTAGCTTTAGTAAGAGTTTTAGCAGTACCTAAGATATTCATCCATTCAACTACGTCATAAGCTATATTAGACATAGATCTCCAATAACCTTTAGAAGCTGCATTATCTGCATATCTATCAGCAATACTTTCAATATTAGTATCATTTAGAGGAACTTCTTCTAATCTCGGAGCTTTAAGAATAGCATTACCATTTTCATCACGTTCAACATAATTCTTATAATTATTAAGAAACCATTCACGTTCTTGTTCATAAGTACCATAAGCTTCACGAGATGAATCTAGAATACGTCCTATAACAGCAGAACCATAAATATCTGCTATTTTATTAGCTCTGTTTAGAGCTTTAGCTTTTTGTAGTTTTGTACCCAACTTAAATAAATCTTTAACGTATTTAGATTTACTTCCGAGATTCACAGCACTTCTAAAAGCTTTACCTAATAATAACGAAGCTCCACGAGCTGGAAGCATTATACTAGCAGTAGTACCTAGTATAGAGGGAACTATAGACGCCCAATAACCACCTCCACTCATACGATCTAACAAACTACCATGTTGAGCTTGTTCAGTCATATAAATAGGAAATGCTTCTCTAGTACTTTCATTAATGGAATTACCTAGTCTTTCTAAAAAATTACGAGTATAAGCTTCATCACTATCTATGAGTTTAGAGGGAAGTGCAAGTATAGAACCTGCACTTTCAATTGTACCACCAATTATTTCTCCAACAGTTTGAACAAGAGCGTTACCAATACGATCCCAAGTAGATTGATTTCTAGCTCTAGCTTCAATATAAGCATTAACATTACCGGGAACTATATTTTGACTATTTCCAGAATGTTTTCTTAAATTGAGTAGTAATTTATTATCTATACTATAAGCATTAGGATTAAAAGAAGATCTTTTATACTTATCTTTAGGGGCATAAGTAGATTTTCTTTGTATGCTTTCTAATTTATCAAAATCAATAGGCATAATATCAATAATTAAAATTAGCTGTAGACATATTAGCATTAAACTTAGTAAGATTATCTAATTGTTCTTTAGTTAATCTATAAGCATCTTTATAATCTAATATAGATGATATAACGCTTAATCTACGTTGTGTATTATTAATAAAGTCTTCAGAATTATCACTTATAAATTTATCTGTAAGCTCAAATGAATTTGTTGTACTATCATACGTATCAATTTGAGTAGTAAAATTATTATTTGAATCTTTACTAAATGTAATTCTAAAATTATTATGATATATAGTTTTATCTACATTTGTTATAGGATTTTTAACAAAAGCATTTAATAACGACTTAACATTATTATAATATCTTCCATTATATTCAACAATATTATATGCAGAAGCATCATTCATTTGAATAGCATTGGAAGGATCTGGACCAAAAGTTAAACTTCCACCATGATGTGTAGACATAGCATCAAATATAAATTTTGTATCAGCATTAGGTCTATCAGCCATATTGAATGCAGAAGTCATACGCATAGCTAATTCAAATTCATCTATAGTATTCTGATCGGCATCATTATTCGCAACAATAGTGAGTTTCTGTCTAACATTATTAAAACCTTGAACATTCTTTATAAGATTAAGTGCTTTACGACCATCACTCAATTCCATAAGTTCATAAGTAATATCTGATTTAGAATATTTAGGGTTCTTATCTGTACCTTTATCTTCAGTATATAAGAATTTCCTAAGAGATTCATTATTCAAATTTATAGGAACACCAACGGATTCAGCATCTAACTTTAAATCATCACCATCTAACAATTGATTATCAATAATAGTAAATGCTTCAGGATGATTTTCAATTTTATAAGCTATATTATTTCTAACAGTACTTACAATACCTGTTTCTGTAGGTTTGGATATACCAATAACAACTCCAGGATTAGACTGAATCATATTAGTTTCATTACCACAGTTTTCAATCAGATTACCCATTAGAATAGAAGTTAATCCAGTACTAATATCCCCAAATGTTTTAGATATATTATCTGCAAACTCTTTTACATAAGGATTAGTTTTGCTACTATTTTTTATAAACTCTGTGGCTTTCTTAATACCTTCCTCTGGAGTATCTGAATTACTTAATATATAACTTATATCTTTTATATGAAGATATTCATTTATATTTTTCTGAGTTTTATCATTTGCATTAAATTTAACACCATATCTAAGATTAACGCCTGTACCTTTAATAGGATTTCCATTTTCATCTAAGTCAGAAGTTTCTTCATTGATAACATCAGTTAAACTTCTAAAAATTCCAACACGATTAAATACATCATAATATTTTTTAATACTCCTTTGAAGTGCTAAGCTTAAATTTGCTTTATCTTTTTTATTTGTTGGAATACCACCTTTATAAGCATCATATTCAGAAAGAATGTTATTGATTATACTTTGAGATTCTTGAACTCTAAGGTTAAGAGCTTTTAATTTATCTTCATCTTCTTTAGTTATATTTTCTCCATTAGTAGACTTTTTAGCTAAATAGTTATTAAATCTTTCTAATTCAGATATATTTCTTGAATGTTGAGAAGTTTGATTAAGTAATCTTTCTTTACGATTTGTTTCTAGTTCAGAAGTCATACTAGGAAGATTAACTATTGTTCCAACTAAACCATCTCTTTCTCTAGTAAGTATTTTAGAAGTATCTTCAGACTTTTCTAGTTGCTTATTAAATAGACTTTCAAAGAATTTATTATCTACATCAAGTTTCTCTTTAGTATATCTCATAGGCAATAAATAAGTAGCCACATTAGATATTTCAGAATCTATATAATTAGCTTTATAAAAATTAGATAATCTAGCTTCATAATCAGATTCAGTTTCATTAGGATTTTGATTTAAAAAACTATAATTTCTATCTATTAATTCTTTTATATAAATACTATTAGAATTGTTTATAGCATTAAGCAATACAATCTTTTCATTACTATTAGCATTTTTATATTCAGGAGAATTTATTACTAAAGTTTTTAAAATATTAGAATCAGTAAAAGCTGTAGAATATATATTGTCTTTTACAGCATTACTAGGTGTAATACCTTTTTGTTCTAGAGCAAATAGATTTAATTCTGCTTCTTTCAATAAAGCATTTTTAAATTTACTATTGTTAGATACAATGGCTTTAGCAACATTTATTAATCTATCATCTCCTATACCTTCGATAGTTTTAGTAAAACTTTGAAATCCATGAAGAGTAGGATTAGATAAAGTTTTTAGAGTAGATTTAGTAATAGCATCAATTGTAGGATTATTCATTAAATCTATAGCTTGTTTACGAAATTGTTCACTATAAATAACTTTTTCATCAGATTTCATAGCTTTAAAGTATTCAAGCATTTCTTTACGTAAAGCTTCTCTATCATGACCTGAACCAAGAGCTGTACCAAAAGCACTAATAGATTGTTTACCATTACCTCCTAAACTACCTCCTGCATCATTAAACCGTTTAAGAATCATAGCTCTATTTAATGCTTTATATTCTTCTGAAGCGTCAGATTGTTCATTAGCTTGCATCATAGCATCAAATTGAGTTTTATTACTAAGAATAGTTTTAACCCCTTCATCAGTTAAAAATCTACGAGCACCATCGCTAACAGCTGTATCAGCAAAGAACCATCCTCCATCTTCATCAACTTTAGCTTTAATGTGTTCTTGAGTTTCATTAATTTTACCTGCAAGAGCTTCTTCATCTGCACCTTGAATCGCATTATATTCAGACATCTTAATAGCCATTTCATTATATGCGTTTTCATTGCGAATAGCACGTTCTTGCAGATTATCAGCAGCAGCTGTTATAGCTGCACCAGCTTCTCTAAATGACGTCAAGTCCAGAGGCCTAGCATCAGGTTGCTTGACATAAGTAAGATCAGCATATTTTAGTCTAACTGCCATATCATGTAAGTTATTATAAACAACAATACCCTCTACCGAATTAACGATAGAGGGTGTAGGATTTAAGTCAATATGTATAAAACGTATAGCATTATGCAAAATTATAATAGTAATCCGGCATAGTAACAGCATCAGGAACAACAAAACCTCTTCTGTTTAAACGTTTAATACGAAGTGAACGTTTAGGAACAGTAGAACCTCCTTGAATCTTTTTAAGATCTTTAAGACCACTGATTCCAAACATTCGCATAAGAGTATCTTTAGGCATATTATTAAAAATATAATCCCTAGATTTAGCATCTTTAAGAACACTAATAAGATTAGCAGTTTGTAAGTTCTCCTTATTAAATTTAGATTGATAAGCAGTACCAATAGAGCGTCCTAAACTAGCAATCATATTGCCCATAGCAGCTCCTTGTTGACTTCTACGTTGAACAATCTCCATTTGATGATTAAACTTATTAGTTTCATTCTCAGCTCTAATTTGACTATTTCTAGTAGCAATTTCAGCGTTAGCCATACGAGAACGATTACGAAGCTCAACTTCTTTATTATGTTCATCTTGTTTAACTCTACTACGCATACGAGAACCTTGAGTTCTAGCAAGCAATATAGACTGACGAGCAACTTGAGAATTAGAACTGTTACTTGTAATATATTTTTCAAGACTACGAACAGTATTATTAATATCTCCAATTTCAGCGTCAGTATTTATATCAGTTTCTAGTTCTACACGATCCATAAGAGGAGTCTCAGGAACTCGCATACTTTCCATACGATTAATTAAACCTTTATTAGTAATAAGCTGACTTATACCACCAATAAGATTACCACTAACTTCAGAAACAAATCCTGGATTTATAAAACCACCACCAGCATATTTGCGAGTTCTACCACCACAACGCATACCTTGTTGAATAGTAGTTAAAGGATTTTGAATTTGAGTTTTATCATTAGATGTAAAAGTTACTTCTTGTCCCGTAATAGAACTCCCACTATTATTCCGTTGAGTACCATAAACAGGAACAGAAATATCAACAATTTGACCACCATCATAATACTTTCTAATTTTACCTCCACAACGTGCTTCAATAGGTTCAGCTTCCATACCAGATTCAGCTTTCATACTTTCTTGAAGATTATAGAGTTGTGCAAGTTCATTTTGAATTGCAGCAATTTGTGCGTTAGTTCTTTGAAGATCAGCATTAGCTTTCTCAGCGTTACGACCATTAGTATTACGATCAATTGCATAAGTACTACGGTCAGTTAGAGAAAGCATTCTACCAAGCATCATAGATTTGACCGGAAGAGAACTTTCAAGATAACCTTTATGTTTCATAAGAGGCTTAGCAAGATCAGCAAATGTAGTTCCATTATACTTCAAAGTATCAGAGAATACATAAGCATTATCTGCGTCAGTCATAAGAGCTTCACCACCTTCTACTTCTGCATTAGGTCCATAAGGAACACCACCTTGTTCATGAGAAGGACCATTAACTTCTGCGGTATTAGAAGATGTTTCTTCAATCATACCACCATCGGCATAACGTTTAGCTTTGCCACCACAACGTTTACGTTTAAGTCTTCCACCACAACGAGCGGCAATTCTACCAAAAGCAGAACTAGGATCAACATCACCAAATGGAGTACCTTGAACAGTAGGTTGAACTAAGTCACTACCGAAGCTAGCATCATCTTGATAACCAGTAACACCTGTAATATTAGAATCACCATATATATCAAGAGCACCTTCTTGTTGAGCAGTGTTGGATAATTTAAGTTCATCTTGAAGAATACGTTCATTGCCTGCAACAATCTGACGTTGCCTATCAGCTTCTTCAGCAGCTTTTTTAGCCTTACGTTTCTTACGACGACCTCCAAACAGTCCAACAATACTACCAATAATAGCACCTGCTGCTATACCAATAGGACCTGCCCAAGCTCCAAGAGTTGTACCAGTCGCAGCAGTAATTCCAGCCCCAAGTCCCCCGCCAATAGTAGCACCGGTACTTAAACCAGACATTGTAGAAGCTCCTTGAATACCTTTCTCGGCTCCATAACTATGACCTTGAACATCCCCGAATCTATCTCTAAATGCAACTTCACCTCCACCAGCGTATCTACGTCGACGAGGGTAAGCTTTAAGAGTTGAAATGTTTTTAATCATACCACCATTATTAAATTCAGATTTAAATAAGAAGTTAGCACGACTTCTAAGCGTTTTAGTTGTAGAATCATCAACAGTAAAATCCGGTTTTTGATTCTTCATGAAGTAAACAGAAGCATCTTTAGCCGACATAGCATTGACTTTATCTGTACTAAATTTACTATCTTTAGAAGGTAAATAAATATCAAGATAATAATCAAATTGAGATTCTAAACTATCTTTACGTTTATTAGCTTTAAGATAAGATTGATAACTACCATAAGTATAATTAGGATCTTCAACCCAATTAGTTTTAGGTTTATCTTTATCTTTCTTATCATCCCACTTACGTAGATTCTCAAAACTAAATAAACCATGATTAACAATTCTATTATCACCTTTAGCAGTAGCTCTTTGAGTTTTATTAAATGAAAATAGATCATCAATCGAATCATTTAACGTCTCACCATAAACCATAGACATTAAACCAGTAGCGGCTGCATGATTAAGACCACGCTTCTTAGCATAATTGTAAAAATCACGCATACGTTTAATAACACCATCATCAGCTAGTTGTTGAGGTGTAAAGACTTTAGTATTGTAACCTTTAGTACCAACACCAGTCTCTGCTATATACTTAACAATTTCACGAGCAGGTGCACCGACTTGATAAAGAGAATCAATCTTATGAATCTCAGGACGACCTATAAGACCTTTAGTATTACTCTCTTTATCAAGAGCTTGAATAGCTAAGCCTAGAGATCTATTATTAATATCTTTACTTTGATGATGCTTAGTAAAAATATCAATAAGAAGACGTCTAGCTTGAGCATCATCAGCGACATTAGTACGTTTATATTTATTTGGCATACTAATAGTATTTGCAGAGTGTTGCTCCTTACCACAAGCTCTTTCCCTACCGGGGTCTGGGGATCGTTAAAGAGCAACACTAATTATAAACGAGTATCTTTATCAATCATAACTTCAATATTAGTAAGTCTTAAATCAAGCTGAGTAGCGTCAGGATATTTAGTAATATCATCTACATAATCATCAGCTTCTTGACTAAAGAACTTATTCTCATATATCATAGTTATATAAGTCCAAGCATTATGAAACTTAGCAATATCATACCAAGGCTTTTGATATTTAGCTGAAAGTTCAATAAGAGTGTCAATAGCATCTTTATCCATAAAATTAATAAGATTAGGATTAGGATTCCATTGACCATGATCATTTTCAACGAAGTCTTCAATACGATTCCAAAGATAACGACCAGCTTTATATTTAAGAGTTTCATTATCCCACCAAATAGGACTAACACTCATAGGCATAAGACCTGTACACTGAACATCAGTATGAAACATCAACCAATCAATAGTTTTATTATAAAGATAACGTATATTATCTTCATTATTCATAAGACCATTAATAAGCTGACTACGCCATTCAATATGCTTAAAGAGTTTACTTATAGTAGGTTCGGTAGCATAAATGAATTGAACAACACTAGGATGAATAATATCATCAAAGTAAATACCTTTATTCTTAGCATCAGTCTTAAAAAGAGAACCTTTAGTTATATAGAAGATTCCATGCCGGTTAATGTATGAATAATCTCCGATATACGAGTGAAAAGACGTCCATAAGTTAGTCTTTAATGAGTAGGAGATAGAATAAGACTTATATAAGTCAATAGTACCATTTTTATCTATAATCTTATTAGTGAATATAAATCTTTGGTGCATTTCATCGTATGTAAAGAAACATCCACTATGCGACAATGGATTAGTAGCATTAGCGTAGATATGCTCTTTAAACCATTCTTTGAAGCCTAAATCGGACAACTCGCTTACGCTTTGGTCATTCTTAACAAGATAAATCTCACCTTTTTCGACATCACAAACAAGATAACCACGATGCGTAATAATAGCACTAAAACGATTATTACAACCAATTTTACCAGTAATGCTATAAATAATTTCTTTAGGTTCACGTTGAAACAAATCAGAAGTACCTACATAAGTTGTATTTTCATCATTGTTACCTAGAGTATCTTTAATTGCAGCTACAAGTAATGTATATTGTTGCTGAATATATAAAGCAATATCATCAGATAGAACATTCTCGATAGCACCTTTTTGAATTGAAACATCTTTATAAGCATCAGCTTTATATCGGCGCCAACCAATATCAGTAGATTCACTAGGATTAACATCTGAACGTATAATGCGAGAGGGAAAGGTTTTAATATCGTCAATCTTTTTAATAATAACAGCGTCTTTAAAGCCATCCCAATTCATAGAAGTCTCATAACACTTACCATCCTCAGTATTCCAAAAATTATCAATAGGATAACTAACATGACCTAAGTTATCAGTTTCTTGATAGTAATTATTCTTAGGAGCCCAACGAATAGCTTTCTCAATATCATTCTCAGCAGTATTAGAAATATTACGTTCGAATATCTTATAAGCACTACTATTAACTCCAAGTCCATCATGACGACATTGAAGATTCATACGACTAAATATGAAATAACTAATAATAATTCTATGACAATTAGCAATAGTAGCACTAACTCCTTCATGTTGGAAACCAGCAGCAGGAGCAACACAACGTTGAGTTATAAATGCAACAAAAGTATCACCTTTGAGATATTGAGCTTTTGTAGTAGCGGTATATGTTACAGGATGATATTCAACTCTAACAATAGGAGATATACAAGAAAGATTCTGAGCATAAACATCAATAGTTTTGAATATATCATCTGCATTACGATCATGATAATAACAATCTATAATAGCACGATTATTTTCAATAATAGAATACCATTGAAATTTTGCAACAGTTCTATTATCTTCATGACTATTTGGATTATCATCACCTTTCCACTCACCAGCAGCAGAATAATCTTTACATATCTTGTTATATTCAAATCCGGGATCTAGTAAGTCACCATTCCCATAAGTAATAGTAACACGTTGATAACTTTTATTATTCCATGCATTCGGATAGTATTTACTATCAAACATAGCGTTATCATCAAGACCATCATTTTTACTAAATTTATAACTAGAATCAGCAGCTATATTTGAAACAGCTGAATTATTATTAGCAATAAATTCAGGTTTAATAGTAGGTCCATTAAGTCTACTATTAACAATAAGTGAATCAGAAAGAAGAACTGATTGAATCAAATCACCACCTTCATCCCATAAATCAGAACCATCTCCTTTTTCATTTTTAGTATCATTTTTCTGACGATTGAAACAATGCCTCCAAGTCATACGTTCATAAGCACTACGAACGCTATAAGCTTTAACTTGTGGCATAGTCTTCTTTTCAATCAGATATTCAAGAGGATATAATCTATATCTATCACGAGAAGCAAAAGCTCCTTTATAGTTATTACCAACTACATTAGAATAAGCTAAATCTCGAACAACAAGTGATTGACAACACCAATTACTATTAGAGCTATTAGGTTGAGCCATGTAAACAACCCAAGATTTGATTTGTTTACGAGCAACAACTCCAACTTCTTCAAGACCATCAGCAGTTTCAATTTTAGTAGTATCTTTAAAGAGTTTAGAAAAGAAATCTGTAGGATTGAATTTAAATCTAAACATACGATGTTTAACAGCACCATCACTACCGATCATATTGAAGTTAGAAGTCTTAAAGTAATAGCTACTCTTTTGAGTATTATAAATAGGATAAACATTAATAAGTTTACCTTTATAATCAATAAGACCTAAATATAAGAAGTAGTATTCATTATCTTTGATACAAGTATCATTAGAAAGATCTTTCTTTTCAAAGTCACCTTTATCCCCAACAGATTTGAATAATTCTTCTTTAATTTTAATATTACCAGTACCATTAAGACCATTAGCAGTACATAGATTTTTATCTTTGATATGCTTGTCAAGACCAGTAATATCATTCATACTAACATTAGCTCGAATAAGCTGTGAATTAAAATTAGTATGAGCTTGATCTTTAATATATGAAATATTACCAATTACAATATCATTAAGAGTAACTGTATTTAAACTATTGATACCACTGATATAAACAGTTGTACTATTTTTACCTTTAATATCAATATTTTCATACTCGTAAGCTTTCTCTTCATCTTCACCTTTATAGATAATACCAAGTTTACATTCATCAAATTGAGAATCTATATTAGTAATATCAATTTGAAACTTACGAGAAGTAAGCTGACCAGCTTTAATACTTTCATTGTATTTAGGTGCAGCAAAGTATGTAGGAGATAACAGAGAATAATCAGTATAATCTCCGGTTTTAAGTTTATATGCAACAGCAAATTGATATGAGCCTGCAAGTAAACCACCCCCATCAATAGACTGAACTGTTAATGTAGGATATTCAACATCAGGTATAAGATTCAATAGGTTCTCTTTAGTTAAATCAGTACCCAAGCTGTAAATAGTCGTAGTATCATCAGAATAGTCTTTTGCGAGATTATAGTCATCACAAAAGGTATTAAGATTCATCAAACGAGTTTCATTAGCAGCAGTCGAATTACCTTCTGTAAAAGTAATAATCAGATGATTATTTTTGTTATAAGAATAAGCACCAGTAATAGGACGATCTTCACTAAAGTTTAAAACTGTACTATCACCAACTAGAGAAGCTTTATAAATAACATCTGAATACTTTATATCACCTTCAATAGTTTCATCACTATGCCATATAATGTAATCTCCGTCAGGTACACTAGGATTAGCACCGTTTCTATTAACGAAAAAAAGCACCACTCCAACGGGAATCGGAATGGTGCCAATACACTGACCATAATCAGAATAATCATGATGTTTCTCAAATCCATTTTCATTGATAAGAGTCTCACCATCCTCGTTATATAGAACATTAAGTGCATAAGACTTAGTATCACTATTGACTAATGACGGATTCGCGTTAGGGTAAAGACCTGCGTTTACTTTCATAGCCGTTCACATAATGATTTTTCATATTTAAGAAGTTTAATAACGACCTACTACAATCATCACGTTTATCTTTAGTAAGCCTATTACAAGCATTGCGAACTTTAATTTTAGCATTATCGTAAGCAAGTGCCGGATTAGTATAAGGATTACTATCTTTAAGATTTAAAACAGGATGCCTGTAATTACGTTGAAGAATACGCATCATAACAAAGTTCTTTAGAGCATCAATAAGAACATCATTATTAGGTATGAGAGGAACATTGATTTTAAGAATCTCGTCAAGTGTCATTGGCAACCCGTGAAATAAGACACCTAGCGTGCCTTTTCTGACATTCAAATGCAAATACGACCCATTAATCGAATACGTATATAAACTGCCGGAGATCGTCCGTATGAAGTCAAAAACGACATTCTCTGTAAGGTTTATCCCTATCGGGAATGAAACGGCGAGCGGTATATAATTTCCATCATCATGCTCAAATGGAGCAGGATTAGTAGTAAAATCCGCACGTTTACCATTAATTGTAATAAGACGTATATTCTCACAACCCTCTGGAATCTCACAACGATACTCATCAAAATCGATAATTTTACCAACATTAATAAGATGCTGTTGAATATTTAAATCAGCAAGAGCTTCACATATCCAAGTAGGAATACGAGTCATAAAGTCCATAGAATGAACATCATAATCTTCTATAATCCTATGAATAACAACACTAGAACTAATCAAGTTTTGGTCTAATGTATTCATCTACTTCATTGTTTTTAATACGTTCTCTTTTGCTTTTAGTAGGCGGATACCTATCCATAATAGTTTTATCATGTTCAATCATGTATTTGAGTTTAGCATCAAATGCAAGATTATCCGCTTTAATAACTTCTTCTATAGATTTATGCCTAAGCACCTTATCGCTAGTCATAATGTTTACATGACAATGATTAGGTTTAAATTTATAGAATATTTGATTAGGTACAACATCAACACCCATATTATGACGTATCCATTTACAGAACCAATAATACGGATTATCAGATTTAACGTGCCAATTCTTACCATAAGGATTAAGAAAACTCTTAACTTCGATACCAGCAGCAATCATCTCATCTCTAAGACGAAACGAAGCAGCCCAATCAACAGATTCTCTAGCAACAGCACGTTGAACTTGAAACTTACCAATGTAAGTACCTAAAGAAACACTATCACCACGAATAAGATTCTCAATTAGAGACTTATTAAGACCTCTTTGTATTTGATTAAATATCGGATAAGGAATACGACACATCCAATCGTAATATCTAATAATAGCAAGAAGTTTAGGAATACGAATAGTAGATAGATAAACAAAACGATTGAACGTAATACGAAGAGATACTGCTTTAGCTTCGTCACTCCAATTAAGTTTACGTAAGAGCTTAACACCTTTAACTCGTTTACCTAAAATAAGATCATCAATAATCTCTTTAGTTATTCCATTCGATTCAAGAAGATTCAGATTAGCATAACAGATATTAGCTAGATTATTACGTCTAACATAAATATTATGAAGATCAGTACTTAATTTCTCGATAGTATTATAACATTGTTCGAGATAGTCGTGGTAATAGTGCATGGATTCCATATAGTTTATTCTACTTTATTATGGATTAAACGTTGAGTACCATTAGGATCATTAGGAGCATAAGTTGCATCACTAATAATCTTAACTTCGTGTTCTGTAGGCTTAATACCAAATTCAGTTCTAAGAACCTCATAAGTTATACGTTCTATCATATCAGTTGGAAGAGGAAGTTCAATATCTTGACCATCATCTTCCATATACATAGTGATAACCTCAGCAGGATTTTCAGCTACATACACGATTGTTACAAACTTATAATTTTTAGCATCAATCTCAAAGTTTTTGAGAGTATTTTTGATAATAATTTTAAGTTTACCATTAACAATTTGATACACTCCCCAAACCCCAGTAGGAGAATAGACTGTGGTAAGGAGCGGAACTACGCTATTATTAGCGTACTTATATGTAATAAGACTCCCATCATCATGTTGAGTATAAACATGAAGAAAAGGTGCATCATTAGGCATACGTAAAGGTGTAGGAACTCGATGCTCAGTAGTAAGAACCATATCTTTAGCACCAATTCCCGCATATGTGTTTTCTATATCGGTAAGCGGAACGCAGATAAGAGGAACATTAAAGTTAACTTTAAGCACCTCATCTACACCATTGCGCTCAATACTCTGACGAATAAAAGTAGCAAAGAGTGCTTTACAAGCATCTTTAGCTCTCTCTTGAATGCTATGATCACCGGGCTTACCTAATATATTAGAAATCTTACTTCCTAATTGATTAAGTGTTGCCATAATAATACATTAAACAATTCGCCAAGATTTATTAGTAGTAATACCAAGCTCCTTAGTTTCACCTCTAGGGATAAATTTAAGAAGATTAGTAGACAATTCAAGTTCAGGAGTATCAGAACTACCTATGATCATAATAGGACGATTCTTAACTGGAACAACCCCGTGCCACGGACCAGCATTAGTATACCGGTTAGTAACTCTAATAACGTTCTTTTGATTTTTGAAACCTCTACCACACCTTGATGGCAGACTAGTTCTTGCGTAAATAACAGTCATGGTATTTTAGTTTTTAATGGTATCTTCTGTCGCATCTATAACCATAGTCATATTGCGAGAAATACGATTGTGATTTTTCCAGAATGTTTGCATCATTTCAGCGTCAGGTTCAAAGTCAAGCTCGAACTCAGCACTAAGAAAACCAATAGGCATATCAGTTTTCAAGTCACGAATAAGAATGCTAATAGCAGTATTACATCCACGTGAACGAAGATCCCCAACATACATATTAGAATGATACCTTGTCAAAGCACTCATACGGAAAATGTACTTATTATCTCTGTATAAGCGTAGAATAGTATAAGGCATAATAGAAGTAAGAACATTCTTATAACGATTCTTATAAGGATCTGTAATACTAATATCGTAATCTTCTGCGATAACAGTAAACTTATCCATATTAATACCATTACAGAACTTACCACCATTATGAAAGTATGCAACGTAAACACCTTTAGCATTAAGAGATTCTCTAATGTTTGAGGCTATTTTATCGAGTTGCATCCAACATTCTGCTTTAGATGTAAGAAGATTAGTAACAACCTTACGTCTCTTCTTAGCAATCCATTCTTTTACGAAGACAACACCAATAGATGAAACAATAACACCAATCAAGTTCAATATAGCAATAAAAATACCACTCATTACACAACGTGTTTTATAATTCATACTTGCGTGTTTGAATAAGTTGCTATAAACAAAAAAATCCGACTACCAGCGGAACCAGTAGTCGGATTAGGAATAATTAAAATTGCCTTGATATAAATAACACCTGCGACCAAAACTAATTAGATGAATCTCTGCCAAGGCACTTCATCGTCTTGAGCTTTAATATCAGCTAACCATCTTTGGAAAGCAATACCTTCGTAACCGTCGGGATCACTAATGTAAAGATAAGCATACATAGCACATTCATGATGTTCGGTAAACAAACGACCATAGAAATCTGCGTAAGCCATATTCATTACATACATAACATCATACCAGTTAGCATTATGGAGATCATTCATCTTGTATTTGTGCCAAATAGATTTGACTTCATCAAGACTATAATGATGAGTAGTACCATTACGATTCTCCATACGTTTAACAGCCCATTCACATAGGTCTTTAGTAAAATGTTTTCCGTAGAGTTCTTTATACTTTCGACAATCCCTCTTTCTTACATCTTCACTTTCGTGTGGCATATCACTATGCTCATGCGGGTCTTTCATCATGACTTACATTATTTTTAAGAGAGTTATCAATTTCACGTTTAAGATTTTGAAAAGCAGTAGCTTCGAACTCAAAACCAAATAGATTCACAGAACCTTTAGCAGTAGCTTTAGAAATAGCTGCATCAAGATAGCTATTAACTACTTTAGGAATCTGCTCATCAGGTATGAACTTAGATAACTTAGCCAACTGAGGCTTAATAATATAATCAAGTGTAGGCTCTATAATAAAATCTAATTCATTCAGAAGATTATAAGTAGAAAGGTCTAAACCAAAAACACTACCCATAAACTTTCCGATACCAGAAGTAACAGGAATCTTAATCCCACCTCCAATAGTTTTAACGATTGGTGTTAGCCATTTACCAACAGCTACTGCAACAAGTTCTGCGTTAGTCATACCACTTCAAGATTAAGCGTTTACTGTAGAAGTGGTAGGAGCGTTAGGATCAGGTACAGCCGGACCAGCAGTACGAGCCGCTAACTCAACAACCGGACAAATCTCCGCAGCATTGATCTTTTTGATGTACTTAACGAAATTGCAATTTGCATAATCGAAAATACGTTCATCAGCAGATTCTCTACGTTCAGCTTCAATAGCAATAGCAGCTTTGAAATCGTGACGAACATCACTGAACTCACGAGCGACTTCTTTCTTGAAGTTTTCAATATCCTGTTTGTTAAGTGCAGATTCTTTATCCAAACGAGCAAGAGTTTCAAATATAATCTTGTCGTTAGCTTGACGAGTTTCACGTTCTTCTTTGATTAAAGCTAAAGCTTCTTTAAACATGTTTATACCTACATTATCGGCATAACGTTCAGACTTCTCTTTAGCAAGTTCAGCCATAAGACCAGAAACTAATTGAATTTCAGCAACAGCAGTAGCTCCGGCAGTAACCGAACCATTACCGTTACCTAACCAATTTCTCAATCCAAGTCCTGCAAAAGCAGCAAGACCTAAAGAACCTGCAACAGTGTTGTAGTTAATTTGTCCTTTCGGAACTTTAACACCAGTTTCGTTTTCAGTATTCATAGCATTAATTTATTTTAATGCACTTTGACATTGAGATGCACAACAAATATATTACTATTAGTACTGATAACAATGAAATGATTTATAACATGAACATTAATACTCAATAGTTGAACATTATATTCAACGTTTCTTCTTAGCGATAGCTTCGTCAATCTTTGCATTAATAGAGGGAACACTAATGTAATTCATAAAAGTTACATAACCAATATGATATACGTCAGCAATTTTGTTCTTCCAAATCCAACGATAACTTCTATCATCATTGATATAAGTTTTAGCAATCTCTTGAATATCTCTAATTAATAAGAGCTTATTCAAATTAGTATAAGTCACAGGTGTCATACCTAAAGGAATTTAAATCATTAATAGAACGTTTAGTCGATGATTTAAGCGAGCAATGATTTTCCTTGATATGACAAAAGGGAGTACTACGCAATTTAGCAGTAGCACTCCTTTAGTCCGCGATCATACGCTTTTAGAATCAGCAAAATGCCGTTTTATAGCTTTGAGTATAGGTTTGATAATTAAATCATACCCAAAGGTACATATCAGAAAAGATAGCAGCACCGTTTCCAATGAAGCATCTAATTTGTATAAGTAAAGCACCATAATTGCAATACCTACGATTAAGCTAACAAGAGACTTGAAGTATCTCGGTAGTTTCTTCTTAGCAATCTTAGTGATAATCTCATTAATGCCATAAGTAGTTAAAAGCACAATGACAATAAACACAAAACTTATAGAATTAAAAAGATTAAAAATAATTGTTTCTTCCATAGTTTAAATATCTGTATATACAACAAAAGGTCTAATAAGCACATTAGTACCTATTAGACCTATAATCAAATTAACAGACGACTTACGAAATAGTCCAAGCGGTATTCGTAGTAATCGTTATCTGTTTAGTTTCTCCCGCAGCAGCGAAAGTCAATGCAGTCGGAGTTACAGACAAAGTAGCATCACCAGCAGCTTGAGTTACAGTGTATTTCTGACCATTTACGGTAATATTACCGGTACGAGTGTTAACCGTCGGGTTAGCAGCAGCGGTAAACGTAATTTCAAAAGCGTAAACATCATCTGCTCCCGGATCACCTTCAATCTCAGCACCAGAATTATATTCTTTCTTATTTACGACCAATTTACCGACAGTCAACCAAGAAGAAGCGTCAGAATCAACAGCAAACGTGATAGAAGCTAAGTTGGAGTTACCAGTGAACTTCTTAGCTTCACCCGTTTTAACGAAAGCCAACGATTGAGTAGTAACATCCCAAATCGTAGAACCTTCTTGCTGCAAAGTAACGTCTTCAGTTAAGTCTTCAACAGCAACGGTAATCAAACCAGAACGTCCGTTACGACCTTTATAAACCGGAGCAGTAACATCTACTTGAGAGTTACCAGTTCCCTCAACAGCACTTAAAGTGATCCAACTCGGTTTAGCTTTCAAAGCATATCCGGCGCGCATAACAGGTGCACCAACTCCATCAACCAAACCACCAATTTCAACAGCAGTTGCTCTTTCATTCAAAGCAGAATCTTTAACCATAACAGTAATAATTTAATTATTCGTAAAAAAGTTTGAAGTTCCGCACGCCCCACAAGCTATTCCCCTACTGGGGTCTGCAAAGCGTAGCGGAGCATTTAAAAGTTTAAGAAACAGTCCAATTAACATTAGAAGTTACTTTGACAGTTTGTGTACCACCAGCAGCTTCAAACGTTAGACTAGTTTTATCAAGATTCAAATAAGGATCTTGTTCAAACGTTGCAGTGTAAGTAGCATTTCCAGTAACAGTAACAGTTCTGCTAGCATTCGTATTACCATCACTCCATTTAACAAAGTGATAACCGGCAGACGGTGTAGCCTTTAATGTAACAGTTGCACCATAATTGTAAGTACCACTTCCACTAACAGTACCACCTGCACCCGCAGTTACAGTCAGTGTATAACTGTTAATTTGCCATACAGCATAATAAGTAACATTACCAGTAACTTTGGTAGTTGTGCTTACATTAACAGAACCACTAGCTGACGTAGACCATCCCTTAAAAGTATATCCAGTTCTTGTAGCAGTAGGAAGAGTTCCTAAAGCATCATTGTAATGGAATGAACTACTAGACTTGCTAGGAGTACCACCATTACCATTCCAAGTAACCGTATAATTCTTATAAGTTGCAGTCCATCTAGCGTACCAAGTCTTATTAGAAGTAACCTTAGTTGTCGTAGTTAATTTAGTACCACCAGTAGCGGCAGCAGTATCGAACCAACCTGCGAACGCATACGTATAAGTATTATCCGCAGCTCTTGAACAAGTAGGTAACGTTCCAATAGCTTCATTATAAGCTTTAGTTATAGATGAAGAAGAAGGAGTACTACCACCATTAGCGTTAAATGTAAAGGTGTACCTATTAACAGCTCTGGTCACATAAGCATAATAAATAGCAGCACCTGTTACACTCGGTGTTTCTAAAGTTAATGAAGAACCAACCTTAGTTCCACCACCGTTAGCAGCAGTATACCAGCCTTGAAAAGTATAAGTGTACTGAGCATCATTTGAAGGCATAGTCAAAGTACAAGAGCCTTTCGACCCATAAGCAACAGATTGACTAGTCCTATTCAAAGACCCGTATGTTGTTTGATAATTTATTGTATAACTCCGTTTAGTTGCAGTCCAATGTGCATATATTGTAGTATTACTTGCACCCATTGTCGTATTAGCAGTAACTTGTGTTCCACCGCTAGCAGCAGTATACCAACCCGCAAATGCATAAGTAAATTCAGCATCCGAATTCTTAGTAGGCGTCGGCAAAGTACCATAAGCACTTCCATATTGAACGCTCTTAGAAGCAGGACTTACTGCATTACCACCATTAACATTATAGGTTAAAGTATAACTATTAATAGACCATTGAGCGTAATAGGTAACAGTACCAGTTATCTTAGTAGCAGATGAAATCTTCGTACCACCACTAGATGCCGTGTACCAACCAAGGAATGTATAACCTGTTCTAGAACAAGTCGGAAGAGTACCTAATTCTGAACCATACGTTTTAGTAATAGTTGATGGACTAGGAGTGCCACCACCGTTACCATTGAATGTTGCAGTGTAACTTCTAAGAGTAGCAGTCCACTGAGCATAATAAGTAACGTTTCCTGTTACAGTAGTAGATGCAGATATTTGAGTACCACCCGTTGCAGCTGTAAACCAACCCTTAAATATATAAGTATATTGAACATCAGCAGCTCTTGTTGGAGTAGGTAATGTGCCTAAAGTAGAACCATGAGTCTTAGTAGTTGACGTAGGACTTACAGAACCACCATTAGGATTCCAAGTTACAGTATATGACTTGAGAACAAATACCGGAGTAATATGAGTATTGGCAGTAATGTTAGAAACTGTCAGAGGATTAGCAGTAGAGCCATTAGACCACTTGCTAAAGTTATAGCCAGTACTTGGAGTAGCTGTCCAAATAGCAGAACCACCATATTCTACACTAGACTTATTAACGCTCGCTGTACCACCAGTTGAATTAGCGGTAGTAGTTGTGAAAGTCTTAATTGTAAACTTAGCAGTTAAGCTGATATTGGCAGTAACAGCAAATGTATATGAAACATTGCTAGATACTTTAGTTATTCCATTGTACCAACCAGCAAAATTATAAGCAGCCTTAGGAGTTGCAACTACAGTAGCATTAGCACCGTGTTCTACAGTTTGACCAGCAGGACTTACAGTACCTTTATTTATATCCTCAGAAGTTGCATTAACAGTGTAGCTCTTAATCTTATATTTAGCAACAAGAGTTCTATTAGCCGTTAAAGTAACAGCAAAAGAAAGACTTGTAGAAACAAGATTAGAACCTTCATACCAACCAACAAAATCATACCCAGTAGAAGCAGCTTTAGCAGTTAATGTGACACTAGTATCACGATAATAAGTTCCTTCTTTAATTCCACCTGTAGCAGATGAACCGATAGAACAATCACCAACATTTGTGATAGTAGTTCCTGAACTATTGGTAGTTGAAGAAGAAATCTTAATAGTAAACTTATCAGCTTCTGTTTGAGTACAATTAATAGTTTTCGTAATACCGCTGACTGAAACAGTAACAATAGTTGTTCTGCTTGCACCGGTATTCTTACTCGCAGTTAAACCAACCGTTTTATTACCCGTACCACTCTTAGCGGCAGGGGTAAGCCAAGAAGCAATAGCCATCTTAGTACCCCCCCCCTAATTATGAAACCGTCCATTCGACGTTAGAAGTAACATTAACAGTTTGAGTTCCACCAGCAGCTTCGAAAGTAAGAGAAGTCTTATCTAATTCGAGATATGGATCTTGAGTAAACTTAGCAATATAAGTCTTATTAGCATCAACAGTAACACTTAGAGTTACATCATTAGAAATCTTAACTCCATCTTTCCACCAACCACCAAAGCTATAACCCTCAGCAGCCGTAGCATGAATAGTAGCAACAGTACCATCCTCAAATTCAGCAGTTTCAACTCCTAAATTAGATTCTTTATTGATACCAACACCACCTTGAACTACACCTTCATCTTCGGTTTTAACTGTAAGTGTATACTGTGTGGGTTCAGGAATAAGATCGCATTCAATAATAACTTTAATGTTTTTCTCAACCACAAAGCTATACTGATTATTACTGTTAAGAGTGATTTTAACACCATCAACAAGAACTTTATTCAAAGTATAACCCGGACTTACATTAACTTTAATCGTACAAGTATCACCATCATCATAAGTACCAGCACCTTCCATTGTAGCACTTCCGTTAGGAATAGCTTCATAGGTGACTTGGAATTGATTAGGTGCATCTAATTCAAATTCAGCTTCAATAGATTTATTATTATCCATAACAATATCTCGAGACGCTGTTGATGGAGCACCCGAATCTTTCCATCTCTTAAAGTGATAACCTTTATCAGCTAATGCTTCTACAGAAATAGTAGTTCCATCTACAATATCAGAATAAATTTTAGAACCCGTATAATAATCTCCCCAACTATTATCAGTTTTTACTCTACATTTACCATTAGCTCCAGCAACAACTGTTAATTGTCGTTTGATTACTAAAGCTTCAAATACAGCTACATGAACTGAATTTTCATTAGATTTTGTTGTAAATTCAGTAGGATTATTTGTAGTTTTAATACCGCCAGTATTCCACTCTTTAAATACAAAATTACCTTTAGCACGAGCCTCAATAAAATAAGTAATATTTGGATCGAGTTCAAATCTATGTTCAAGTGTAGACCAATTACTCCAAGATTGTTCACTTATCTTATAACGAGTTTCATTAGTATCATCAGATTTTACTGCAATAGATACTTTACCAATAGGAATTTGTTCAAATATACATCTAAGAACCATATTCTCATTAATAATCATAGAATATGGATTATCTTCAGTAACACCACCTTTATAAGCCCATCTAACAAACTTATAACCAGAATCAGCTTCTGCTAAAACAGTAACAGTCTCTCCTGCTGGAACTTGAAATCTAGGATGAGATTTATCTAATTCAGAGTATTCACCTGAACCAATCTTATATTTACATTTACCATTAATATCAGATGTAACATCAACCGTATATTTTGTAATAGGAGCTTCTTTAAAATAGTAAGAAAAATCCATATTACTATTAACTGCAACTTTATAAGGATTAGATTCAGATCTATCACCACTAGTAGAAGCACAATAATCAAATAAATAACCCTCATCAGGAACAGCTAATATTTCAATAGTTTCTCCTTTTGTTACACTAATGTTAGAATGTGAAGATGCAGCTTCTGAATATTCACCAGAGCCAATCTTATATTTGCATTTACCATTAGAACCAGCAGTAATATTAACAATATGAGTTTCAGGTGGAATGTAAGTTTCCTTGAAATAAGCAGTATAAACTTTGCGATGCAGACCTTCTTCAACAATGATATTGTTTTCATTATTAGGAAGATTAGCACCAGTAGGAGTTACCCACTTTTCAAATTCATAACCGCCGTTAGCTTTACCAGCGATAGTGACAATAGTCTTTTCCGGAGCAGTGGCTTCGTGTTTTTCTGCCCATTGAGACCAAGCATCATTAATATCTTTATATCGAACTAAACCATTCGCATCTGCCACGATACTAAACGTGAAATAACGAATAGCTTCTTTGAAGTTTACCGTAATCGTAAGATCTCGCGTAACAACGATGCTATATATACCATTACCATTATCTACAAGATTACCGCCAGAAGCAGTAACTGTATCAACAGTCCAACCCTCAACCGGACTAGGAACAATTATTGCAGTTTGACCGGACTTATAAGTACCGCCACCGCTAACTGAACCTTTATCAGCAGGATTAGTTATAATAGTTACATTGTACTCCTCAATAACAGGAGCATCAAGCTCGAAGTGTGCAGTATAAGTTTCATCTTTCTCAACAACAAGATCATATTGAAGATTAGTAGAAACAATACGATTTAAACTATCAGTCCAATGAGTAAAATGATACCCTTGAATTGCCGCAGCTGTTATAGAATGCCTTGTACCTTTTGGGAATGTTCCGGCACCAACTACATATCCTGCATTAGCCGGATCAGCATTGACATTAATATAGAATTGTTCAATAGGAGCTTCATCCTTTTCAAATACACCTATCAAATCCATATCTTTCTTAATAGTAAAAGACCAATTAGGACTAATAGACATAATCTCATTAGTATGGAACTCTTTCCAACCTTTAAAGTGATAACCTTGAACAGGTTTAGCATAAAGTTCAACACGACTACCAGCTTCAAATTGGAAACGGAAGCCATCTGAGTTTTCATCAGGAACAATAGCAGAACCACTACATCCAACAATACCACCCTCTTCAGGAGAAGGAACTAAAGTAACTCTATAGTAATCACGTTCGATATGACCAGACTGCATAAAATCTTGAAGATCTTTGATGTAAGTCCAAGCACGAATATATGTATCTTGACAACCACAAGTATTATTTCTAATACCACGACTAGGATGCACATAATTAGCTTTAAGACCAATGCAAACAAGAGTGTCATCAGTCAAAGACTCACTACCAACAATCAACTCTCTATCAATAGCAATAATATTACCATCAGTAGTTAGATTAATTTCGCAACCTTTTTCATCATACATATAGTAACAACCATCAGTACGATGATAAAAAAATCGAACGTTATGCCCACGCTTAGGAAATGTACCAAGAGGAAGAACTTGTTTTAACTTGACAATTTTAATATTACATTCCATAGCATTAAATTTAAACAAATATAACTACGCAGAACCGTTAAGCACTGCGTAGTTTTCCAAGCAACTTTAGTCAGTTGCAGTATTCAGAGAAATGGCATTATCGCCGGAACCTTTAGCTAAAGTCTTAATAGCTTCAAGTTTATTTACAACAGCATCGATCACAGCTTCCGTACCAACAATGATTTGGAATTTGCGAGGACTATTGTTATCAGCGGCAATCTCAGGGAATTGATTAAACTCAGCCGTAGAAATAACAAGATAAGCGACTTTATCAAAGCCAACTTTCGGGTCACCAATACCCCAAGCTTTCTGCCACTCATCATGAGGATTCCAACCCATGTTAATCAGAGAATAACGAAGGTCTTCATCACTAAGAGCAACATCAGCTAAAAAACCGGATAACTTTGTATGTTCAACGGTAATAGTACCATTGGCTTTTTGATCGGCAAGAATACCGAATACGTTCATCGTCAATTTAGTAGGCTTTTTAGCAACAACGGTTATCTGAACAGCACTATCAGCTTTCTCGATAGTAATATCAAATAACTCTTTGTTATAAGCAGTAAGACTAAGGTTCTTCTTAATCTTCTCTACCAACCGATCAACGGTATCAGTAGCATGAATCCGAACAGGTATTTGAACAATCTGAGGATTAGGATTAACCGTCAGACCATGGCGATACTCCTCAGAGGAACAAATTTCAATAGCACCACAGAACTCAGCATCTGCATTATATACAATACCTTCAGCAGGCTTAAGTGCCGGATTCGTAAGACCTTTAAGAATAATAGTTTCTTTCTGATCTTTCTCCGTATATTTACGAACGTTATAAGTGAAGTTAAAAGGATTAATATCCACTCCACGTTGATTCATAAATCCACCGTCCTTAGTAGGAATTGCAGACATAATTACAAACGGCTCAGGTCTACCAGTAGTAGGCAAAGCAGTACCATAAGCAGTACAAATGCCGAGTTGACCGTTAGATAACTTAGTATCAACAGTAACATTATCGACAAATGTTTTTCCGTAACTTACAATTCTCATAGTAACGTTTTATTTTAAAGAATTACTTTCATTTATAGCAATTTGATAACCTTCATCTTTAAGTTTACCAAGAAGCTTCTGTGTAGCAAGGTTAATAATCTCGGTTTTAAACGGAAGTTCAGTAGCAGTATCAGTTACAATATCAAACCTAGTAGGTTGTCTAAGATATGTGATAGCAACATCAGTAATCACAAACGTATCATCCATATCTACTAAAACCCTATTACTTTCTATCGTACATATAGGATGAATGTGTCTATTAAGACGATTGTGATATGTTTGAAGCATATCCCTACGCTGAACATCAGAAACTAAATCCATACCGGCAGATTTGCTCTCTCGCACCTTTGTAACCACTCCGTCAGAAGTGATAACCTCGTATAAGCCCGAATAACGCTTGTAGTCAAATTGTACTAACTTAATAGTATATTTATCTCCAACTACAATTAGCTGTGGCGTATCGAAGTAAAACACTAGTGATTCGGGGTAATACTCGTTATTGTAGCGTTCATAAGTCACATTGTAACCTTTTCGCAGCAATATGGAGAGCATATAGTTGATATATTCAAATAGACCCTCTTTACGATAGATCTTAGCAGGATAATGAAACGTAACGGTATCATTACCGATTTGAATAACGAAATCTTCTATATAACCGGGAATAGTTTTAAATAGTTCACTGATATTAACAACGTAAATCCTAGTAGTAACAGATTCAGTTGCTCGATAACGTTTAAACTTATCATATATAACACTTGCATCATAAGAGACACCATGTAGGTAATTCGCAGGCAAAAAAGCGAAGCCTCTATTACCCTCATTTGCTAGAAGGTAAAGAGGACTTCTATATGTAGTCTTTAGCACCTGCAAATCATCGTAATAACGACCAGTCTCTTCAAAGGCTTTAATCTTTTGCGTAAGCAGTACGTCAATAGCTTCATTAAGAGCAATATCAATATACTGCGGACGAATAGATTCTTGCCTATTAGCATTAATCTGCTGAATCTTATCGTTTACAGCAATATGTGCTTCTTTACAACTACTATACATACTGACACTATTTTATTAGTTTATAACCGAAGCTTTATAAGCAGTGAAAAGTTGTGCTTTATATTCAACATTTTCAGGAGCAGCTAAGAAAGCCATAACCCCCTCAACGGAAGAACCAAGAACTACTTCCGGACGCACAGTATCAAAGTAATTATCACCGTCTTTCGTAATGACTTGAGCAGCGAGTAACTTATAGACTTGTGCCATTGCTTCTACATTCTTGTTATCAAACAGAGAAATAAACGCATCTGCATTCGTTTGAGAAAGTTCAGCTACAGCTGTCTGCAAATCTCCATGTTCCATTTTAATAATCTGTAGAGTATCAGCAGGAGCATTACAGATAAGCATATTTCTAATACGTTTATAAGAAGACTCATCACCTGTGAACAACTGAGCCAACTTAGTAGCAGTATTAACAACAGCTTTAGTCTTAGCATCTTTCATACGCTTAACATCTTCGATGCTATGTAAGTAAAACCGAATGTTAGTAGATTTCTCAACATCTTCCGGTTTATTAGCAACAGTAGAAGTAAGCAGAGCAAGACGCCAAAGAATATAATCTTGCGGCTTAATAGGAGTCATGTACATATACAGATTCTCTTCATGAACCGCAGTACCTTCACCAAAGAGCATAGCATCAAAGATAGCTTTCTCTAATTTATTCGGAGCAACCTCAGTATTAATACTGTTTTTTTTAGCCCAATCAAGAATAGCATTACGTTTAACAGGATCGTTAAGAGAAAATTCCCAACCAGTTTCAAGCTCATAACCTTGAGCGGGAACTTCAACAGTTGAGTTTTTAAGATGCTTCAAAACGAGGTCTTGAAAATTTACATTGCGACTATCAGCAGAAGCTCCAATGATCGTAGGAAGTATAGAAGCCATTTCAGCAGTTTTACTAGATAGAGTAAGAACCGCTTTAATGCTCGGACCGAAAATAGTATTAAAAGCACCAATACTTTTCTGATTCACGACTTGAAACATAGTCGGATTCAGCTTTAACGCTAAGGTTATTTTGCGTGAGTATATCATATAGTTTATACTTTAGTAAGTTTATACTTTACAATAATCGTAATGTACGCTTATTCAAAAATCATTTCAGCCCAGAAAGAAGTAGTACCATTAAGCATATTGATACCTTGTGAAGACATAACCTCATAAGTAGCAATATCCTCTCTAGTAGATAACATCTTACTATAAGCACCCCATTCTTTAGGTAGCGGAGTAATACCTTGATAAACACCGTACAAATATTCACGACCCTCTTCACAAACCAACTGAATATTTGCTTCACCACTCGTGTTATCAATAGAGTGATCCAAGAACACCATTGTATAAGAGGTAACAGGGAAGCCACCATACATACGACCATTCTTACGATCCATTTCGGCACGAGAACCGGTATCAAACAAATCTACAACCTTAACAGAAACGGTAGCTCCGGAATAGTGCTTATACTGATTGAAGTATGCACCATAAGAAAGGATACCACCACGGCTTTGAATCTCCTCAGAACCTAACTTATCAAAATAACCATTTCCGATAGCTTCATTCTTAATACACTGTTGGAACATTTTAGAACCACCTTTACCGGTATAAAGAACGATATTTTTGTTACTCAAATCAATATCGTTACGAACTTCAAAGATACGAGAAAGAATCATATCAATAAGCTCGATAGTCATGAATGAGTATTCGAAGTAGTTACCGAATGCGATAAGAATATCACGAACACCAGCACCACGAGGAATAGGTTTGTTTGAATGTTTTTCTTGATTATGAATAACACCGTTAATATCACGGTTATAAGCAGAGAACCACAAATCCTCTTCTAACAAACGTCTACGCATGAACTCAAACTGACGCATTTCATAAGGCATCCAAAGAGTACCTTTAGAACCATCATCATAATCAAGTTCAAACTCGGTTACAATATTAGCAATGTTACCGGTAATAATTTTGGAGAATCTATGGAAACCAAATTGATTAGTCATTTCACTCCAAGATTCAGCAGTAGAACGAGAACCAGTAGATAATTCACCGGCAATCGTAGGAGCACCCATACCCCAATATTTACCTCTCTCAAAATTGCTGAGATCAATAAACTCATCAGGATTACCACCAAGGATAATCATTTCATAGATATATCCACCGGAAGCAGTCTGCTCACCATCGGTCTGCATACGAACCATGTGCTTTCCGTCAGGAGTAATAGCAGAATACTGATAAGGAATCCAGTTATCTTGGAACTCCGCTTTGAAAGACATAAACCCTTTACCGGGGGTTTGAGTAGGCGTAATCAAACGCACAATCGGGGAAGTGACAGTAGGTTTCCCCATAATCTTCCATTTATACTGAGTATCACCAGCATTAATAGGTTTCTTACGAGAGATATTCCCTTGACCTTCCGTAAGAGAAAGAAGAGGGAATTGATTACTGTTCCTACCCCAAAGATAAGTAAGAGACTTATTCAAATCGACAGCACCAAGAACATTAAAGTTCAATAGCATATCGGCATCAGAGTAAATCTCTTTGGAATACTGTTTTTTTCCAATTTCTCTAAGCATAGTTACGATAATTATTTATTTGAATCAATAATACCACCCGGAACAATAGGACGTCTATTAGGATTAACTTTAGTACCGCCACCTTGAGTGGATACCTTAACTTTAGGTTTACCACTAGAAGTAATGTTCAAACGACGAACAGCTTCTTGTCGTATAGATGCAGCAGCTAACTGACTAATATCAGCACCTAACAAGTTACGAAGTGCTACCATAGCGAACGTTTCATTATCAGCAAGCATATCAAAAACATCTTTCTGAGCTTGCGTATAGAAATCACCATTAACTTCAACAACAGGAGCTGTTAGATACTTAACAATATCTTTACGAGAAAGAATTTGTTCTTTACCATTAACAGTTCTTTTAACACCTGCTGTTGGAATTGCAAGACCTCCGATAGTACCTTTATTAACGATCTTATCGTATAAAGAATCAGGAACGTTAAGCACTTTAGCTTTACCATTCTCATCATAGGTAATACCGTAGGCTTTATCAAGAGCTTCTTGAGCAGCTTGATATTCGGCTTCTTGCCTAGCATTTGCAGCTTCAATCTCATGTCTCTGAGCATTGGCAAGATAATCAAGACTCTCTTTAGCAGTTTCAGCTAATACTTTATCAGCTTTAGAAAAACGAATAATACGTTCGATTTGAGCATCAGAAGTACCTTTACGTTTTTCAGCAGAACGAATAACAGCTTCTAACTGATCATCTGATTTATCTTCAAGGGTCATTGTAGTCCAATCAACATGATTAGCAAAACCCTCAAGAGAACCATACGTTTGTTTGTAAAGAGTAGCTTGATAAATATCCGGATTAGTACGGAAGAAATTGTTGATAGCTTCACTTTCAGCTTGACGTTTAGCAAGCTCTGCAATATCAGCATCACGTTGAGCAAGACCTTCAACAGTCATTTCATATTGCTTAGGCGTACCATCAGCATTTACCGGAGTTAAACCAGAAATAGCAGAAATAGCAGAAACATCTATAGTTTCATCTTGAGTTTCAGCAGCAGCAAACTCATCTAACTGAGCTTTAGTGTAAACAATCTCTCCGTCTTTAACGGCATTACCGTCAGCATCAAGATCATACTCAACATCACCGTCATCGGTAGTAAGAACAATCTTAGTAGGAGTTTCAGTTTCAGTTTCAGTTTTTTGAGTAGCAGTTTTAGCAGCTTCTTCTTCAGCTTTACGTTTAGCTTCTTCTTCTTCTGCTTTCTTACGTTCTTCTTCTGCTTTAGTAGCTTCTTCTGTTTCTTTAGCAGTTTTAGCAGCTTGTTCAGCAGCTATCTCTTCCGCAGTTTTAGTAGTATTACTATCAGTAATACCACCGGGAACAATAGGCTTTGGCATAATGTTTTATCTTTTATAAATTAAGTTATAACAGTGGCAAATGTAATAATAATATATGTATTAAAAATGGCATTAGAAATATTATTAGAAACAGCATTAGTACCGCCTATCACACGGCTCTCTGAAATTCCAATTAATTTATGCCATTTTAAGGCTTAAATGAAGACCTCTGACGAACCCAAATTTCAATCGATATAGTTGTTCAATTCAACAAAAATAAGAGCCTACATTAAGACTTCTGTGGCTTATTGGTGTTAATACGATTCATGCGCTTTTGTTCCTCAAACTTGGCACGTTCCAGATTAACTCTATCAATATCTAAGTTTAACTTAGTCATTTTAAGATAATCATCAAGAGTACTACCATTAGCTTCATCTTCACTAATATAATCATTACCGTTCTTATCTACTTGAAGTTTAGCATCAGTAATAATAATATTAGTAAGATTAGTGTCAGCAGCAATAGCTTCTTTAGAATCGCGATCAAGTTGAGTTTGTTCAGCTTCAAATTTACGTTGAGCTTCCGCATTAGCAGCACGAGTTTGTTCAATCTCAGCATCCCACTTCTTCTGAATCTCTTCTTTTTGAAGTTCAAATTGACGTTGAGCTTCGGCAGCTTCTTTAATATATTTACGTAAAGAAGCAACGTTATGATTACAAACAGCTTCAGCAGCTACATCGTAATTTCCATTTTGAGCAGCACCAAAAGCAATCTCTTCAAGCTTACGTACTTGTTCATTAAGTTCAGCAGAGTTACCAACAAAGATACCTAAATTAGAATTAACAAAGTCAGTACCATTTACACGAACTTGAACAATCTCATTGGTATTAGAATCTACATAAGAACCTTCATAGCCATCAATCCAAGCAATTTTAGCAGCATCAAGATTAGCCATCATATCACGAGAGCGGAAGCAATCAAAGATTTTAAGTGACCACACAGATCCCATTAGAGCCTGATTAAGTCCCATCTCAGTAACAGCTTTACCAGCACGAGCTTGAATATCTCCTGCACGCTGATCGTTCATATTAGCAAGTTCATACGCTTCTTGCTTAATAGACTGCTTAATTTGATTAATAGTCGTAAGATAATTAATCATTGTAGTATTAGCAATCTCTTTAATAGCTTGAAGTGATGCTTGTTGCTTAGCTATTTCACTATCATCAAATACAAGAGTACCATCTCGATTAGCTGCATCAAGACGCTCTTCCATAGTCATATCTTTAGTATCAGCTAAGAAACTTTCAGGTATCAATAGCCATGATCGGAATTTACTAATAGTACGTTCCTCAACTAAAGTATAAAGACGATAAAGAGCAAGATAAGGTAATAAGCGATAAGGAATAGGTTTAGGATTATTAAGAAGCATCAAACGACTTAAACCATTATAAGGTAATTTACAATGATTAAGATTATTCACTTCTTCACGTTGAACAATGATAGGTTGAGATTTAGTATATACACCCCAATCTTTATCACCAAAACGATAAGCTTCCCAACATTGAAGAACCCAAGTATATTCAATATCAATATCACCAAGAGTAGTATCTAAGACATAATCTTCATCAACAATCTTTTGCTCAATCTCACCATAAGCATTAGTGTAAGTAAGAACACCCCGCTTCATAGGAACCTTAAAAACACAATGACGAGCTTTGAGGACCCCGGTAGAGGGCAAGGAGTGGTACGGAGCAGCATTCTGCGCATCAATCGTAGGATTAAAAGCAATCTCACGAGAACGAAGCATAACAGGAGTAACTGTATATTCACCCGTACTTTCATGATTATGAATTATATCTTTGATATAAGCAATATCTCTTTTAGAAAGAACTTCTTGATATTCACCAATTATATCATTGATGTTAATATCAAACTCTCGCATCCCATAATCATCATCTTCAACAAAAAGATTACCACTATCAATTCGATAATACTCAAGAGGAGAAATAATTTCAAAAATAACATCATTGTATCTTACATCACGATAAGAATAAACGCTTTCAGTACAGAACCAATAATAGAAAGCTTGAATATATTTCTCATCAGCTTTAATAAGGGAATTAAGAAGATTAAGAGTTTTCTGACCACGATCAGCTTCTTCATCAATCCAATCCTTAGCAGCTTGTTTCATAAAGTCTTCAGCAGATGGAAGATCTTTAGAAGGCTCACCGGTTTGAACACCGTTAGCATTCATGATGTTTATAAATTGCTGACGAAGAAGACCATCAAGAGCAACACGAAGATCAGCGTTACGTCTAGTGACAACATCAATATCGGCATTATAAACTTGGTAGTTATTATAGGTGTTAATGAACTCTCCTATATATTTCTCTTTAATAGGAGTAATAAAATCAACATCTCTAATTTTACCGGGCAAATCTTCTTTTCTACCATTAACGGAGTTGTAGGTCGCCATTACATATTTGTAAGTAGATTCATCTACAATCCCATTCGCAGCGTCAAGAAAGGCTTTAATATCTGCTTTATCATTATTAGAATGAGCAGTAGCAATAACCCAATCACACATAGCCTTAGTCCAAACAGCTCCACGCTTAGTAGCTTCCGAAGCAAAGACATCAGGCTTTTCTAAAGAATTAGGAATCTTAGAAGCATCCATTTAACGACGATTTAAACGATTTGCAATACGTCTGTCATTATTCTCTGTATTACCTTCAACAAGACGCTTAGTATTTAAAGAATCTGCAAGAAAGACATACATAGCAACAATAGCAGCACTAATATGGTCGAAGTTACCTTCAGCAGTAAATCTCTGACACTCTAGAAGCAATCGAACACTACTAATAGACTTAAGTCTACGAATAGGTTTACCATCAGCAGTATATGAAAGAGGTTCATAAATAAACTCCTTTAGCATACGAAGACCATTATATTTCTTATCACCATCACCAATTACAATACCATAATCATTATTGTTAGGATTAGTCAATTTACGAGTATTGGCATTGGTTGGGTCAAGCATTAAGTAACGTCTAAGTTTATATTTAATAAAGTTAGAAACAGTCTCACCAGTACCAGCTTCCGGACAACATTCAGCATTATACATAAGACACATACCCATAGTGACTATATCATTTTGCTCCATTGTGTCCAAACGCCCTATATATTCGCATACAAGCAGTTTTTGATTTGGATATGGAGTAATAGTATTACTACGCATCCATACTTGTGCAGAATAAAGAGAATGTTTATCTGTTACGTCTTTTTGAGCCTTATCTACCTTATACGCATCCACACTAACAAAATATAAATCTTTAGGCACTTCACCATTCACTAAGAACGGACGATAGTACATTCTAACACAACCGTGAGTATCATCACGAGAACCATGCGGAACTTGATTAACAAACTCATGGAATCTACCTTTACCAAATATATCACGTTTAATACATTCAGCTTTCGGTATAAATTCAGCTTTATTAGAATTACCTAAATCATTAACGACAATCCAACCATCTTGAAAGAATCTAGTAGCATTGTCATTAATTAAATCTGAAACGTGTAGATTAAGTTCAGGAGAAGCGAACATATTCTCTGTTGTATTAATGAACGCTTCGGCAGGAGTATTAGCACGTTGTGCTTTATAGATTATATGAGTTTCACTATCATTATTATGAAAATGATTCTCTTTATCTTGTTTATCCCAAGCATAAGCAGTGAATATAATTGAATTACCACGTTCAACATAAGGTTCACAATCCCATACTTGTGGAAAGAAGAAACCACATACTTCATGACGTTTATTAATATCCCAAACGTTTTCCATGCAAAGCATCTTATTCATTTTGGGATTATAAAAGGCTTTACTAAATGCAGCCCAGTTAGCACCTTTAGTACCACCCGTACCATAAACACGAATAGTACCAACAGATATAGCACCAGATTCTGTATTAGATAAAGTAACGTCAAGAGCTTTTTGGAGGTTAGGGCAATTGTGAAAAATAGTAAAATCTTCTAAAAGACATAGACTATCACCATCAACTTCAAAACCATAATATTCATCTTTACCAATAGATTCAATATCAAATCTACATTCAAGAGGATTTTTTTGTAAAGCTGTATATTCAGGACATTGTTTACGTTTAACTTTAGTTGGAATAATCCAACCTTTACTAAGAAGAAATATACGATAATAAGTACAACCATTAACAACTTTTGTTTTAACAGTAGTTTTAATACCTAAACTTCTAGCTATATAAACAATACCTGCTGTAACAGATTCAAGTTTTTGAATAATTTCAAAATTATGCTTTCTAGCATCATAATTACCATCAGTATCAATAATACCAGCTAGAAATTGCAAACGAGATTCTCTATCTGTACAAATATAATTTTTAGGTATAAATTTATTATCTTTTACACCCATAGCATCAAGAGCTTGTCTAAACCAATTTAAAGAACAATCTTTTTTAGTAAATGAAATTCGTTTAGCAAGTTTACTTGTACTATGATTATAAATATTACAAACTAAATTATTAGCGTTTGCAAATTCTTTCAAAGCATCTATAACCTCAATATCAGGATTTGTAAATCTAGCAGAATCTTTGTCGCCATCTCCTATCCATAATCCAAATATATAAGGGTCAATAAGGACATCTTTATGTTCAAATTTGATACCATTTACTTTTTCAAGAGCATAGCATTCACGCCATCTAGGATGTAAAGATAAAGTTTTAATATGATTTGGAGCTGTAATTAACTCTTCTCTAACTATATTACCATAAGCTTTGCGATATATAGTACGAATCGGATGTTTGCTATTAACAATATGTTCAATACCATTTTCAGGAATAACTTTATACATATTATCAATACCATGCGTTGTAGCTAAGACAGTTCTAGGTTTACTATCAGGTCCCATAAGAACATCTCCAGCAACAATATCTTCGACATTTTTAATTGAGCCATCAAACATAATAAAACGAGTACCTTTAGCCACGCACTTACCAGCTTCCTCGAAGTCAATCTCAATAGCTTTCTTACCTACAGCAGCAGATTCATTCTTACCAATAGCAACACTATAAAGATTAGAAAGCCAACCAAAGTTTTTAAGACCTTTAGTTGATACACGATAACCCATCAGTATATCATCAATAGCTTCTGAAATGTAACCTCTTTTCCAAAACGTATGTTCCTCAAAATGGTCAAGACATTTCTTAGCCATAAACGTAGTAGCACCTTTATCTGTAAGATAAGCTAATTGGTCAGCAGCAAGAGTTACCGTAACATTCGGAAATAAGTTAATTGTATTTGCAGCTTGACTACCACGTTTATATGAGAAACCTTTACGACGAGCTTTAGCCTTAGTAAGATGAAACTTATTATTAGCAATAAACTCATCTATTTTAAAGTTCCAATAGTCACCATCCCAATAACGAGGAAAACCCATAACAGTTTCAACGTGTTCAGCACCTTCACGTTTAAGTCTTGCACGTTCTTTATCATTAGGTGTACGTTCAATACGACCATAATTAAGATAAGTATAATGCGCACCGGTTATACGTAAAGGTTGAAGTAAACTTTCACGTTCCTCATCAGTAGTATTAGCATCAAAGAACTTAGGAATATCTTTATAATAAAGTTTAGCTTTAATAAAAACACCTTTCTTACGACGAGATGTTTCTCTTTGCCAAAATGATTCATAAGCCGGAGTACTAGGGTCATAATCACAATACGTACCATATTCATCAAAAGTATCAGCAGCTTTAGAAAGTCTTTCTATATTAATAACAATGAAATCAATATTCATAAGAATACCACCAGAGTTACCAATAAGAAAATCATTATCCGGATCATATAAAGGCTTATTAGTAATATAACTAATACCTTCAGATGCTTTCGGATATTTACTTTTATCTTCACAGAGATAATCTATAAAAGGAATATCTCCACGTTTATAGCCCCATTTATTCTCAGGAGCAGCATTGATACCATCACAACTATTTTTCCAATAAGCATGAATAAACATAAAGTTATCAATAGCATCTTGTGAAAACTCATATTTACTATTCATAGCTTAATCAATCATATCTATTCCACCACCAACACCATTATCTATATTGTTATGCACATCCATTGAAGCAGCAAGCTCTTTACCACCACGAACAATAGTTTTCTTGAGTTTAGACTTAACGTAATTATCTTCCGCTTCTTTAAGTTCAGCAATAAGTTTAGGTAAGTCTTTACCCATCTTCGTAATCTCACGCATATAACCGAGCATACCACCGATCTCTTCTTTAGTAAAAGAGTCTTTCTTTAGGTCATTACGAAGATTCTTATTCATAACAGCCATAAGATCTTTACCAGCTTGAAGAGCATTAACAGTTTCAAAGAACATCTGTCCAACATAATTGATATTATGCTCAACAAGCCAATTGATAGCTTCAATCATATCTTTAGTTGGTCTAAAGTCTGAATTAAGTTGAGCAACCTCAATAGCATAATCAAAAGCCTTTTGATCTTTTAAACCATTACGATGAATATATCCGTCTTCATCAGCATAACAATCAATAAACTTAAATATTTTATACATAAGCTCTCTATCATTATGCCAATCATTATATATCTTAGCAAGAACAGGAACTTTAAGAATCTGCTCTATATTAAGAATAATTTTAGAACCTTCAACTAACCATACATGTAATGCCATAATCAATAATTTTATCTGTTTTATTACGAGCAACAAAAAAGCCCGTATCAACTTAATGATACGGGCAAATATAAGAATTACTTCTTAAATACAAAACATAAGAATGACAAAATAAAATCTTTATAATAACTATTACTTTACCATATATTATTAGTAATCAAATTAATAGTTTCAGTTATTTCTCTTGATACAATAATATCTTCTTCTTAATCATCAGCATCATTATAAGCATCACAGCCAACACTTAATATTTTATTTCCGATGCCTTCATCAGGAGTAACAGTTACAAATGATTTTTTTTCATAATTAATTTTATGGATTAATAATACAATCACAAATACAAATTGTAGGATCTAAAGTAGAACTCTTCATTGTAACAATAATTTCTCCTCCCAAAGATCTAATATCATCCAACATAGTTTTAACTAAATTATAATTATAAGGATTCTGATATACCAGTTGACCACCGGTAAGATAGTCATTAACAAAAGTACTTCCATCAGACGTATAAGTAAACGTTCTAGGAGAATTACCAACTACTGTTATTTCAATAGTATCAATAAACCAACCTGTAGTTATAACAACTTCCGGTCTAAATGCACCTAAATTAAAAACACCAAAATAAGTATAATTAGATGAGAGTAATCCAGTTTTAGGATAATTAAATACAGCTTCTAAAGTTTTAGAAGATTCAGTATATCTTTTTTCAAAATTCATTCCACTAACAGTACCATCAATAATAAATCCTAAATCAATAATAGGATACATTACACCTGATTGAAAAATATCTATAGTTTTAGATATCCCCCCCCCTCCAGCAACATTTAGAACTTCTGTTCTTTTCGTAGATGAAGTCGTTTTATCACAAACAATATTTAATACATTATCATTTTGCCCCGAATCAGGACTTACAGTAATAAAAGATTTTTTCATATAATATTAAATTACATTAATCAGTATAACTAAATTATCTTGTGTACCAGTTGTTTTAATAAATATAGCTATCTTTATACCCCCAGTAGTAGAAGCATCACGCGCAGAATTTATCTTTGCAACAATTTCATTAAGCTTAGCAGGAGTTATATCCATAATAGATAATACTGTACCTTCATCTTCAGAATTAGAAACAACCTCTGTAGTAAATCCATTTAAAGTTATATTACCTAAAGACTGACCAGCAGAAGTAAGATCTATAGAACTAATCACAGGATCATTAAATTCAACTTGTAAGCTAGATACATTTTTAATAATAAATAGATGTCTTGAGCTTAATATAAAATTAGCAAATTTTACATCAAACATCAAAACTGTAATAGCACCCTCATGAGTTAATTTATAAGGTTCTTGTATATTGGCATTAGAAAATATATATCCACAATCAATATAAATATAAGGATTAGGATCTTGTTCTATTGATACAGATTTAGTAATACCCCCCCCCTCAACCTTAAATGTAGCATATCTACTAACATAATTCTCATTTTTATCAGCATTAACAGATAAAGTCCCATTATTTTGGCCTGTATCTGGAGTAACTGTTATAAAAGCTTTATCCATAATTATATGTTAATTTTTAATTTTTGAAAATTGTCTCATAAATTCACAAATTTGAGTAGCATAAGCATCTACAACATATTCAATATCATTCGCATAATCTTCATTAGCTTGAACAAATAAACAGTGAACATATTCATGCCAAAACGTTTGAGTTCTTATAGAACTAAGAATATCTTTACTTCTATCTCTAAGGATAATATAGATTAAACCAAGAACGTGATCAGAAACTCCATATTGTATTCCTTGAGTAGATTGATAAGAAACCTCAGTCATATTATAGACTCTATAGATAACTGAACCAACCTTAAAACTCTTAGGATAATCAGTATTATATTCCCAATCAAAAGTAGAATCATCCCACCAATGAGTAAATAAGAAACTCAAATGAGCCATTGCAATATCATCAAGATGAGCTTTTTTGCTATTTGGAAATTCGGCATTTAAATTAAGCTCATAAGCAACAATAATAAAGAATGCTCTAACAAGTTCTCTAAGAGATGCAGTTGAATCTAAAGCATCATTGATTTGTATGATACGTTTATCAAAATCAATTTCAGTAGTTTTGACATTAGCGTGTTTAGCTATATAATCAAAAGAACCAATCTTAAAACTGACAGATGTTACTTTCTCATTTAAATCAGTAGGAAGAAAAGGATTAAGAAAAACTGTTTTTATATTAGAATCAATAAAGTTAGAAACATAACATTAAGACCAATAGAAACACCACCGATCTTAGCCCACTTAGCAGAACGACGCATATACTTCTTAAGATCTTTAATCATATCTTTATTACTCTTTTCTAGTTCAACAATAGATTGCTTATAAACGTTCGCTTGATTCGTAAGAGTATAAAGAGTATGTTTCAAACCATCAATAAGAGTATCTTGCTTAACAATAATGCTCTTTAAAGATTTACATAAAGCTGCATCATATTCACCTTGTTTAAGAAGAATTGCAATTTTACGATTATCTTCAAGAGTATATGTAATAACAGTATCTTTAAAGACTTTCAATTCTCTGCCGTATATATCGAGCGATGCTATCATCAGAAACAACATAAACATCAGAGAAGTTCTTAATATCTGTTTCATATTTAATTATAGTTTTATTTGTATTAGCTTTGAGACTATCTATAAGACGTTCTTGTTTTATAGCGTAATTCTCCAAAGCAGAAATAACCCTACCAAGAGAATCCAAAGTATGATAAGAAATATCAGTTGTCGGTATTCGTTCTTCTTCATTACATTGAATAATATTAGTAAAACATAGAGCTAAAAAAAGGAGTGCTATCAACACCCCTTTAAAATCTATTTTCATAATTTGAACTCTTTAATATTAGTAAGAGTATAAGTAAAAGAATTACCATATAAATCTTTAGCCTTATTTACCAATGGCATAAATTTATCTTCATAATCTCTAACAGATTCAAAAACTTGACAACCAGCAGAATAAAGACCGATAGTACGAATAATTTTCCACTTAGAAGCACGATGTATATTAATACCAGCCATCTCGTAACTAATACGACCAGATAAATCAAGTTTATTATCTCGGTTATTATCACGATAAAGTGGAAGAGGTTTAACTTGAACAAGTGCAGGATAATCGCCTTTATGCTTTCCAATTTTAAAGGCATTTCTAAATTGACCTTCTTTTAAAATAGCACAACCTTTAGAATTTATAGGTTTAATCAGATTTAAATCAGAAGGATCAGTAGTTATTGAAAACCAATCATAAGTCCATTTACCATTCATCTTAGGATTGGCATCATTAACTTTGTAGAATACAAGAAGAAGATCATTAAATGTACCTGTATCAACAGTATTACATCTAATACCCCAAATATTCAGATTGTAGTTACCTTTATCAAAGATAGCAAAGTCATGAACTTTAGCAATCTTACGAAGAACATCAATATTAGTCTTAGCTATGACGTCATCATAAGTAATTAAAGCATTCGTTAATTCACTCATAATTTACTTGATATTATAGTTAAACAAATTGGTATTAGCTTTACGTTCTTTATTTAATTGAGCAAGTCTATAATCACAAATGGCTTTAACCTCAGCTTTAAGATATTTAATATCAACAAAAGTAACAATCTCTTCATGTGGCATATCATCAGGAATCAAAGGATTCTCAATAGTCCTAATATGACAAAGCATATTACCAAGACATTTAAACCCCCATTGTTCAATCAGATAATCATACATACTTAATTGAAGAGAATAATGAATACCAGTAGAATCCTGTAAATGATTTATAGGAAACAACATAGTTTCATTAGTAACAATGTACTTATCCAAGTCAATAGTACCATCTGCTTTCTTAGCCCAATATCCACCTTCAAATTTAATAGGTGCTTTATTAGTTTTCCAATCAAGAATAAAGAACTCATCCCCTTTAACAAATAAAATATCAACAAGACCTGAAATCAAATATTCTGGATGATAAACACCAATCTCAGCATAGATCTCAAATCCCATAGAAGTCATATCCTTAATAAACTCGTAAATTTGAGGATACCTATCAGCAATACCAACAACTCGAAAATAATCAAGATCGAGTCTGCCATAACTATGAGTTCTTATAATATCATCTACTGTATAAATACGACCATCAATAAAACCATTCGCATTTAAATAGTAGTTGTTACATCTTTTCACGCATTGTTCTAGGAAATTATGCTTTTCAGTTCCCTTAGCACAAGCCTTTTCAGTTTCAATCTTCCATTCAGCAAGAATCTGTTTAACAGTCTTACCTCTATATCGAATATATTTACTATAATTTCTATGAGTAGGAGGAACAGGACGACTACCAATATTAGCACAAGCTTCAGCAATAGCTTTCCAATCCTTTTGTTCTACAAACTTACCAATAATAGTAGTAGTAGATATATACTCTCTATCAAGAGCGTCAGTATATTTATGCTTTTCCTCGTCGAAGAAGATCGGCAAGTCTCTGGGTATAATCTGCGTCATAAGCTGCTTTATCAGTAAGTTTAAGGAATAGCTTCTTTCGTAATCGTTCATAGAACGCTTTGTGACGTTCTTTCATATATTCATATGGTAAAGAAGTCATCTTATTAAAATCAAAACCACATTCAGCATAAATATCATAAGTTTCAGGATGAATCCAATGTTTACCAAAGGAAGGTATTTCAATCTCTCTATCCACACGTTGCATTGCAGTAAGAATAGACATCCACTGACTATCTGCAATATCATTTAGAAAACGTTCAAAATCTTCTTTATTACGAATAAACGTAAGGAAGTCTCTACACCAAATCTGTTCGGGAGTATAACGTTCAATAAAATGACGACCTTTTTTGGTCTTATAATACATCTTAGTAGGTTCCTTTCTTTTACGATCTACAACTGCAACCATTCTCTCATAAAGTCTCGTGACTTGAAGAGGAAATAACCTAGCACCTTTAGCCATAACAGAATTGGATTAATAAATCACACCACCAATTTGATTAAGAGAAATAAGATTACATTCCCAAAATTCAACTTTACCATCTTCACCAACAATAAGCTTACTACGATCTTTAAGACCTGGACGATTTTCGACAACTCTAAAGTTATCATCACCACCAAGAACATCAATAAGCTTTTTGTCAAGATTTTTAATCTTATGACTTAGAGGTACACCTTTACCACCATAAGACATATCAAGAACAACTTCACGTCCGAGCATATCCGGTAAAACATTATCAGGAATAGCGATACAATAAGTAGCTTTAGGAACTTCTCTATCAACTTTCATAACATCAGTTACTTCAAGCGGAGACATCTTATATTGATTTGCAATAATAACTCGACCTTCGCCAACCTTAATATTACAAAGAGAACCCGGCGCAACACAAGCTGTTTTAAGATTATTCATATCAGCTTTAATAGCTTCGATTTTAGTTTGAATTGAATCCATAGTTTAAATAATTTACTTTATAAGATAATCAATATTAATAGGTACAATCTCATAACCTCTACAAAGACCTGCGTCAGTATAAAAGGTAATATTATACAACATTAACGTAGCACTAACTGTAACAGTGTACATAGTAGTAGGTTTAAAAGGAGGACGGTCTTCAAAAGGGCAAATGACAGAAACGGGAAAATCTTTATCCAACACGTCCTCAATGTGAAACAAAGTATAAAATGAGAGTAACAGAATTACCATTAATAATAGTGGGAGTACCAACAATAGCAGCGATGTCTTCAGTTACAGCAGTAGTCAGTACTCCCGACTTCATTATGAGTAAAAGGTCACTCACAAAGATATGAATAAATTAGATATTACAAGGGATTACTTGAATATCTTTTTCTAAACCTTATATTTTTCTGTTTCAAAGGCAATATTCAATAGAAATCTCAATAGTACTAGCGTCTTCACCCGGATTTGCAGCCACGCACGCAGTGCCTTGTTCTTCTAAATGCTTCAAATCAATATGCAAAGCCTTCGCAGTACTACCATATTCATACCTTTGTCTATATACACGCACGCACGTGTGCGCTATGCAGAGCTTTGCGATATATATAAAGATATATATAAAGATTACTAAAGGTAATATCAATGACAGTATTACTACTTCAAATTCGTCCGTCCGTAATATGTATTTTAATTATATTCAAATAAACCTCTTATCACCCACCAATACTCACCTACTCATATCCCCTCTTATTACCCCCTATAGTCCCCCTCTTTTCTCCCCTTTTCTCTCCCTCTCTTTTCCTCCCTCTTCTCTCCTTTACAAAGCACCCCGAAGCTACTTAAAATAGCTTTAAATATAATAGTATTACCTTTAGTAAGTATATGCCCTTCTAAGTTCCTTTAAGTATCTTTAGTAATACTTAGAGTAACATTAAGTAAACTTAGAGTATATATAGGAGTTCCACCCCGCTCAATGCAAAATGTAACAAAGCTACGAAAAGCATCTGTAATACTTAGAGTAACAATAGTATCTTGAATAGCTTTGCAACTACCAACTCTCGGAGCTTTGTAACGATCAGCAGACCCCAGTAGGGAAGAAGGACTGGTCACGCGCGGAACGTCTGCATCATCACCCGTATTATCAGAGTTGGTATAAGCATCTTCAATGTATTTTGAATAAGCATGAGTAAGATTCATAAGTTTTGCAGTGGTAGAAGTATCTTTAGTAATATTAGAATAACCATGAGTAATAGCAAAATGTTGCTCCCTTCCACACCTATTTCCCTACTGGGGATTACAAAGCTCATCAAAGTTATTATAAATACCGGTAGTATTAATACTATTACTACTTAGAGTAACTCTGATATTACTTGTAATATTATCTGTAATAGAATCAACGTTACCACATTTCGGCTTACATTTTTGGCAAATTATACACTGAATTTTGATAATGCTTATGCTGATTGTCTTAATGTTACTCTAATTAATTTTAAAGCTAATGCAGATTGTATTGAGTATGCTTTTAGTATTACTCAAATTACTTTGAATATTAGCAAGACTTCTTATTCGATTTACATTGCAAATTCTAATACTCGAATTTGTACACAGAGTAATTTAAGTGCTTATTCTAATTCTTTTGATATTGCAATTACTCAAGGAATTTTGAATATAAGCGGGGCAGAACTTTCTATCTTTTCTATGGCTCTTATTGCACAAGCTTATCTTTATCAGTTTTCTATTGCAAATTTTAAGGCACTTTCTATTTATATTTCTATCGGTTATTCTTGGACTTCTAGTGACACTATTTATAGCTTTGAATCTTATGGTGTTTCTGTTGGTTTTGATTTTGATAATTCTAAGGCTTTTGATGATGGTTGTTTTAATAGCTTTGAAGACGGTGTTGCTGAACTTTAGGTTGGGCGTGAAAGTCTGTGTACGGGGACCTCCTTATACGACAGCACCCCCTTGTAATGCTTGGGGGAATGCCCCCGTCAATGATTCATGAGGAATGATTTTCCGAATTGGAACTGCAATTTTCCATAGAGATGTTGCAGTTATAATTTCTATTATCTCACGACTATCTCCGCTTGATAGCATAGATTTAATTAAAATAAATATTAATTTTGAACCTCACGATGCTAAGGTGAATCGTATCTATCTTATGAATACAATGATTAATGCTCCTGAAGTTAAGAAGATGAGTGCAATTGTGTTGAATGCAATTGTTGTTCTTAAAGACACAGAAGATTATCAAGATCGTTATCTGATTGATTGCAATGATCTAGAAGGTAATACTATTGAACGCTTGTTCATTGGTAAGAAGATCTTTGATAAGATCGATGGTCTTGTTGGTAAGATTATTGATGTAGTCTATAAAGATTGCATAGCTGATGTTACTCAGTATATTGATGATGAGGACATCAATGAAGAGGTGAAGTTTCACACGACTACACACAAACAAGTAGTTGATGTTGTTAAGACTAATGATATTAACTTGTTGATTGCTTGTGCTAAGCATGGTATTAAGGATATGTATAATGAATTAAAAGAGTTAAACAAATGAGAGTATTAAAGACGTTAGTGAAGTGCATCATCATATTGGTGGTGCTCTTCTTATTATCAGCTGCTGAGAGTTTAGCTGATTGGTTTGCATCAGTTATTGATGGTGAAGTGTTCATTGGATTTCTATTAGGAGTTGTAATTGCAATTACTATTGCATCTATTATTAAACCTGATAAATTTGATTAAGTTATGAGTGATTATTATGAAGTTAATGGTGAAGATTCTATTGAGATTAATCCTTTTACTGAGGCATTATTAGATGAATTAGAATCTTAATGTGTTAAGAGTAGTGCTATTAGTGCTACTCTTATTTTTTTAAGACCCTACAAACTCCGTCTAATCAACACGACTAAACCCCTTATTGTAATTGGCGGTCGTGGTGATCGTCCTAGAAATTCTAATACTTAAAGTTATGGCAGATGAATTAAAGAATCCAGTGAGACGTTCAGTTATCGGTGAAATTATCTCTATTAAAGAGATCAACAAAGACGACTTTAAAGAAGGTAAATTTCGGCATAATTGTCGGATTGTTCGTGTTGATCCTCTGAATGGTGCCCCACTTGTTGATGTTTACATCACTAATGATCAGTATGATAAATACGGTCTTAATGCGATTATATTCGCAGGTAATGTTGTGAACTTTAGCATTGATGAGAACATCGCAGGTGAGACCGGTTATATTGATCCTAATACCAAAGACTGGACGCATCACGAGAAAACACTCAACAGCTTTGCAGGTGCTGACAATGTTGGTAGCTTAGGTCTTATCGGTGTATTCGGTAAACTTGGTGTTGGTGCGGATATTGTTTCTGGCTTCATCAAGAACATCGAGACAGCTCGTAAGCAACGTGAAGCTGTTGCTAAGCCTAAAGCAGTTGAAGCTGTTGCTACTGAACAAGCAGAAGAAGCTGCGTAAATTCCGTGAGGTGGTGCTGAGTATACTCTCAGTGCTGCCTCTTCTTTTTGTTACTTAATTAATCCGACTAATGATCATGAAATTACACGTTATTTATAAAGGTCAAACTGTTGATATTTCTTATGATTTACTTTACATCAATACTAATGAAGTGAATGTAAGATTCTCTAATTCAAATGCACAGAGTTGTAAATTTTTAACACAATATCTTGAAGCTAATCGTCTTGATTATGTTCTTAAAGATAGAGAAGACTATAAGGAGATTGTCACACTTCCGGATATATTTGCACTTACTCTAAATACAAAAGGTGCATATCGTTCTCCGGTTATTAAAGATAATCTCTATGATGCTATTATTAAACGCAGTAATGACATCGAGTTAACTCATAATACTATTAGAGAATTTAAGCGTAATGTTAAGATAATTAATGCTAAGCTTGCTGATATGCAAGATGATTTAAGTAAATCTGAATATGCTCGAGGCATTGATAATATTACTAAAGAAATACTTGAATTTAAACGCTGTAAACAGCTTGAAGCCTTAGCATTAACAGAAGAACATTTTGATGTTTCACGTGAAACACTGCCGATAGTTGAGACGCTGGAAGTGGCTTACGAAGTATCGACGTTGTTCAAACTTGAAGACTTTGCGAAGCTTCTATATATTTACAGGTATTTGAAAGATCAATCGAAATTGTCTAAGAAATATCAGAAGGTATATGATGTATTAGACAAATTAGAGAAGTATATGTACCCGGAATATGTTAAAGAAGTTGAAGCATTAGGACAGAATTTATTTGCTGAATTGCAAGAGAAAGCTGCGAAATGGGCGGAGAATGAACTGAATATTAGTGAGTGGATACGGGAGAAATGTAGGCAGTTTGGATTTGAGGTTGAGAGTGAGGATGAGAGTGAGGATGAGGAGTAGAAATGGGATTTGTAGCAGCATCTCCACAACCATTCGTAACAGCGTCTTCAAAACGTCTTCAAAAACCGCGATGCGACTTCTAAGTATTGCAAATTAAATTCAGAGTATTTCATACAGAGAACCGAAAACTGTAAAAAGTTTAGAATTAACTGTATAAAAGATACAATTAAAAGCTTTGAATTTATATGCAGAATATCAGTAGTAATTGCAAATTAAAATCAAAGTGTTAAACACAGAGCAATGAAAGTCGTAGAAAGTTTTGAATTAGAATCTGAATTTGCAGAAATAAAATCTGCAAAGCTATGCTAGTAATTGCAAATTAAAATCAAAGTGTCGCAAGCCGTGAACCAAAAGCAATAAAAAGTTTTGAATTAGCATTAGAATGTATGCAATTAAAATCTGCAAAGTATTAGCACTATTTGCAAATTAAATGCAGAATGCTAAATTCAGAGCAATGCAATATGCAAAGAATTTTGAATTAGAATCAGAAAAGATGCAATTAAAGCCTAGAATTTATATGCAAAGCATTAGCACTAGATTCAGAATTAATTCAAATACTCACAAGTCTCAACCTTGAATATCAGAATTATTTAAATTAGAATCAGAATAAGTATTCGCAAAACTCTTAATATTTGCAATTGTATCAATGTTATATTTAGTATAATTAATGCAGAATAAAGCAATTTGAATATAATTAAGAGTATGGAGTATAAAGTATACAGTATTCAGTGAGCTATTAAATGCTTTAGAAATATTCGCAGAAATATTCGCAATAAATCCTAAGCATATTCAAAACAATTCATATTAACATTCCAAATATCAAAATACTTCGGATTAGCATCAATATGATTTGAAGTAAACTTAGATATTTTTAGATTAATTATTTAAGCTTTGTAACTAATACTATATTTCATTGAATTTATAGTATTAGTTTCATTTAAAACATTAAGCGTATGGTAGTATATATTAAAGACCGAATAACAGATGAAATCATAGCAGTAACTTATGATGTATTCGTAGTATATGGAAACGAATTAATATTCACTAAACAGAAAGCAGCAAAAGCTATTGCAAATAATTTAAGTGATTCAATATTATTCTTAGTACATAGAGAAGCAAAGCACTTTATCTCGTATTCAGCAGAAATTGATCAATCAATTGTAACATTAAATAAGAATTTAATTGCAGTTGCAATGGACAGTGGAAACAAAGAGTATGAGATAAATCACTTAGAGTATAAAAACCAATTAGAACAATGGAAACATGACATCGAGAACTCTAAGAATAATTGTAACTGATATTGAAGCAGAATGGTTAGTTCCAGTAACAGCATCAATATCATGGGTAGATTACCAATTAGTTCTTAAATTAACATCGTCACGAACAAGACACGGGGTACAAGAGTTTCTTAGAAGAAACAACATACCTGTAACAGAATTCGTAGATGAAAAAGAATTAATAGTAGATCCGAGTGAATTACAAGAAGTATCTATAAAAGAATCCAATATAACAACAAAGGAGCTTTTAGAGAGACTAAATGACGATGAGTATTAATCTTAATATTATCAATAATGGTTATAAGATTAACTATAGTATGTGTAAGATATAATGTGACAATGGAAATATTGTGTCACAAAGATACCGAATGTATAGTATCAGATGAAACAATAGAAATAAAAGCAACATCAGATAAAGTAAGAAATAAAATCAAAGATTTTTGTAAATTCGCAAGAATAAGTATAAAAGAATATCCAATTATTCATAAACTTGTAATATCAAGAGAATCAAAGAAGATATTCGTAAAGACTTTTAACAATCAGTAGAGCTTTCCAATCCCCAATAGGGAACAAGGACTGGAAGGAGCAGCATTCAGCATCCCTATAGTAATAACTTTAGAAATGGAAGATTATTTTACAACAGAAGAAATAGTAGGAGCATTAGTATTCATATTTTTAGCAATTGTACCTCCATTAATATTGGAGTATCGAGAGAAACATCGTAAGTAGTATTAATATTAATATTTAATAATTATGACATTTATAGGATTTTTAGCTGTAGTATTAATATTATTTCTATTATTCCGTTTGTATATATACAATCTCGAATCAGAAGAACGTAAAAAGAAATATGAGAAGAAGCCTATAAAAATTAATGAGGAATCTCATGTTCAATTTCATTATTTTGATGAAGAGGATAATTGTATAGAAGATTATGAAGAATATACGAATCGTATGCAAGAAATATGGGGATATGATCCGTATAATGTTGAACCAACAGAAAGTTATTGTGAAAAAGCAATACATATAGAATAATATTAAATTGCATTACCATTATGAGAAAGAAACTTCTCACAACCAAAGAAATTAAAAGATATATCAAGACACATGATACGATAGAAGAAATATTGTATTGTTTAGTGTTTTTCTTAGTACCATTTGTATTTTACTTAGCAGCACATTTCAAATATTTATTTGACTATGTGGATGATGATGAACTTCAAGTGTACTTAGAAGCTGAAAAGAGATATTCAGCAGCAACAAGAATATGGTTATTGGCAATAATAGCAATACTCTTAGTAATACTGATAGTAAAGATTTGATCGCCATATATTGAGAATGAGCCTTTGTTTAATGGAGATGACCTCTCGGTTGTCTCCATATAATTAAGGTCACAGAAGGCAAATTCAAACGTTTTAAATGGCATTTTCAAGTCTGACTTCCGGTATGGTAAAATCGGTTATAAATAAAAGTAAACGCAAATTTTTATGTTTGTAATAGTAGCATCAAGTGCAAAATCAGATATTGAATCAAAGGAATGTGTATGTTTAGCTAAAGTAGACAAAATAGAAACATACTTTGATAAAACAAGAGTTACATTCGCATCATTAGACGCAAAGAATGATGCAGAATATGAATTAGAAGGAGCAGATGTAAACTATGAATTTGTGACTTCATTAACATTAGAATTTAAACAAACACAAATAATCGCAATAATGCCTTAAAAGATGTATATACAAATAAAATCAAAATCATGTACAACATCAGTAATTGCTGTTATATCTATGAAAGAAAAAGATCTCAATGAGATAGAAATAAAATTCAAAGATAAAGAAGCATTAAAGTTAGCAAGACTAAACTTATCTAACGTAGGTTTAACTGTATCCGAACGTGCGTTTAAAAGAATGAGAATAAAAGGATACAAACAGTTATTAATTAAATAAATTGTAATTATGGAAGTACAAGTAGCACAAGTGAACAAAACAACCATCAAGGATGTTATTAGTATTCGTAGTAATGATGCTAATAACGCAATAGTTGTATTTAAAGATGCAGCAGCATTTAATACAGCTAAAAAGATATTATCATCAGCTAAGATGAAGTTTATACCATTACACATAACACCGATGTTGTATTTACCACAAGGTACAGCATTACTCGTAACAGTGTGAGTATATGGAATATTCTAAAGAGTTTCTATCTCAATTTAAAGTAGATGCAACAAACTATACGTATGTGCCAGTTGATAATCAACCACACGTAGTACCACTTATAAGAAAAGGTACAACAAAAAAGTTTGAAGCATTGGTATATGCAGAAGAATCATCTTTACGAGCATTTCAATGTGCAGCAATACAATGTGATTTAAAGTTATTACAAGACTGTCAAGGGTGTCGATGTTTGCCGGGTGGACGTAAAGATGGAAAAGCCGTAGTATTTAAAATAGAATACATTTATCAAGTGCATGAACAGTGATATATTTAAACCTAGCTTGCTTCCAGATAAGGACAAGACCGAGTTTGTAAAGCAAGTGCAGCAAGAGTACAAGCACATAGGTTCAATAAAATATAGACTGGGTTCAACATTATGGCAATTTAACACAGAAACGGGAGAATTAAAACTCGCAAAAGTAACAGTTAAAGAGCAATTAGTATGAACGTCTAAAGGTGATTGTACTAAGAAGACACGTAGCGTCATTTACGAGGACAAATGCGTTTACGTGCAGGCGTTAAATAGAAAGAACGCTGAAAAGAAGATCCTCAGATTTATTAACAATGTAATTAGAAAAAGACAAGAGAATCAATGATTGTACATTTTATTATTTTATTATTTACAATAGCATTACTAATTGTATTAGTTATGTTTTTAGTGGATTCAATAGGTTATATGTATTATCACCGAATGGAAATGGTTTGGTACGTTCAAATGATGATAGCATTAGTGTTATCACTATTTATTTTAGGTGGAATCGTATTAATTGCATTTGCAATTGAATCATTTTGTTCGGTTGTAGGTCTATTGCAAGACGCATCTGTAACTGCATTATCACCGAGATAAGTGCTTGATTATTAGGTTAAGTCAAAATTAATGCTTATCTTTGTAGGCTTTATGATGTTTGAGTTTCAAACGTAGTTATTAATCTATTTATTAATCTTTCTTATTATATGGCAAAAAAGAAAAATCTAAAGGCATTTGTTATTCAACAAAGTGATATTGATAAGGCTATTAATTATCACTTAGATAAAGACGATAAAGATCATAGATATCTTGCTGATTGTTTAGAGCGTGAAATGTTTTACAGTTATTGCTTGGAAACTATTCATCGTTCTGTTCGTCCGTGGGATGGCTTTCGGAAGATATTGAATACTGTTGTTGATAGTTTGTTTTGTGATATGCCTACGATTACAATTAAAACAATTGCAATTGACGGTACTATTACGTTCCGAACTGCTCAATGTAATGGTGTGAGATAATGAGTGGTGAATGCAGTAATTGCGAATCTAAACAGCGTAGGGGTAATGATCTTCGTTGTCTAGTTTGTATTTATTTCAATCCTGCAATATTTAATAAAGGTTTTACTAATGTTAAATCACAGCATTTTATTACTAAAATTGAGAAAGCAATTGAAGATGCTAAAGTCTTCCGAGATAAGGCTAAGATTGCTGATTTACGATTTAAAGTTAAAAATGTTGATGAAATTCTTAATTCAAATAATAATTCTCGTACATTTCAAGAGATATTTGATGATAAGAAAGAGCATTGGCAAAAACTTGGACTTAATATTGCAGATATATGTGGATTTGAAGATGCACATAAAGAAGTTTCTGAAGTTCATGAAAGTGATAAAGGTAATTTCTATTTTACATTTCCATGTTCTACAAGACTTAGAAATAAATATGTTCGCATTTATGGAACTGATATTTCGACGAGAGCTGCTATTGAAAAGATGTACCCTGATACTGATTATGTTCAATATGATTCTGTAGAATGGAATACTCCTAATAAATATACTCGTCGTAAACCTTGTGATTGTTATACAGAATGGATATAGAAAAAGCTTTTGAGAGTATTCAAAATAATCTCATTGTTACTAGAGAACGTGAGAATTGTATGACTAATAATTGTCCTTGCTGTGGTGAACATAAATTTAGTATCGATATTAAAAGTACAGTTAATAGCTGCTTAAATTGTGGTTATACTGTTATGCTTAATAAAGGTCATATTGAGAGATTTAAAGGACAAGGTGTATTTGCATTATCTCGTGGAGCTAAAGGTGGTATCTTTTCAATTGTTGAAGGTGGATGGGAAGCTGCAATTGAAACACTACCTAAAGCTGTTGCAAATGCGTTTGATTGTACGATTAATGAACTTGATTATTGTATTCTTCATTCTGTTAAAGATGATAAAGTAGTTACTATTGATTTTAAAGGTATGCTCTAAGTTCCGCCCCGTTCCAGTCCTATCTCCCTACTGGGGTCTGGAAATGCTACGTGGAGTGATGCTAATACTAAAGTATATATTATGACTGAAATAGACTTTGTTGTTGGTGATAGAGTTGTTACCTCTAGGGGAATCTATGGTACTATTGTATCTATTGATGAAAGTGCTGATACTTCTCAAGTTAATATTGGTAGCAAAACTGTCACTCTGTATAATAATCAGTTATGGTTGGTTAAGAATCGAATTTCTGTTGTTTGTTATTATACAGATGGTTATGAAAATTATAATAGGCTTGTTACACTTCCTAAACAGTTTAAACTATATGACTTTACTAAGCCATTAGATAATGAATTGTTGGATTATTGTAAAAAGGCTATTACTAAAAGTGTTAAAGGTATTTTTACGATTACGAAAATTGAAATTTAAATATGAAAGCAAATCTTACTTATTCTCTTATCTCTGCTGATTTAAAGCAAGGAATGTATTTGTTGATCAATGATCATCTTGGTTATGTTAGTCGTATGAATGGCGATGAAGTGATTATTTCGTTTTATTTCGAAGACGATAAAGTTATTAAGCTTGCTAAGCAAACTATGACTCGTGAAAATGCTATTCGTACTTATGGCGAATCTGTGATCAAGTTGATTGCAATTGTTGATGGGAATCCTATTTCCATTAATCATCAGAATTATAAGAAGATTTTTACTCCTATGCTTACATTTGCTAAAGGTGCAGAAGAATCTTATATTGGTGAATTTATTCGTACTAAAGAAGGTCGCAATCCTCTATATGGTGAAGTATCTCCGGTTTATTCTATGCTTAAAAGTGGTGATACTGTTACTATTACAAGTCTTGAAGTTGTTGATCGTTACAGTTTGTATGATTCTACCAAAAGACTTGTTAAAGTCAAAGAAAAGAAATCCGGTTCTAAATTCTTAGTTACTCGTATTGATGATGAGAAAGAAGAACTTCTTGTTAATCGTAACGATGTAACTCTTGGTGAAAAAGATAAATATGATTTATTTAATGTTATGAATTTTGATGCGTTAAAGAATCTCATTGCAAGCGGTGAAGCAAAGACTGTTGAAGCTAAAGGTAAAACAAAATCTGAAGCTAATCCTAATGGTAATGCTTTTTATCGTTTGCATAAGAGCAAATGGAAAGCTACTTATAGTAAACTTGAAGGTCAAGATCATTATCAGTGGCTTGCTGTTCGTGAAGAAGATGAAGCAAACAATGAAGCTAAACTCGTTATTCCTATCTCTGTTCCTATTACAAATATTCCGAAACATCAATTCAGTGGTTTCGATAATGAGTATTGGATTCCGGGTACAATTCGTGAAATGAATCAAGCTAAGGCTGATCTTAAGAATTTTGTTCCTTTTAGAGAAGGTCCTCCGATCTTTGGTAAACTTACTACTACTGTTCTCAATGGTAAAGAGTTTACTTACTTTCTTCTTGATAACATTAAACAAGAATCTGTTAATCACTACATCTTTAAGCATCGGGATATTACCGAGGAACGCCGGAGTGAATTAACCATTAAGAAGCTGCCTACGCTTTAATACAAGCTCGTAGAGGCACTTTTGTATTGAAATAAACCAATTGGTTCACTTTAATACAAAGTGTCTCTATGGGTCTAAAATGAGCCAAAATGAGGATAGTTAAAATTGAAGTGCCTGTTTATAGGTATGCTGAACTTAGTGATAGTGCTAAAGAAGCTGCTAAAAGTAATATTCTTAGTATTACACGTAATGCTCAAGATTTCACTGATTCTGTTAAGCATACTCTTGATGTTTTAGGTATTGAAGAAGCCGAGGTTTATTATAGTCTTGGTAATTGTCAAGGGGATGGTCTTTGTTTCACTGGTAGTATTACATGGAATAAAGCTATTGAGATTCTTTATATCAAAGAGAGTATTGCTAAGCTAGATAAAGACTTTATTAAGTCTTGTGAAGATTGTATTTATTCTATTAATTTCTATAAATTTAATAGAATGTATAATCATTGTAATACAGTTACTGTTGAATTTGAAGATAGTAGCTGGATGTATGCTGAGGATTTTACTAAGCTTAAAGATATATTTCTTACTTGGTATAAAGCTCTTTGTGGTAAGTTTGAACATCAAGGTTATAAATGGTTTTATGAGATTAGTGAAGAAGATGTTGTTGAGTATTGTGATAATAACGATATAGAATTTACAGCTAATGGAGACGTCTTTGTTGAACCTACTTAAACCTTATGAAGATATTAGTATTGCTTTTCAACGTTATCTTCTCCAAGTCACTAATGGTAGTGGTAATTTTATTGAGTTTGCTACTACGTTATCTTGGCGTATGCAGTTGGGAATGGTTTTGGAATTTCTCGATATTGTTTATGATGTCACAATTTCTATATTCCCTAACGGAGGAGCTGTTATCAAAAGTATTAACGGAAGACAAATGGTTGCTGATGTGTATACAACTACTGAACCTGTCCACCCGCTTGTTCGTTATTACAATACTATTGATGTTGCTTGTAAATACATTTTAAAACCTTTTTAGTATGATTAAAATTAAACTGGTTGGTCAAGAGCTTAGTGGTAATCTTTATATTACTGAAAGAGATACTTATATTATAGATACAAATTTTTCTAAGAGTAAAGATACGTCTCGTATGAGTTTGCATACTCTTAGTTGGAATAATCCTGATGGTGATCCTAATAAAGCTCTTAAATCTGAAAAATTTGTTGTTGTAGATGAGTTCTGATTTTAATAAAGATGCACTACTTAGGTCTGCCAAACGTATTAACGTTTCTTATTTTAAAGAACAACAAGAAGATGCTATTAATGCTATTTGGCAATGGTGGCAATCACAATCTATAAGTTTTACTCTTAGTGGTTATGCTGGTACTGGTAAAGCTCTTCTTGATGATACTAAGGTATTAACTATTAATGGTTGGCACAGCATAGGAGATATAAAAGTAGGTGATAAAGTAGCAGTTCCTACAGGTGGATTTTACCCTGTATCTGCTGTTTATCATCATTCGAATAGACCTCTTTATAAAATTATTTTTAAAGATGGTAGATCTATTATTTGTGATGAGAATCACTTATGGCAAGTTCGTAGTAAAAGACTTATTCAAAAGTATCATGAGTCTAATGGAGATTATACTAGATATAGTTATACTAAAACAACTAAAGAACTTTATGATGAATTAAAAGATTGTATTGTAGGTAAAGTTGGTTATAAGTATGCTATACCCTTGTGTGTATCTCCGGGTTTTACTAAAAGTTTTGTTATACACCCTTATGTATTAGGTGTGTTATTAGGTGACGGTGTTTTAACTAATAATTTAGCTAAACATATTAATACTCGTTTATATATAAGTTCTAATGAAAAAGATATTATAGAAAAAATTGCTAATATATTACAATGTTCTTATGATTGGCATAATAATTCTAATTTTACCAATTCTATTTATGGTGATAATATTCCTAAAATTGATGAAGCTTTAAGAAATTATAATCTTAGATGTACTTCTATTAATAAATATATCCCGAAAGAATATTTATTTGCTGATATTGATCAAAGATTAGATTTACTTAAAGGTCTTATTGATACTGATGGTCATATTAAAGCTAAAGGTCAAGTTAGTTATTCTACTATATCTAAACAATTAAAAGATGATATTATTACACTTTGTAATAGTTTAGGTATTTGTGCTACAGTTTATGAAGATACTAGAAAAGATAATATATGTTATGATATACGAATTATCACAAATGATATTATATTTTCTAGCAAAAAACATTTTAAAATTTATAATGAGGTTATATCTAAAACAAAACATTGGAATGATCATTTGTTTATTACTTCTATTGAAACTTTAAACAAAACAGGTAACACAACTTGTATAAGTGTTGATCATAAAGATCATTTATACATTGCTGAAAATTATATAGTGACTCATAATACTTTTATCATGCGTCATCTTGTACGTTATTTGATAATTGAAAAGGTTTGTGTTACAGCTCCAACTCATAAAGCTCTTCGAGTTCTTGAAAATAGTTCCGGTAAGAAAGGTATGACCATTCAATCTCTATGTGGTCTTAGACCTGATGTAGATATTGAAGATTATAACATTGAAAATCCCTCTTTTAAGGTTATAGGTGAACAGAAAATGAGAGGTTATAGACTTGTCATTATTGATGAATGTTCTATGATTAATCCGGGTCTGTTTAATTTACTTATAAAGACGGCTATTCAGTGTCGATGTAAGCTGCTCTTTCTGGGAGACGAGCTACAGATACCATATGTGGTAAAACGAATGAAAGGTGAAGAAGAAGATACTTATAATCGTATTAGTCCTTCTTTTACTCATACTGATGTTCAATTTCGTTTAACTCAAATTGTTAGACAAGAAGCTGGTAATCCTTTGCTTGAATTGTTTGGTATTATTCGCTCTGATTTGATTAATGGTACTGCTAATTTCTATCAGTATATTCTTCAAACTCGTGAAGCCGTTAATGCTCAAGGTGAAGGTTTTACTATTATGAATAAACTTGATTTCCGTAATAAGGTTATTGAAATGTTTAGTTCTGATAACTTTAGTAAGGATATTAATTATGTTCGACTTATTGCTTTTACTAATGATTGTATTGGTTTTTGGAATACCTTTATTCGTGATGGTGTTCTGAACAATCCTCAAGGTATGATAACAAAAGATGATATGTTTACTGCATATCGTACTGTATTTGATGAATACAAATCTCCTATCATTATTAACAGTGAAGATTATGTTGTTCATGATGTTCGGTATTATGTAGCAGATAATGGTCTTGCCTGTTATTGTATTACATTAAGATCTGCATTTGATGGTAAGGTTACTCCTATGTTTAAGATTATTGATTTTTGGAATTCTAATAACATGGATAACTTCGGTGCTATGCTAAATGCAATTCATTATAAAGCTCTTACTGGTACTGATCGTAGTAGATGGTTTAGATACTTTAGATTTAAGGATATTCATCTTACTATGACCGACTATAGACTCAATTCTGCTAACAAGAATAGACTTGTTGCTAAAGATATTGATTATGGTTATGGTATAACCGCACATAAGAGTCAGGGTTCTACCTTTGAAAATGTTTGTATTGATCTTGATGATATTATCTATTTTCAAACCAAGTGGGGTAAGCGTATTAGACGTAACTCTGCTGAAGCTCTTAGACTTCTTTATGTTGCTATGAGTAGAGCTACTAAACATGCTTATTTAAAATTATGAGTAAAAATATTATACTTAGTGAAAAACATGGAGTTAATCCAAGTATTACTGTTTGTCCTATTTGTGGCAAAGAAATAGATATTGCTTTATTAGGTAAACTTAAAGGAGATGAAGAAGCTCCTAGAAAAATTATAGGAGATCTTTGTGATGATTGCATTTCTAAATTAGGTAATGATAAAATTTATATTCTTACTATAGATGATCAAGGATATGGTACAAAAGGTATTATTATTAAAAGATCTGCACTTAATATTCCTGTTAAGGGTTATATGACTCTTATGAAAGAAAATGAATTTGATAAAGTATTTAAACATTAAATTATGCTTATAACCGAAGATCAAATTCAAGATATAGATAAGATTTATGTCTTGAAAGAATGCTGGGCAGCTCCTTGTGGTATGGATAGTAATCAACGTATTATTCATAATCGTTGGATGGTTCCTATTACTTGGGTTGCTGAGCAATGTTCTATGAGTGCTGTTCAAGTTCTCGAAGAACATTTGTTTGCTAGTGGTTTAAATGTTGATACTGTTGGTAAGATGGAATTCCTTAAAGCTAGAGCTAATCTTAAGGGATATGATCTTACTGCTGTTGTTTGTTCAACTCTGAAATACGAAGACGGAACTTCTGTTTATGCCGATACTACCGAAGAAGACAGAAAATAGATTGCCAATTTCTACAGATGTTTTGATTAATGGTATTGCTTTGACCATTACTAGATGTACGTTTCAAGAATATAAGATGAAGTATAATATAACTTCTGATGAATTTGATGATCTTGATAAAGGTTATGAATGTGTTTATAATCCTTATCATATTATATTTATACCTGATATTATGGCTATTGATATGTTTGATTTGTGAGGTGCAGATGCTCCGCTCCCTACCACTCCTTCATCCCTACTGGGGTTTGCAAAGTTTTACTAAATGTTATTGATATGGCATTAACTAAAAAAGAATATGACGCATTAGGTGAAGCTGAATACATGATTGATGATGCTCTTGTTATAGCCGCACCTATTACTTTTGGTGGATTTTGTGAAAAATATGATTTTGATTCTAAAGAATATGATTTTGATTTTGACGGTTATGATGTTGAAATCTCTATTGTTGCTGAGAATCCTCGTCATATATTTTTTCCTCGTAACTTATTTGAAGCTATTTCTGCTAAAAGTAATTACTGATGCAAACGAGATTTTCTAATATGTTTGAAGATACGTCTGATGAATTACGTGAAGATGATTATTGTGATAAGTGTGATCTATGTGTGCGGAACTCTCTAATCCCCAGTAGGGGACAAGGACTGGAAGGGAGCGGAACTATCCTACATTTAGTTGCTGCTCCTAGTCCAGCTGATAGAAAGACTAAATACGTACTTAGTGGTAACACAGGTAAATTCATTAGACGTATTCTTGAAGATAAGAAATTACTTGCTTTATCGTATATTACTTCTGTTGTCAAATGTGGTACATCTCAGACTATTAATGCGAAAGCTATTGCTGAATGTTTTCCTAGACTTCAAAGAGAGATTGCTAGAGTTGAACCTAGTATGTTCATAACTTATGGTAAAGATCCATATTTTATTGTTAGTGGAGGTAAAGCTTTTCCTAAAGGTGGGGAAGGTATTGATGTGCTTCCTAATGGTAAGATACATATTTATACTATGAGTCTTGAATATATGCGTAAGAATAATGATTATAGTTATCTTGATCGTGCGTATGATACTGCTGTTATTGCTTATCGTAAATTTGTTAATCAATGGATTATTTTAAAATAAATGACTGTTAATAAATCATCAACTACCAGTTGGATATACGATATTGAATGTTATCCCAATATGTTTGAGGTTGCCTTTATTCCTTACGGTATTCCTCAAGACGTTATTGATTTATATATTGCTGCTGATATAGCTAAGAATAAAGAAGATAAACGTCTTATTCTTGAAGCTATGGGGGCTAAGACTTTTATTATTTATAGAGCTTATCATGAAGATAAATTTGAACGTCAAAATATGACACCTACTTCATGGGATGATTCTAATAATATTAGTAGTGGTATTGAAGGTCTTTATATGTTTTTTAAATCTCATAAAATTATCATTGGTTATAATAGTTTTAACTATGATATGACTATGCTTGATATATTCATTCATTATGCTCCTACATTTGATTGGAAGACCGGTCTTCGTGAAGATACTTATGGTAGGAAGCAACATATAACTGAATTTCTATTCGAGCATTCTCAGAAAGCTGTTGATAAGGATATGGGTGGTAAAACGTATCGTAGACTTCTTGATTTTTATAAAGGTCGTAGATATTTCCGTCCTTTTACCGATTTTGATATTCAAAAGATTCTATATCTTGATGCTACATTTGTTGCTCTTAAAGCTGTTATGATAGTTCTGAAATGGTATCGTATTCAAGATTTACCTATTCATTGGAGTTATCGTATTAAACGTGATGAGATAGCACTTGTAACAGATTATAATATTAATGATGTTCTTGGTACTGATGCGCTTGTTAAGAATCAACAGAAAGAACTTGATCTTCGTGCTAAACTAAGTGAGATGTATGCTATTGATCTGCGTAATATGTCTCGTAGTTCTATTGGTAAGAATCTAATGACTAAATTCTATTCTGAATGGTCAGGTATGCCATCTTATGAGTTTGTTGATCTTAGAACTGAACGTAGTGCTGTGCCTATTGGTAAAGTTGTCAAAGATAGTATTCAATTTAAGACTCCTTTTTATAGGAAGATTCTTGAATCTATTCAGAGATATAGTATTTATATTGGCCTTGGTAGTCCTAAGCAAAGTGAACTTAAACGTGAATCTATTGCTAATGGGATCGTTGTTACTACGTGGAGGAAGAGTTTTCAATCTTTAGAATTTCTTTCTCATGATAAGGGTTATACAATGGCAAAAGGTGGTCTTCATAGTAAAGATGATCCTCGTGTCATTTGGGCTGAATCTGATGAAATTCTTGCTGACCCGGACGTAAGTGAGTTGGCGTCCTAACTCCTCTAATTGCGGGAATACTGTTAAAACTAATATTACTAAATATCGCAGTGATGTAGATATGGCTATCGTGAAAATGAATAGGTATAGTAAAAAGATATTAGTGTTGGGGAATCCGCAACGAAGCATCTTATTAAAGATGTGTGTTCATCGACTATCACGAAAGTGAGTACTCCTACTTATAGTAGTGGGGAAACGGGGAGAATCAATTTCTAGGATACATTCTATAGGATATAATTTGTAATTTCAGTATTTAGATTGTATCTTTATATTATTAATATTAAAATTTATATTGCTATGGAAAATTTTAAAAGAAGTACAGATTTTATTAATTATGGGACTTTTAGTAAACTTAAAGGTCAAGGTGTATATCAAATAAGATGTATTGAAGAAAATAAATGTTATATTGGTTCTTCTAAAGATTGTCAAGAAAGAGTTCAAAAACATTTTTCTGAATTACGTTTTAATAGACATACAAATAAACGTTTACAAGAAGCATTTAATAAATATGGTATAGAAGGATTTATTTATTCGATTGTTTTATATGTAGCTAAAGAAGAAGATTTATTAGATAAAGAAACTGAATATCAAATTAAAATTGGTATTGATAATCTTTATAATGATAAAATTACAGGATATTATATATCTGATGAATTAAAAGCTCGTTATGCTAATATAGATCAATCTTATAAACATACTCTTGAATATCGTATGAAACTTGCATCTAGTCGACAAAATAATAAAATTGCTAGATGCGATTATGCTACTGGAAAAATTCTTTATGTTTATGAAAATTTTGTTCATCTTAAAGAAGCTAATCCTAATGTTAAACGTAGTACTTTACTTTCTGCTTGTAATGGTAATAAAAAATCAGCTTATGGTTATAAGTGGAAATATGTTCCTATGGATATTCCTACAGGAGAATATCATGAAATTGATTAAGATATAGTCAGTTGAGGTAATGGTACTAAACCTCGAGCAACTCTATGTACCCTTCATTTATTGTTGAATATGGTGTTAGTCCTCATCATTTATCTTCAAAAGTGTTTTTAGGTATTGTTGAATGGCTTAGAACGACTCGACTTGATGCAAAACATAGTGGTCGTAAATTAGAAGCTGATGCTCTTAAGATTGTTATTAATCGTATTTATGGTGCATTAAATGATGCTATGGATTATTTATATGATCCTGAATGTACTTATACTGTTACTATCAATCTTCAATTACTTTTATGTAATCTTATAGAAGCATTTGAACTTAATAATTTTGATGTTCTTTCTGCTAATACAGATGGTCTTCTTGTAAGACTTCCTATTTCTAGAAAAGATACCTTTAAACATATTTGTAAAGAATGGGAAGATTATAGTAAGCTTACTCTTGAAACTGAAAAATTTGAAAAGTATTGTAGAAGTGCTGTTAATGATTATATTGCTGTTGGATATGGTTTCTATGATGCTTTACAAGAATATAATCGTTGTGGTGTATGGATTGATTCTAAAAGTAATACTTACACTACACGTCAAGCTATTGAAGATAAATTTATTAAGTTTAAAGGTTATTTTCTTCAAGACCCTGAATATAATAAAGGTTTTGTTTATCCTGTTGTTAAGAAAGCTCTTAAAGAATATTTCCTTTATGGTGTTGATATTACTGAATTTATTAGAAATTATATCAATACTTCTCGTACTGCCATTTATGATTACTGTTTTAGTCAGAAAGTTGCTGGTAAATATACTACAATTTATAAGACAGTTAGAGATGGTAAACCTGTTTATATTAAGTGTCAAAAGCATAATCGTTTTTATATTTGTAAAAGTGGTGGAGGTGCTATAACAAAAGCTATTGTTCCTGATTCTGATAATATAGCGTATGGTGATGATATTAGTGGAATAGTTGTTGAAGAAGAGAAGTCGCTTGTTGCTGATCAGAGAGTAGCTTTATTTAATGATTACGAATATAAAGAAGATTATAATCTTAATTATGGTTTTTATATTAATGAAGCCTATAAGATTCTTTATGGTAATGGCAAAACAGGTAAAGGTGAACGTCGTGGTATTAACAATAATAGTAATAACTTGTTTGGTTGGTAAGATATGAAGAGAGATAGAGCTGTTATTTATAAAGATTTTTATACCAATAAATTCTCAGCTGTTAAAGCTGTTATTGTTGTGTATTTAGATGCTGCCTTTGAAGATTTCTTTAATCAATATCCTTTCAATAGTAAGAACTTTAAAGATTACGACCATGATAAGATGCTTAAACATATTGTTTTTGATCTTTGTCGTATCATGGGTGATGCTGGCTTTAGGTTATATGAATTATTAACTGATTATGTTGATGATGTATATAATCGTAATGAGATAGAACAATGCGCTAGAGCTGTTCTTGATAATATTAAACTTACAGATGTTAATTAAGATAGATGAAAGATTACGATATTTCTGAAAAATATAAGCGTATTTATCAGGGTATTCTTAAATGGAAACAAGCTGGTTATAAAGGTCTATTTCAATATACTGAACGTATTGATATTCCTCTTGTAATTAGTGAGGTTATTCAGCATGTAGCTAATCAAGTCGAAGCTGATCCTTATGTTCACATTGTAGTTCCTGATATTAAAACGAAGGATTCTCTTCGTAAACGTATTGTTCATACAGGTGTAGTTATAGATTTACTTAAAGATTTTATTGATCGTATCACTAAAACTTGTAAAGGTAAAGATATGCTATATGCTGATACGTTTGTGATGCTTGATTGTACAAATGAAGCTTATCATAAAGATGATATTTATTTCAAGAAATTGAAGAAAGTAGCTGCTGATAGGTTTTTATTTGTTACTACGAAAAAGATTCCGGTTAATATGTTAAAAGCGTTTACTGCTTGTGGTATTCCGGTTGTTGATACTATAACTAAAGGTATGGCTTTGGAAGAAGGTTGGATTTCTCCTTATGTTATATATAATGTTGGTATTGAGTTTACAAGTGAAGAAAAAGAGTTATATAAACAGCTTACTGAACAAATCTCTTTTATGCTTTCTATATTTAAAGGTAAAGCTAAGATGGTAAATTATGAATTTAGGAAGTTTACTCATCTACGTATGAATATGGTAGAAGATGATATGGCTCTTATTAAAGCTTGTCACATGGGTGTTAATTATGTAAATAATTTTACTGATAAAGTAGAGCATATACATAGTGAAACAGTACGTAATATGGTTGCTGAAGTTATGGGTTGGAAAGCTAATCTTGATCTTTCTAATGACTATAATAAGCAAGTAGAAATGTATTGGAATCCCGATAATATACTCACTCGTACTAAAGCATTTAGTGATGCTATTGAGAAACGTTTAGAGTTATATAATAATAATCTTAATAAGAGAGAAGCTATTGCTACTGCTATTAAGAATATTAAAGGTAAAGGACTTGTTTTAAGTAAGACTCGTTCTATTACTAATTTTGTTGAGACTTTGGATTACTGTATGTGTTGGTATAAAGGTATGACTTCTAGGATTTGTTATGATTTCAATGGTCAGCCTTATACTTATACTACTGGTGCCAAGAAAGGTGAACCTAAAGTATTTGGTGATATTGGTATCCGAAAAGAATGTTTAAAGCATCTTGAACATGGTGATGTTTCTGTTATTGCTACAGATGAAGTTGCTAATGTGGTTTTTGATGTTGAGGATCTTACTACAATTATATGTACCTCTCCATATTGCAACCCATTTAAGACCATTTCCGACAAGAAAGAGGAACAACCATACATAAATAAGCCTACTATTATAATATGGCTTTATATGCAAGATTTCGCACTCAATTCGGACGATTACCGCACGTCAAAAGAGAAAGAAAAGCTCATTGATGCACAGAGTAAATTTACTACTGATATTGTCTGGACTAACGGCATTAAAGATGTTAAATTTTAATTTTTGATGATTTAGTGCTTACTATTGTTTCACACGTCAAAAATATTATCTACTTTTACCAATGGAAAATAAAGACAAAGAAAACGACAAAATGAGTGAAGAGGTTATTACAAATGATGCTACGAAAGACGGTGCTAATGCTACTACTAATAAAGGTGAAGTTGTAAAAGCTAATAGTGGAGCTGTTGCACAAGCAAATAAAGATGTAATTACTCGTAATCTCGCTGTTCTTGGTGAATATAGAACTTTTGCTGAAAGTCTTATAAATACTGATCTTGGTGCGAGATTTAAAGAAAATGTAACTAAAGATGGAACTGTCACTGAAGTTATTAACATTGATAACATGGTTACTTGTTTATTAACTGGGCAGGAATTAGGTCTTTCTCCTATGACTTCTCTAGCTTATGGTCGTAATCTTAATCTCGACGCTATTCAAAAGGTTGAACTTGGTAAAACTCTTGGTCTTTCTGTTACCGCTTCTTTAAAGAATATATTCTGTTTTGAAAGTGGTGGTACTAGACAAGTTTATACGGGAATTAATGTTGTTGAAGGTTGTCTTAATAAACATCATATTGATATTGAGATTGACGAAGACTTTGTTCCCGTATATGAATATTTTAATGTTCAGCTAAGTAAACCTATTATTGAATTTAAACCTGAACGTCACATTGATATTGATGAATATAATGATGATTATGTTCGTAAAATGATGGCGGAACAAGGTATGATTCCTGTTACTCGTATTGTTAAGACTTATCGTACAACGGTTACTCTTGTTCGTAAAGGTAAAAGAACTACAATTTCTTATACTCTTCAAGAAGCTATTGACGCTGGTCTTAAATCGGGTAAAAACTCAATTACCGGTGCTGATGTTAAAGGTAAAGATAATTGGGATAAACACACTCGTTCTCTTATGAGAAAAATGGCGATTATGATCGCTGCTCGTATCTGCGCTAATGATATTCTTAACGGAATGTATTGTGATGTTGAACTTAAAGATGTTAAATCTATCAATGATGATTATGTTGATGTTCAATATGTAGAAGCAGATGATAACGCAAATTATTAAAGAATAAATACCGTTTGTGGTAGTGATATTGCAAACATCTATCTTACATAAACTATTAATAAAGTTAAAGTCATGGAAAAATTTAATTTTGATTTCTTGAAAGCTGGTATCAATGAAGGTCGTTTTGAAACTGTAGCTAAAGCTGCTAAAGTGAGTGATGAAATTCGTCCTGAGTTGGTGGTGAACATCTCCATTAACAAGATGTGTATTAACGGTCTTGCATCTAAGATGCTTAACATTGAAACAGGCGACTATATGAAAGCTATGGTCTTGACTGCTGATCAATGTGAGAACGATGTGAACAAGAAGTTCTTCATCATGGTTTCTAAAGTGAAAACTGACGACATGATGACTCTTGCTGCTGTCGGTAAAGCTAAAGGTGTTGGTCGTAAATTGTTCTGCTCTTACGCAGCTTGTTACTCTCAATTCTTGCAGAACACATCAGATGCACAAGCTATCACAGCTGATAAGTTGGCTGAACTTGGCTATGCTTACGGAATTGATAAGAAAGATTCTGAGGGTAAATCTTATACGAAGTATACCGCTAACCGCGAGGTTCACTACGAATTGGTTGATACCGGTATCGACTATCCGAACTCTGACGGCTCTATGTTACGTATCTGGGCTTGTGTGAACGCACAGATTATCGACCGTCCTTACGATCCGTCTGTTGAAGCTGAAACTGCTGCTGATGATGCAGAAAATAAGAAAGCTGATACACTGGAAACTATAGCCGATACCGTAGATGCTGAAATTGCTGCTAATGCATCGAAAGAAGCACCTGCTGCTCAAGAAACCACTGGTGACGGGGATGATATTTAATCTATATCCGTGACAACACATTGCTTAGCTAAGCAAATCTATCTTACAAAAAGAGGAACTATTAAGGTTCCTCTTTTTTTTACTCTTTAAATTACTTATAAAATGAGTGAAGTTAATAAAAGTCAAGCTGCTGTCGGAGTTATTAATTTTGGTGAGGTTGTAGTTACCCAAGACAAGAAGTTTAAACCTCGTGAAGAGTTCAACAATTTGTGTCAGGCACATCTCGTATCTGTTGAGATCAAAGAAACCGAAACTCCTAAAGTAGATGAGAACGGTGTTGCATCTACCTATGAGTATGCCGGTATTCCTGTACCAACTATTGTTTTCCGTTATAAAGAAGAACCTGTTCCCGGTGATGAAGTTGATCGGTTTTATACTGATTCTTTCCGTATCGTCACTACTCGCAAAACTGACGGAACCGCTGTAGATGTTAAAACGTTTACCTCTTTGATTACGGAAGCGTACCGGAATTGTCGTCACCGTCTCGATGCTTATATCGGTTGTCCTAACTTCGTTGAACCCGGCTTTCCTCAACCTATTGATATGAACGCTGATATTAACGGTCGTATCGCTCAATGGAAAGCATTTTGTGAGTTTTTTGTTAAAGCATTCAATGTTGGCAAAGAGGGTAAACCTGTATTCTTAGATGAAAAGGGTGAACCTATTGTTGTTTGGATGAAGCTTCTTGCTCATTATGGTGATCGTAAGTATCTTTGTACTCCGGGCTTTGTTGGTCAAGGTTATGTTGAACGTGTTATTAACGGCAAAAAACCTTCAATTGAGATTCTTCCTGGTGAGACTGTTGAACTCTCTAAAGATGCTGATAAAGACGAGAAACCTGCTGGTGCAGCCGCTGAAGCTGGCGTTGCTATGGATTACGGTTCCGGTCAAGGCGTTAATGCTGATGCAATTAATGCTTTAAAGAATCGTTATGCTGGTAATGGTGGTACTCCGGGTAAATATTAAGATGTAACTTAGATTTTTGAAGAGGGTAGAGCAATCTATCCTCTTTTTTTGTGTCTATTGGTTTTGTGCATAGTGTTGCTAACGCTCCGCACGTGACCTCACCTTGTTCCCTACTGGGGATTGCAAATGCTACAAAAGATGTAAATATGTGGAGTACAAGTGATAAGGATTATATTTTGAATACACTTGATCAAGTACATATTTATTCTGTCTTTCTTAATGTTCCTGAAACAGAGATAAATAATTGTATTTGTTTACGCAATTATAAAATCTCTAATCCTCTTCGTTATGATCCTAATCCTTCAGTTAGTTTTAAATGGTATGGTAATAAGCTGATATTTCGTGATTTTGCTGATTATCGTTATCGTGGTGATGTATTTGAAATTGTTGGTCTAGTTCTTAAAAAGAATTGTACTAACAATAAAGACTTCGTTGAAATATGTTCTAATATCATCGAATATGCTTCTGATGTTCTTAATGATTCACCTTATGTTAATCGTGTATATCAAGCTCAGAATAAGATTATCAATAATGAATTTCGTGTTATTACAACTGTAAATCGTAAAATGATTTTTTATGATTATAGGTATTATAATCAATTTGGTGTTACTAATGATCTCGTAGATAAATACGTGAAAGCTGTTGAATCTTTTAAGATTGATGGTATTAGTAATCCATATTATTATACTCGTCATGATCCTTGTTATGAATATCAAGTTAATGATGGTTGTATTAAACTCTATTTTCCATTTAGAAATAAGCATACTGCTAATCGTTTCATTACTAATAATAAGTGTCCTCTTGAAAATCTTGAGACTTTAACTGATACTAATTATAAGTTGATTGTTAAATCTCAAAAGGATAAACTATTGATGTTACGAATACTGAGAGAGTTGAGAATTAATGATGTTGGAGTTTATGTGATTGCAAGTGAAACTGCTAAACTTCCTGATGATATTGTTGATGTTTTACGAAAGACTACTAGGATTCAAGTTTATGTTATGCTTGACACTGATAATACTGGTCTTACTTCCGCTATCGAATATGAAAAGAATTATAGCTTTATTGCTTTGTTCATGACTAAAGGTTATAGTGCTAAAGATCCTACAGATTTAGTTCGTATTACAGATTACAACTTCGTTAAGAAAAAGTTTGCTAATATGTATTTAAATGAGATCGTAAATGGTAAAAAAGGAGAAGTTGTGCCCTGATGCACAACGGCTATTATGTGAGGGTGTTCCTCTTAGAGCTTTAGGGGATGGTACTAGGTACTTTTTATATCCTATGAATAAGACTGATTATAACATTGTTATTGATGCTGTTAAACAGCTTCGCGAAGCTATGAGTAAGATGTCTTATCAAAATGCTCAAATTAAACTAAATCAATTCGTTCATACTTGGGGTTTTAATCCTTTTAAAGAAGGTGCATTTATGGGCGAAACTAAGATTAAGTCTGATGAGGACTTTAAAATTGTTGAAACTCTCTTTGAAGTTGTTCAAGGTAAACTTCACAATAAACAAGCATTAACTGGTAGTTATCAATGTTTCTGTCATAAGAACTTTAAAACTATTGCTTATGCTCCTCATAAGACTATTCGTGATTCATGGAATTGTATGCTAATTGCATATAATAATCCTACACATTGTATTGTTTTATCTCATAATGTTGATGAAGATGGCAACCGTATATGGGGATGATAACGTTACTACTCTTTACAAGCGTGATGCACTGGGGCGTATCGTGTTTTGGAGGATTGAGACTGACGGAAGCCACGAGAGGGTGTCATACGGCTTGTTTGAGCGACTTTCAGATGTCGGACAGGTAATTGTATCAGCTTCAACAAAGACTTCTTATAAGAGCCAAATCAAGCGTAAAATCGATCGAGGATACAAGACGGCAGAAATGTATGGTGTTACTAGTGATATGTATGAGAGTGCTAATCAACTTCATGATCTACTAGATAACGTTATTCCTAAATTTGCTACTGATGCAAACAATGTTGATAAACCTATGAAGTGTCAAAAGTGGAAAACTGGCATTTTTGATTATTCTAATGGTGCTTTTGCTGATCCTAAGATTAATGGGGTACGTTGTACTATCAAGTATGAAGCTGTTGATAACGGTTTATTTGGTACTACTTATGAGGTTGTTATTCGTAGTAAAGAAGGTCTTCGTTATAATGTAAAACATATTGAAGATGCTTTTATGACTTATGTTTATTGTACTCCCAATTATAGAAATATTACTTTTGATGGTGAGCTTTATATTAAAGATCAAAAGAATACTACTATTGGTGGTGCTGCACGTAATCCTAAGAATCCTCTTCATAAATATCTTCAATTTGTTAATTTTGATCTTAGTATTCCTGATGTTTCTAATAGAGATCGTTATCATCTTCGTAGAGATATTTTGAATAAAGCTTGGTTAAATGCTACATCTTCAAATTCAGATGCTATTTATATTCAGTTTAAACCTGAAGAGCATGATGCTACTAAAAGTGCTAAAATAGTTTCGTTATGTTCTATCAATATAAAAGGTGATTCTGATGTTGAAGCTTATAGAGATCGTTGTATTGCAGCCGGTTATGAGGGTTGTGTTGTTCGCTCTAAGATTGCAGAATATAAATTCGGTTCTCGTCCACAAACTATGATGAAAGCTAAACAGTGTGAAGAGACTGAATGTTTGTGTTTAGATATTCTCGTTGATCCTATAACTAAAATTGTTGATGGTCATGAGGTAGTTTATAATTATGCTAAGTTCAAATGTAAGAATGATTTAAATGCTGAAACATTTGAAGTTAAGCCTACAGCTATTTATAATGGCAATACCGATAATACTATGACAAGTGATTATATTCTTAGTCATAAGAATGAATTTATCGGTAAAATGCTTGCCATTAAGTTTTATGAACGTACAGATAAGAACATTCCGTTTAATGCTAATGCTTACGGAGTTCGTGATTATGAATCTAACGATTAATTACATATAATGGAAGATATAAATCCTTTTAAAGAAGAAGAGGAAATTAAACAAGACATTCCTGTTGATAGTTCTCCTTCTAAAGCTGAAGAAGAATTATCTGCACTTGCTATTACAACTGATAAGTATAAACCTATTGTAATAAATGGTGTTTCAATTCCGTCTGTTGTTAGAACAGATGCTCCTGATAAACCATATATAGTTATAGAGCCTCGAACTGTTGCTGATTTATCTAAGGATGAAGTTGATTGGCTTAATACCAATATTAATTTCATTCTTGATGCTACAGGTGAGTTTATTCCTGTTACTAGTGGTAATCAATTTGTATTCTATCAAACTTTTTTGAAAATTCAGTATTATATTTATGCTCATAATATTCCAATTGAGTTCTTTGATGGTAACAATGAAAAAGCTCGCTATTATAAGATTTGGAATATCGGTTATTTGATCGACAATGAAAATTATGATAGTGCTTATGAACCTCAATTTCATATTTGTGTTGATAGTAACATGAGTGCTGAAGTTGAGTCTCGTGATCATGCTATTAAGATGTTTAACAGATATACTTATAATCTATTTAAGGAGGCTGTGAAACTTATAGATTATAAAGTTCCTAAAGGTAGTTCTTTAGCTATTGCTAAATGTTCTGCAAGACTTATATTTGATACTATTGAAGATTTTGAAGCTTGGATTAAAGATAGTGTTATCCCAGCTACAGAAGCTCCTACGGATAATAATATTCTTTCATTCTTCCCTAAACTCAACCCTTTGTATCTAAATTCTAAAGTTAGAACAACTGATACGTTTAGTTTCTATGCTAATCCTAAAGCGTGGATTGCTCAGAATGAAGCTGGTAATACTTATAAAGCTAAGTTTAATATTTTAATGTTCCCTGAGTTTATTGGAGCTTTAACTATTACAACTTATCATTCAGCCGCTAAGACGATTGAAGTTAATATGGAACAACTTTCTAATCGTCTTAAAGCTATTGCAGAAAGTCATATTTATAAAAAGGCTTAATTATGGATGCTGTTAGTAGTGTTACTAAAGAAATGTTTCGTAGATATTTTATAGCAGCACTTGTTAGCATTGGTATTCCACTTGATCAAGCTAATTTGTTTTGTTGTATGAATCAACGTAAACGTCTCATGGATTTTGGTATTTGTACCGTTATTTCTATGAAGCTTGATGAGTTTATGGAAGCTAGGGTTCCTGATTATAAAGGTTGTATGCCTAAAGATGATTGGGAAACTATTATAAATTATAACTTTTCAGATGATTGAGATATGAAAGTTGTTGCCACTAAACACTTTCCTTTTGGTAAGTTTGTTGCTATTAATATGTTTGCTAGACTTTATCTTAAAGATAAAGATAAATCTAGGCTTACATTAATGATTAGGTATCCTAGTCGATATTTTAAACTCATTCAACATGAACGTTCTCATACTAAACAACAGAATGACCTATTAGGTATATTCTTTTATGTATGGTACGTCATTGAATGGTTCTTTAAACTCTTCACTGAAGGTAAGGCTTATCGTGAACTTTGTTTCGAGCGTGAAGCTAGAGCAAATGAGACTAATGTAGATTCTTATAATGTTATTGCACATTACAAAAATGGTAAAGCTTATACTATTATACAAGATAGTATTCCTATTTGTACTTACTATGACATTAATGATGTTATCAAAAATATTGATAATATTAAGTATCTTGAGTTTAAACCTTTGAATGTTAAAGGTAGTCTTATTAATCGTAAGTGGGGTAGTTGGTTGAGATATGTATTTAAAAGATAATATGGGTTGATTTCTTATTCAATTATAGCCTATGCTGTGAAGCACGCTGTTGAAGCCGCTGGTCTTAATTGACTAGCGGCTATTTTTGTTTAATTTAAAATTATATTTATGGAATATATAGAAGATATAGTTGAACTTGATGATTATCAAGAACAAGCTCTTAATACTGATGTGTATCCCGATGATAAATTTAATATTGGATATAAAGTTTTAGGTTTATGTGGTGAAGCTGGAGAAGTATCTGATAAAATTAAAAAGGTATTTAGAGATTGTGATGGTAAATTAGATGAAAATAAAGCTCATGAAATCGCTAAAGAACTTGGAGATGTTCTTTGGTATCTTTCTACATTAGCTTATAAACTCGGTTATAATTTAAGTGAAATTGCTACTATGAATATTTATAAACTTCGTAAACGTATGGAAGAGAATAAAATTCATGGTAACGGAGATAATAGATAAATTATGGCTAAAAAAGATAATGTTAATCATCCTAAGCATTATACTTCTGATCCTAGTGGTATAGAATGTATTGATATTACTCGTCATAGAAATTTTAATGTAGGTAATGCTATCAAATATCTATGGAGAGCTGGTCTTAAAATTGATGCTGATAAATCTTCTATTAATAAACAAATTGAAGATTTAGAAAAAGCTGTTTGGTATATTGTTGATGAAATTCATAGACTTGGTGGTAGATGTACTGTTAAGACTGATTCAATTAATACTTGTTTGCCTATCGATAATGAAAGTATTATTGATGCTGTTATGAATTATTCTAAAGTTGTTGACGGTACTTGTAAAACTCTTTTAGGTGTTGGTGGTAATAATGATGAATGTAGAGGGATATTACGTCGTACAATTGAAGATCATATTGATTATTGGTATAGAGTTCAAAAAGATGGTGGACAAACTAAACTTGATATGTGATGAAATTTGTTAGACCTGTTAGTGTTATTCATACAGCTCATAATCTTAAAGGTGGTCTTCAATTAGCAGAATTTGCTGGTCGTCTTTGTTATAAATCTGAAGGAAAGAT